>Ga0182005_1000666_pt1 | contig 16243 bp, 13 predicted proteins | sample Sormic07211103_1_FD_123021 | JGI IMG/M metagenome (GOLD analysis project Ga0182005, IMG submission 123021) | Rhizosphere microbial communities from Sorghum bicolor, Mead, Nebraska, USA - 072115-103_1 MetaG | ecosystem: Host-associated > Plants > Roots > Rhizosphere | place: USA: Nebraska...
CGGCGCCGCCACCGGCAAGAACGTCACTTTGCCGGTGCAGCTGCAATTCAAGACCGGCCAGCCGAATACCGCCCTGCAGGTGGAATACCGCGCCAACGACGGCTTGTCGCTTGTCACTCTCGGCACCGCTACGCTGGTCAGCAACCAGCAAGGGATCGTCATCGATACGCCGAACGTGCGGGCGGCGGCTGACGGCGTGTACGACCTGAATGTCTTCGTCACGATCGGCGAACGCACCCGGGCCGTATCGATCCCCGTCACCGTGGGCAACGCCAAGCCTGTGAAGAAAGCTGCAGGCAAGGCCATGCGCACGCCGCAAGGCGAAAACCTGACGATCATGCCGGCGCAGGAATCGCACTAAGCGGCGACCAGCCATGCCGGGGACGATGCAGCGACAGTCGATCCCCGGCAAGACTTGCCACCGCCTATTCAGACGGCCGAATCCCGGCCGGCACGGTAGCGGGCGTTTCTTGGCTGTATGGCGCAGCGCGCGCAGCTGCCGGCGGCATCCCTCGCAACAGGTATCCCTGTTCCGCTTTCGCCACGCTTTCCAGGCCGGTGCCTTGCAACAACCTGGCAAATGCTTCAACCAGCGGAAAATTCCCTTCCAGGCCTGGACTGCATTTGTTATGCACCGACTCCGGTTCATAGATGATCGAAATGCCTGCCGTCGCGGCAAACAGGGCAAGCTTCTGGCGCAACGGCCCGGCGGTGATGGCATAGCTGCGCCCTGCTTCAGCGCCGGCGCCCGACGCCGGCTGCACGCTGGCCACGTGCAGCGACAACGCTGCCGCCAGCAGCAAACGCCATACTTTGACAGTCACATGTCGTGCGCAGGCCATGCCATGCAATCCCTTGTTTGCCCATCGCTAAAGCACCCTTACTTGATTGCCCCGCGAAACAGGAAAAAAGGCCAAGGCCTTCAAACTCAGAAATTGTAGCGGCCGGTCAGCACGATGGTGCGCCCCTGCTCAAAGCCGCTGCCTTCCGGGATGCTGGCGAAGCTGCCATACAGCCTGCGATCGAAGATGTTTCTCACGCCGAGGGTAAGCGACCACAGCCTGGATTTATAGCGCAGGTTGGCGTCAGTGCTGAACTGCCCCCCCATGTAGGCGTCGTTGATGTTGCGGTAGCCGCCGCGGCTGCTCATGCCCAGGCCGTAGCCCCAGCCTCGCCAGCCGGGGCTCTGCAGATCATAGGTGCTCCAGAAACTGGCCTGGTGGCGCGCCACGCGGTTTACTGCAAAAGAAAAATCGGATGGCTGCCCGGCCTGGAATCCGGTGTAGCTATAAGATGCAATCAGATTCCAGCCCGGCGCCGGACTCCCGGCCACATCCAGCTCCGCGCCGTGGCTGACGGTAGGCGGCAGCGTTCCCAGCAGCCGGGTGACGCCGGCATCGTCCACCTCGCCGTACAGGACTTTGGAATGGGTCGCGCGAAACACCGATGCCGTAAGCAGCAGCCGCTCGTCGAACAGGTTGAGCTTCAATCCCGCTTCGATCGATTTACCTTCGGTCGGCGGGAAATTATAGATGCCTGCAGGGCCGCCGTTGGGACCTGGTCCCGAAGCCTGCGCTTGCAGCACAAAACTCTTTTGCTGGTTGACGTACACCATCATGCTATCGGTCAACTGATATGCCAGGCCGATGTTGTAGACCGGCTTGCTGCGCGGATGCAGCGCGGTGTCCTCGCCGGCCTGCACATCGATGCTGTGGGACCAGGCCTTGGCATAGCCGAGATTGGTCAGCAAATGCCAGCGCCCCCAGCTCAGCTGGTCTTGCAGGAACCAGTTAGTGGTGTGGTAGCTCTGTGAAGACGAGCCCTGCCACGGGGCCAGGCCGGACTGGGAAACTTCCGGCAGGCTGTCCGCCGACAAGGAGGCCAGCACAGAATTGCCGACTTCGATCAGCGGCGCCGCACGCCAGCTATGGTGAAGCGCCACGCCGCCCAGCACGACATGTTTTACCGGGCCGGTGAAAAAACTGCCACGCAAGCTATTTTCGACATTCCAGCCATAAGATGTCGACTCTCCCGCCTGCGGCTGGCAACCTCGCATCGCCGCACCTGCGCTGTCGGCCCTGCTTTGCCAGCAAGAGTAGGACTGGAAGGACAGCTGCGTCCTCATGTAGTTGCCCTTGCTCTGCCAGCTCCAGCCGCCGCCCAGTTTCTGCTGCCAGTCGTAGTTGGCGCCGGCGCTGGTGCTGCGGGTGCCGTCGTCAACTGTTCCTAACGGACCGAAGCCGCCGCTTGCATGCTGGTTGCGCTGGTAGCTCAGGCCGGCCACCGCCGTCGTGTCGCCGTGGCGGTAACCGATCGACGGCGCGGCATACACCTCGCGGGCGCTGTCATATCGGCCGGTTGCGTTCGGATCGCGGTTGCCGGACAGGACCAGCCGGTGCGTCCACGCTTGATCGTCCGACAGCGCGCCGGCGAGGTCGAGCGTCATCCGCTGGTGGCCATAGCTGCCGGCCTCCAGCGTCAGCTCGCGCACCGGTTCGGCTTGCGGACGCTTGGTGACGATATTCGCCAGGCCGCCGGGCTCCATCTGGCCGTTGGCAATGATCGAATCGGCGCCCTTGAGCACGTCGATGCGCTCGATGGCTGCCAGCGGCGTATGCAGCGGCGAGCTGGCGTTGTCGATGGGAGAAGGACCCTGCTCCAGGCCGTTGATGCGGGACGGCGCGGCAAACCCGCGGATATAGATTGCCGAATCCACGCCGCGGCTGTAGATGTTGACGCCGCTGACGTCATGCAAGACATCCAGCAGCGACTGCGCCTGCTGGCTTGCCATGACGTCCTTGGTCACCACCTGCACCGATTGCGCAATCTCGGACAGCGGCGCATCGTTGCGCGTCGCGCTGCTGCTGGCGGCGGCGGCAAATCCTTGCGCCGGCCCGGGCGCCTCCGCGGTCCCGGTGACCGTCATTGCCATCAGGATCGCATCCTCCCTTGCCGCGGCTCCCGCTGCCACCGCGGCGGCGGCAGGAACCGCAGGCGGCGCCGGCGCCACGGCCCGCAGCAGGTATCCACCCTCGGCCTTGGCGGCGGCTTCCAGCCCGGTGCCGTCCAGCAGGCGAGCCAGCGCTTCGGCGACCGGATAACGGCCTGCCAGCCCCGGACTGTATTTGTCTTGCACCAGGGCCGCATCGTAGGCCAGCGAAATGCCGGCCTTGACGGCGAACACCGCCAGCGCCTGGTTCAGCTTGCCGCCGGCGATCGAATAGTCTTTTGCCGGCTGCAGCGCTTGCGCCAAGGCTGGCTGCGGGACCGCCAGGCCGGCCGAGACCAGGCAACAGCACGCGACATGCATGCGGATTGCCGCCGACAGCGGCAGTGTGGTTGCGGAAATCCGTCGCCGAGAGCTGTGCAGCGCCATGCGAATTGCTTTCTCGGTCGACCGCGCCGGCGCCGGGCCGGCAGCCGTCCCTGCCAGGAACCCTTGCACCCTAGGCAGCCCTTACAGTGACCCAGTACTGGGTGATTCTCTCTATCCGCACCGGCAGCACCTTGCTAAGCAGGAGCAGCGCCTGGTCGGTATCCTTCAGCTGGAAAGCGCCCGAGACGCGCTGGTCCGCGACCGCCGGATCGCAGCTGAGCCGGCCGTGGCGGTAACGCGAGAGTTCGTCGACAAAATCGGCCAGGCGCATCTTGTCGGCAAACAGCACGCCTTGCGACCATAGCGCCTGGCTGTCGTCGGCCGCCTGCACCGGCCCGGCCCGGTTCGCGGTAAAGCTGCACTGCTGGCCGGCTTGCACCACCACGCCCGGCGCTTTCAAAGGCGTCAGCTCGACGGCTCCTTCAAACACCGCTACATGGCTGCGCATGCCTTCTTGCCTGACATCGAAACGCGTGCCGAGCGCGCGCAGCATGCCATGCCGCGTCTGCACCCTGAACGGGCGCGCCGGCAGCATCTTGTCGGCGGCGGTGGTCACCAGCACTTCGCCGATGTAAAGCTGGACCAGCCGCTGGCGGCTGTCGAACCTGACGTCGACCGAACTGGCGGTATTGAGGACCAGCTGCGTGCCGTCCGCCAGTGCAATCGTGCTGCGCTCGCCGGTTGCGGTCTGGTAGTCCGCGCTCCAATCCTCCCACGGCAGCTTGGCGGCCAGCCACGCCACCGGCGCTGTAGTCAGCAGCAGGGCCAAGGCCTTGAGCGCCGCGCGGCGCCGCTGCGGGCATGCCACGGGGCGATCGAGCACCGGCATGCCCAGCTCGGGCGGAATGTCGCTGAATGCATCGGTAAGCCGTTGCGCGCATTGCCACGCGCGCTGGTGCTCGGGGCTGCGCGAACGCCAGTGCTGCCAGGCTTGCTGGTCGGCTTCGGTGGCGTCGTCGCTGTGCAGTTTCATCAGCCAGGTGGCGGCTTCGCGAATGATCGCCGGATTGATCGAGGTCTCTGTCATGGCAGGGAAAACATCAGGCACTGTTCAAATCCCAGCACCATGTGGCGCTTCACGGTCCTGACGGAAATGTTGAGCTGCTCGGCGATCTCGGCGTAAGTCAGGCCCTCCAGCTGCGACAGCAGGAAAGTGCTGCGCGCCTTGGGCGGCAGGCGGTCCAGCATGGCGTCGATTTCAAACAGGGTTTCCAGCAGGATGGCGCGGTATTCTTGCGATGGCGCCTGCGCTTCGGGCAACAGGGCCAGCGTTTCCAGGTAGGCGCGCTCGAGCGCTTCGCGCCGGTAGGCATTGGCCACCAGGCCTTTGGCGATGACCGTCAGGTAGGCGCGCGGCTCTTCGATCACCTCGATCGCAGGCTTCAGCAAGACCCGTACAAAAGTGTCTTGCGCGATATCCGCAGCGTGGTCGATATTGCCGAGGCGCCTGCGCAACCATCCCACCAGCCAGTTGTGGTGATCAATGTACAGCGACTGCATCGGCGTGGCCTCCACCTTGGGCATGAGCGGCTCTCCTAACAATGTGCTTCTTTCAAAGCCAAGAAAAAATCAGCGATGCTGACAGTTGCATGCAAGCGGCCAGCCTTTGCCGGCCGCCGCTTTTCCACGCAAAAGAAAAATATCGCAAGGGTGCATTGCGCTTTTCCTCTACTCAATCCAAGACCAAAATGTATGACCAATGTGCGTTGATCGTCAACAAGACGACAGGGACAAAACAACACAATCATCACTAAACATTTAATTATTTGAACATTTTTCCATTTGCGTTCAGCGATTCTAAGCAGCGACGCCCGATTGTTACCTTCGACTTATTGGACATTCGCACGGCGCCTGGTGGAAGCATCTGTACAGAAAAGCGTCGCATGGATTGCGCGCGGCGCAACCCTCCCGCAGATGAAGCAATATCGAGGCCAAGATACAGCCGATTGCTCCTGTTTGCGGGTCGAAAAATAAATAGGGAAATTTAAAAAAATAATGGCACTTTTTTCTGTCTCAAGTGGCAACGCATATGAGCAAGCCTTAATGCGCGAGGAGGAATCTCCGGCGGAAGTTGACAGAATTCGCTAAACAATCATTGCGCTTGGCTCACCGCAAGCGCATGTTTGGTGCATGGCGCACGGCGTTTGCTTCGCCGGCGGGTGCGCGGCGGAAATGCGGCCCCGCAAGGACGAGCGGCTGTTACCCCTGCAGCCCGGCCCCGGGCGGCGCCTTATCGCGGGTCCCAGGCGAACTTTTCCAGCGAACCGGTATAAGGCTTCGCCAGGGGAAACGCCAGGTCGCCGCGCTTGCCGGTCTTCAGGCCCAGCTGCACCAGGCTTTCGGCCAGCTTCAGCGCCACCGCCACGCCGTCGACCACGGCGATGCCCAGTTCCTCTGCAATCGCCTGGCACAGGTCGCTCATGCCGGCGCAGCCGAGCACGATGCTGTCGATCCTGTCCTGCTCCATCGCCTGCCGGCATTCGGCGAGGATGGTGCGGTAGGCGTCCGAGCCGGGCCGCTCCAGGTCCAGCACGTTCAGTTCGCAGGCGCGCACCTTGCGGCAAAAGCGCTGCATGCCGTACCTCTCCGCCAGGTGCCAGGCGATGCCGCTGGTCCGTGCCAGCGTAGTGACCACGCTGAAACTGCCGCCGACCAGGCTGGCTGCATGCATCGCCGCTTCGGCGATGCCGATCACCGGTCCGCGTGCGGCTTCGCGTGCGGCGTACAGGCCGGGGTCGCCGAAACAGGCGATCACATAGGCATCGACGCCGGCAGCCTCGCCTTTCCTGACTTCATCGAGGATGCCCGGCACGCTCAGCGCTTCGTCGTAGTGGCTCTCGATCGACGCCGGCCCCATGTCCGGACTGACCGCAATCACCTCGGTGCCGGCAGCCGCAACCCGGCGCGCGCAAAGGCCGATCTTCTCGGTCATGCTCCAGGTCGTGTTGGGATTGATGATTTTGATTTTCAAGGTCAGGCGCTCGCTGCTCCTGCCGTCTTCGGCGCCGGCTGCTTATCGCTGATGGTCCAGTAGATCGCCAGGCCGCATGCCATGCCGATGAACCAGCTGAAGTTGGCCAGGCTGCCGAGGGACGGCAGCAATACGCACAGGACCGGAATCGCGGCCGCCGGGACCAGCGCGATGATGGCCTTGGGGTTATAGCCGTTGCTGTACCAGTAAGCGCCCTTGCGGTCCATGGTGTACAGGTCGTCGACGATCACCTGCTGCTTCTTCACCAGGTAGAAGTCGGCAATCAGGATGCCGAACAAGGGGCCGATGAACGAACCCAGGATATCGAGCGTGTAGTGGATCACATGCGGATTGTTGAACAGGTTCCAGGGCGTGATGAAAATCGAGGCGACCGCGGCGATCATGCCGCCCATGCGCCAGCTGACCAGCTTCGGCGCCACGTTGGAAAAATCGAAAGCCGGCGACACGAAGTTGGCGACGATGTTGATGCCGACCGTGGCGATCATGAAAGTCAGGCCGCCCAGCACCACCGCGAAGGTATTGTCGATATGGCTCACCATCTCCACCGGATCGGTGATCAGCTTGCCGTACAGCGGCAAGGTGGCGGCGATGCAGACTACGGTCAACAACGAGAAGCCGAGGAAGTTGACCGGCAAGCCCCAGAAATTCCCGCGCTTCACCGATTTGAAATCCTTGCCGTAGCGCGAAAAGTCGCCGAAATTGAGCATCGGCCCCGAGAAGTAGGACACCACCAGCGCCGTGGCGTTGACCATCACCGGGATCGCCGCCGCGCCGCTGTATTTGATGCCGCCCAGGTTCAGGTCGATATTGCTCCAGCCGGCTTTGCTGATCAGCCAGGCCGCCAGCAGGAACATCACCACGTATACCGCCGGCCCGGCCCAGTCGATGAATCGGCGGATGGCGTCCATGCCGGTCCAGAACACGATCGCCTGCAGCACCCACATCACCATGAAGCCCAGCCAGCCGAGGTAAGACAAGCCGGCAAAACCGTATTGCCTGAGGTCTGCGTAGAGCGCCAGCTGCGGGAAGAATTTCAGTACGATCAGGAGGAAGGCGCCGGACGCCAGGTAAGTCTGGATGCCGTACCAGGCCACGGCAATCAGTCCGCGGATGATCGCCGGAATGTTCGCGCCCAGCACGCCGAAGGTGGTGCGGCAGATGACCGGGTAAGGCGCGCTTGTGAGCTGGCTGGGCTTGGCCACCAGGTTGGCGAAGAACTGCACGATCGTGATGCCGGCAAGCAGCGCCACCAGCACTTGCCAGCTGCCCAGGCCGAGCGCGAACAGGCTGCCGGCGGTGACATAACCGCCGACGCTGTGCACATCCGACATCCAGAACGCAAAAATGTTGTAGCTGCCCCAGGTCTGTTTTTTCAGCGGCGCCAGGTCGTCGTTGGTCAGCCGGTCGTCGTACGAGGGCTTGATAATGGCATTGTGCTGTTCCATCGTGACTCCTATTCCAGGATGTTGAAAATCAAACCGGGCGGAGCATCGCCGGGGTCTGGCTTTGATTGGCAAAACCGGCCAATATTGAAATCGCAATAATCATCGACAATCATGTGCAAGATTGCGCACAATCTTGATCTGTGCATAAGCCAGAATCGTGCCAAGCGATGCCCAGGCCAGCTCGAACAGGGGCGCGACAGTCGAAAGCGGAGGGATTTTTTGACTAGAAAACAAGCTGCGGCAATATGGTTACGGGTGTTCCAAGCGTGCACAAACTGGTGCAAAAACCCGCCATTTATGTGCGCCCGCCTCGCAATGATGCAATTTACGGACGACTGACGACGACAAATCAAGCCAGGCGTGCAAGCGGCAGGCTTCGGACTTATACTGTCGCCATATCATTGGCAGGATGCAGCGATCCATGGACAAATTGTGCACAATATCGAAACAGGACATCCTTCAGGCAGCGCCAGGATCGACAGCGAGGGCCGCGGCATGAGCGCAGTTCCCAAAGGCAGCCAGGCCGAATTGAGCAACGATGAAATCGATGCCCGCATCCACCTCGCCATCATCGACGCCATCCTCGACCACCAGCTGCCGCCCGGGACACGCCTGGTCGAAGCGCCGCTGTGCGAAGCGTTCGGCGTTACGCGCGGCACCTTGAGGCGGGTCTTTGTGAAACTGGCGCATGAGCGCGTGATCGACCTGCAGCCGAACCGCGGCGCCGTGATCGCCATGCATGACGTGAAGGAGGCGCGCGAGGTGTTCGAGGCCCGCGCCATCCTCGAAGGCGGCTCGGTCAAGAGCCTGGCTGCCAAACGCAAGGTCCTGCCGGAATTGCGGGCGCTGGTGACAAGAGAACATGCATTGCGCGAGCAAGGCAACTGGGGAGAATGGATACGCCTCTCGGGCGAATTCCATATCAAGCTCAGCGAAGCCAACCAGAACAATATCGTGAGCGCCTACCTGCGCACCCTGATCGCGCGCACGTCCCTGCTGATAGGCTTGTATGAAACGCCGAAACGCAACAGCTGTTCGGCCGATGAGCACAGCGGCATACTGGATGCGATCGAACAGGGCGATGCCGAGCGGGCGGCCAGGCTGATGGAGCACCACCTGGGCGAATATGCCTCGGCGCTGCTGACCGAAACCGGCCAGCCCAAGGAAGTCGATTTCGCCAAGCTGTTTGCGCCGGTGCGGGCGGCCTGACTTCCCTGCCTGTTTTTTACTCCGCGCCTAGCCTTTATCGGCGTTGGCCTGGTCGTCCAGGCTTTTCAGGAACTGCATTTTCTCGCCGATCTTGGACTCGACGCCGCGCGGCACCGGCCGGTACCAGCCGGGATCGCCTATGCCGTCGGGCAGGTAGGTTTCGCCGGCCGCATAGGCATGCGGCTCGTCGTGCGCATAACGGTATTCGTGGCCGTAGCCGAGTTCCTTCATCAGCTTGGTCGGCGCATTTCTGAGATGTACCGGCACTTCCCGCGATTTGTCTTTCCTGACAAACGCCATGGCCTGGTTGAACGCGTTGTAGCCGGCGTTGCTCTTGGCCGCCACCGCCAGGTAGATGACGGCCTGGCCCAGCGCCAGCTCGCCCTCCGGCGAACCCAGCCGCTCATAGGTGGCCGCGGCGTCGTTGGCGACCTGCATCGCGCGCGGATCGGCCAGGCCGATGTCTTCCCAGGCCATGCGCACAATCCGGCGCGACAGGTACCTGGGATCGGCGCCGCCGTCCAGCATGCGGCACAGCCAGTACAGCGCGCCGTCCGGACTGGAGCCGCGCACCGATTTGTGCAGGGCTGAAATCTGGTCGTAGAAATTGTCGCCGCCCTTGTCGAAGCGGCGCGCATTCAAGGTCAGCGCATTTTGCAGGAACTCGCTGGTGACCTGGGTCACGCCGGAAGCCTTGATGGCGCTGCCGCTTTGCTCCAGCAGGTTGAGCAGCCGGCGCGCATCGCCGTCGGCATAACCGATCAGGGTGTCGACCGCGGCGGCGTCGAACTGCAGGTGCGACAATACCCGCTCCTGCGCGCGCGCCAGCAGCAGCTTCAGTTCATCCTCGGTCAGGGCTTGCAGCACATACACCTGCGCCCGCGACAGCAAAGCGGAATTGACTTCAAACGAGGGATTTTCGGTAGTCGCGCCGATAAAGGTCACCAGGCCCGATTCGGCATACGGCAGCAAGGCGTCCTGCTGCGACTTGTTGAAGCGATGGATTTCGTCGACGAACAAGATCGTATGCTTGCCTTGCGCCAGGTTCTGCTGGGCCTGCTCCATCGCCGCCCGGATATCCTTGACGCCGGAGAACACCGCCGACAGCGGGATGAATTCACAGTCGAAGGCATTGGCGGTCAAGCGCGCCAGCGTGGTCTTGCCGACCCCGGGCGGGCCCCACAGGATCATCGAATGCGGCTTGCCCGATTCAAACGCCAGCCGCAGCGGCTTGCCCGGTCCCAGCAGGTGGCTCTGCCCGATCACTTCGTCCAGGGTCGCCGGACGCAGGGCTTCGGCTAAAGGCGGTGTAGGTTCTACTTTGAAGAGATCGGACATGGTTCAGTGGAAAATGGTCTTTGTCTGGAAAATCGAATGTCATGCAGCATCTTAACGGCGGGAACGGAAACCTGCCGGCGGCGGCGCCCTGCGCGAAAACGGCGATTGTGAGAGAATCCCAGTCGATTTTGACCCGCACATATCCTGCCCGCCATGCCCTTTGTCGTCACCGATTCCTGCATCCGTTGCAAATACACCGACTGCGTCGACGTCTGTCCTATGGATTGCTTCCGGCAAGGGCCGAATTTCCTGGTGATCGCGCCGGAGGATTGCATAGACTGCTCGATGTGCGTGCCGGAATGCCCGGTCGGCGCGATCTACAACGAAACCGACCTGCCCGGCGAACAACGCCACTTTGCCGAAATCAACGCCCGCCTGGCCGCCCATCCGGACTGGAAGCCGATCACCCGCTCGCAGCCGCCCTTGCCCGGCCATGAGGCCTGGCGCGACGTCGCCAACAAGCTGGAATTCCTGGAACAGGCTTAGCCGCCCGGCATCGTTCCCGCCCCCCGTCCGGTGTCGACTACTGATTGAGCACATCCGCGCCCTTGGGCACGACAAACTGGAACTGTCCGGCCGACAGCGGCGGATTCTTGACGAAATTCTTGAAGGTCAGCAGCGATACCTGGCCGAACGAATCGCGCAATTCCATCGCATGCGGCAAGCCATCCTTCAAGCCGATGCCGATATGGTCGAAGGTAGTGTCCTTGGCTTTCGGCGTCGCTTCCAGCCATTCCATGCCATCCTTGGCCTGGCCTTCCTTCAGGATAAAATTCTTTTCCAGGTCGTTGCTGCCGAACAGGATCGCCGCCGGTGAAGAACCCAGCGCGTTGCCGAGGCTCTTGGTGGTCACCTGGTTCAAATCCTTGTCGTAGATGTACAGCCTGTCGCCGTCGGCTTGCAGCACCTGTTCGTACGGCTTCTGGTAAGTCCAGATGAACTTGCCCGGCCGGGCAAAGATAAAGATGCCGCTGGACGTGCTGGTTACCTTGGGCGCCTTGCCGGCGTCGATTTTCACCAGCTGCTGCGAGAACTCGCCCTTGGCCGACTGCGTGCTGCTGACGAAGGACTTGAACTGTTCCAGCGCGCTGGCATGGGCCAGCGACGGCAACAGCGCCATGCTCAGGGACAGGCCGACAATCAGGCGGCCCGACTTGAACTGGGCGAACATGTTGCTCTTGCCGGTCAAGCTGGCGATGATTTTCTTTTGCATATCTTATTGCTCCGTATTGCTATTTCCCGCCGGCACCAGGATTTCCCGGTTGCCGTTGGATTGCATGGTTGAAACCAGCCCGCTTGTTTCCATCTGTTCCAGCAAGCGTGCCGCGCGGTTGTAGCCGATGCGCAGATGGCGCTGCACCAGCGAAATCGAGGCGCGCCGGTTTTTCAGCACCACCGCCACCGCCTGGTCGTACAGTTCGTCGCCCTCGGTGCCGCCGGCCGCCGCGCCGCCGCCCGCTGCGCCATCGGCGCCGTCTTCCAGCACGCCGCCTTCCAGTATTCCTTCGATGTAGTTCGGCTCGCCTTGTTCCTTCAGGTAGTCGACCACCCGGTGCACTTCCTCATCCGAGACGAAAGCGCCATGGACCCGGATCGGCAAGCCGGTGCCGGGCGGCATGTACAGCATGTCGCCCATGCCGAGCAGCGCTTCCGCTCCCATCTGGTCGAGGATGGTGCGCGAATCGATCTTGCTGCTGACCTGGAATGCGATGCGGGTCGGCACGTTGGCCTTGATCAGGCCGGTGATCACGTCTACAGATGGGCGCTGCGTCGCCAGGATCAAGTGGATGCCGGCCGCGCGCGCCTTTTGCGCGATGCGCGCGATCAGTTCTTCCACCTTCTTGCCGACCACCATCATCAGGTCGGCCAGCTCGTCGATGATGACGACGATGGTCGGCAGCTTTTCCAGCGGCTCCGGCGCATCCGGCGTCAGGCTGAACGGATTCGGGATCTTCTCTTCGCGCTTGTCGGCTTCGGTGATCTTCTGGTTGTAGCCGGTCAGGTTGCGCACGCCCATCTTCGACATCAGCTTGTAGCGGCGCTCCATTTCGTTGACCGCCCAGTTCAGCGCATGGCCGGCCTGGCGCATGTCGGTGACCACCGGCGCCAGCAGGTGCGGGATGCCTTCGTAGATCGACAGTTCCAGCATTTTCGGATCGATCAGGATCAGGCGCACCTGGTTCGGATCGGATTTATACAGCAGGGACAGGATGGTGGCGTTGATGCCCACCGACTTGCCCGAGCCGGTCGTGCCGGCCACCAGCAAGTGCGGCATCTTCGCCAGGTCGGCCACCACCGGATGGCCGGCGATGTCCTTGCCGAGCGCGATGGTGAGGCTGGAGACGCCGTCGTTGTAGACCTTGGAGCCGAGGATCTCGGTCAGGCGCACAATCTGTCGTTTCGGATTCGGCAATTCCAGGCCCATGAACATCTTGCCGGGAATCACTTCCACCACGCGGATCGAAGTCAGCGACAGCGAACGCGCCAGGTCGCGCGCCAGGCCGACGATCTGGCTGCCCTTGACGCCGGTCGCCGGTTCGATTTCGTAGCGGGTGATCACCGGGCCGGGATAAGCTGCCACCACCTTGACCTGCACGCCGAAATCGGAAAGTTTTTTCTCGATCAGGCGGCTGGTGAATTCCAGCGTCTCGACGCTCACGGTCTGCTGCTGCGGCGGCGCTTCGTCCAGCAGCGACAGCGGTGGCAGGTTAGTGTCGGGCAAATCGGTGAACAAGGTGCTTTGCCGTTCTTTCTCCACCCGCTCCGATTTCGGCACCGCCACCACTTGCGGCTCGATCCTGATCGGCGACGCCACCACGATCTTGGCGCGTTCCTGCACCACCACTTCTTCGCGCTTGACCGCAGCCACCTGCCCCGCCTTGCGGTCTTCGCGGGCGACATAGAAATTCTTCAGCCACAGCAGCCCGTTTTCGATGCCGGCGCCGATGCGCTCAGCCACCGTCAGCCACGATACGTGGAAAAACAGGCTGATGCCCAGCGCAAACAGCAGCAGCAGGAACAAGGTGGAGCCGGTGAAGCCGAGCGCGGTTTGCGCACTGCTGCCGATCAGCTGGCCCAGCACGCCGCCGGGCGCGCGCGGCAGCTGCATGTGCAGCGACGACATGCGGGTGTATTCGATGCCCATGCTGCCGACCAGGATCAAGGCAAAGCCGGCGCCGCGGATCAGGCCTTCCTGGTGATGTTCGGGCTCGGCCGTCTTTTCCACCAGGAAACGCTGGGAAATGCGCCGGTAGCCCTGCCACAAGGTACGCAGCAGCAACGCGCACCACCACCAGGCCGAGGCGCCGAATACGAACAGCATCAGGTCGGACAGCCAGGCGCCGATGCGGCCGCCCCAGTTATGCAGGTGCGGCACCACGTTGGCGTGCGACCAGCCCGGATCGGATTTCGAGTAGCTGGCGAAAATGATGATCAGGTAGGCTGTGACGACCGCATAGACGATCCAGCGCGCTTCATACAGCAGCCGGACCAGACGGCTCGGCAGCGGCGGCGCCTCTTGCGGCTTGGTGTTGCGGGTATAGGCTTGGCTTGTTCTAGTCATAAATCCGGTTGGTGTTGCTTCGCTGTTGCTTTACAGGGTGGCCAGAGTGCTCTCACAGTTGAAATTATGCACCCAATACCTATATATATAACCAGTGTTTGATGTTTCCATTTGAAACATTGCTAAAAAACCCGGCGCGGCGGCCACGGAGTTCTGATGCGCCGCACATGGGTAGACTATAATCTTACCGAGTTTTTACGCGCAATTTGATGATCCTGACAATATTTATCCGCCTGTTCACCGGCCGCCCGCGGCCATGAACGCGTACTCATGATCGTTGCTTGATATCTGTTACCTGAGGCTTACATGACCACTACCAAACCCGCCAAGCACGCCCACGTCCTGATCCTGGGCTCAGGGCCTGCCGGCTACAGCGCCGCTGTCTACGCCGCCCGCGCCAACCTGAAGCCGGTCCTGATCACCGGCGTCGAACAAGGCGGCCAGCTGATGACCACCACCGACGTCGAGAACTGGCCCGGCGACCCGCACGGCGTGCAAGGTCCGGAACTGATGCAGCGCCTGCTCAAACACGCAGAAGAATTCAACACAGAAATCATTTTCGACCATATCCACACCACAAAGTTGTCTGAAAAACCATTTCGCCTGATCGGCGATTCTGGCGAATACACTTGCGACGCCCTGATCATCGCCACCGGCGCCACGGCCCAGTACCTCGGCCTGCCGTCGGAAGAAGCGTTCATGGGCAAAGGCGTCTCGGCCTGCGCCACCTGCGACGGTTTCTTCTACCGCGGCCAGGAAGTCGCGGTGGTCGGCGGCGGCAATACGGCGGTTGAAGAAGCGCTGTACCTGTCCAACATCGCCAGCAAGGTGACCTTGATCCACCGGCGCGACAAGTTCCGCGCCGAGCCGATCCTGGTGGACCGCCTCAACGCCAAGGTGGCGGAAGGCAAGATCGTCATCAAGTACAACCACACGCTGGATGAAGTCACGGGCGACGACAGCGGCGTCACCGGCATCAACATCAAGTCGGTGGCCGACGGCAGCATCACACCGATCACGCTGCACGGCGTCTTCATCGCCATCGGCCACAAGCCCAACACCGGCATTTTCGACGGCCAGCTGGACATGCGCAACGGCTACATCAAGACCCGGACCGGGCTGGAAGGCATGGCTACCGCCACCAGCGTGCCGGGCGTGTTCGCCGCCGGCGACGTCCAGGACCACATCTACCGCCAGGCCATCACCAGCGCCGGCACCGGCTGCATGGCGGCGCTCGACGCCCAGCGCTTCCTGGAAGACTGAGGCCCTGCCCGGCAGCCGTGGCGGCAGCGTTGTCGCCGCGGCCGCCGGCCTGCCGCGCAGCGCCGCCCTTCATCCCTAGCACATACGTACATCATGGCCGGCCCGATCAAAGACTTCAGCGCCCTCAAATCGCTGCGCAAGGAAATCAAGGCGCAGGACGAAGCACGCCAGGCCGCGGCGGCGGAAACCAAACGCCGCGAGCAGGAAGCGCGGCGCGACGCCGACATCTTCCGCAGCAGCATCGGCAACGTCAAGCCGCTGGCGGTGCCGCCCAAATTCACGCCGGCCATCCCGCGCCCGCTGCCGATCGCGCGCCAGCACCTGGCCGACGAACAGGCCGCGCTGGAAGAATCGCTGTCGGACGATTTCAACATCGAAACCTTGCTCGACACCGATGAAACGCTCAGCTTTGCCCGCAACGGCATCGGCCCCGACGTCATGCGCAAGCTGCGGCGCGGCCACTGGACCATCCAGCAGCAGCTCGACCTGCATGGCTTGCGGCGCGAGGAAGCGCGCGAAGCCCTGGCCGAATTCCTGCGCCTGGCGGCCAAGCGCGGCTGGCGCTGCGTGCGCATCATCCACGGCAAGGGACTGGGCTCCATCAACAAGGAACCGGTGCTGAAATCCAAAGTCCGCAACTGGCTGGTGCAGAAGGAAGAAGTGCTGGCCTTCTGCCAGGCCACCGCCGCCGAAGGCGGTTCCGGCGCCTTGCTGGTCCTGCTCAAGGGCCAGGTCGCCGCATGACGATCCATCTGCGGCGCCTGCTAAAACAAGCCCAGCTGGCCTGACAGCCGGTCCTTTTCCGGCTGCACGTACGGCCGCCGGAAACGGCTGGCATCCAGGGTCCCGAACGAGCCGCCATGCCACAGGCCGAACCTGAGCACGGCCTTTTCAAAACGCTGCCGCAACAGATCCGCCCATACGCCCTCGCCGCGCATGCGGGTGGCGAAATCGGCGTCATAGTCGGCGCCGCCGCGCATTTCGCGGATACGGTTCATCACACGGTTGGCGCGCTCCGGAAAATGCGCCTGCAGCCAGTTCTGGAACAGCGGATTCAC
>Ga0182005_1000668_pt1:0-12500 | contig 16186 bp, 7 predicted proteins | sample Sormic07211103_1_FD_123021 | JGI IMG/M metagenome (GOLD analysis project Ga0182005, IMG submission 123021) | Rhizosphere microbial communities from Sorghum bicolor, Mead, Nebraska, USA - 072115-103_1 MetaG | ecosystem: Host-associated > Plants > Roots > Rhizosphere | place: USA: Nebraska...
AGCCCCGTCTTATTTTCTCGAAATGCGTATAGAGATCCTAGTTTGGGCTAGGATTGGCTCCGGTCTATCAAAACTTGCCTTGCTTGACCCAAGAGCCGCCCTTAAGCAAGGCAGGCATACGCCTACCTATACGTCATATAACGAAGATGGAAAAAAATCGATGCACTCTTATCTTAAATCGAGATTGTGTGGGTGTTCAGTTGAATTTTCCATTCAGAAATGTTCCCCGTAGTATAGTATATTTCCGTTGGTGCACTCTTTCTTAATTAGGTTTGTAATTTGGCTTTCTCTTCCGTTTTTATTGGTTTTGTCATTTCATGTTCGTTGGAAAGACCAACGCCGACCCCTATCTCAAAGTCTCCCTTTCTTTCGTGAGCAGAGCTTCAAAAGATGGACAGTAACGAACGCGTAATATCAATTTGTCGAAAGCGGGTTCCAATTGAAAAACAAATTGTTGTGATTTATGCTGCTGTCGGTATTGTATTGTATTGGAAACGTCCTCATGGCATAAGATACTTTTGGAAGTTGAACCGGGACACACCTCTGCGCACCTTGGCCGGGCTAACAGGTTCTTGGTGCCAAAAAGTGAGGGAGAGACCAATTGATCTCATTAGTTCCGGGATTGAGCCGCGGGTTGTAGTCGGCCCGATGGACCTGCAGAGGTAGGAAGGCTTTTCTCGCCAACTGAACTGCCCAAAGCGACTTCCTCAGGAAGGTACGGTCTGACGAGGACCAATTTCAGTTCGATTCTGAAAAGTCGCATATCAGCAGTTGCCTTAACTGAGTCTATTAGCAATTTGATTCAGTCTTTCTATCTGGCTAGACCTGTGCCGTGACAAGCACAAGCTATGAACTAGCCCTTCCTTGCACAAGCGCCTATTATACTGGCCAGATGCCGATTTGTAACTCCCTTAGGCTACTTTATCTACAAAACCTAGACTTATTACTACTACTGGCCTATCTCTTTCTAAACCCATGCATATGCCTATTACGTATCCCGCGCTTGGCTCTCTTTACTACCCTGAACATCCCGTTCATACATACTTGCCTATCTTTCTAAACCTAAACCGGTGCTCTTTCTCCTAAATATGCATCCCAAGCTTGCTTTCAAACCTCTACTTGCCCTGGCTAGACCAGTTCATACCTATTGGGTTTTTAGACCTTTCCCGCCTCCTTTGCGGATATGCCCTTATTCAGCTCTTGAAAGAAAGAGAGATAGAAAGAGAGAATGATCAAACTCAACTAGACGGCAGTTCCTCTTGTTCAAACCTCTCTTGCCGAGTCTTCTCCTCATAGCAAGTTCCGGGAGAGCTAAACTACTAATATAATGTAAATAGCAGACGCTAGAACAAGAACGGATTGCTTTACCCGCTATAGCCAGCGACGCATCCTGCAGTGCTCCCTTCATCAGCGGATCAAGCTTTCGCAAGGCAAGGTACAGCTTTTTCATCCCAGTTCCGGGTTCCTGAAAGTCCATTCTTCAATGTTCGAGAGCATCTCGCTAACCTCGATCTACTTCCTATCAGATGCTGCAGAAACTAACTATACTTCTCTATATATGTGAATTCACAAAAGCCAGGGGTTTCTCGTTCGATAGATCGCACTCCCTGGGGGAAAAGAAACTAACTTAAGTAAGTAGTTCAGGATCAGCAGCATTGAATTGAAACCATCCGGAAGTAGGATGAGAAACAGAGCGAAGGAATTCCTGATTTGAATCCACTAGTGCAATACTCCGAGTTGAGGGAGTTGTGATTAAACTGTTGCTAAATCTCCGGAGTACCTCCTTAGAGCTATTGGATTTCTCCTCCATACTCGACTCGAGATAATTCTACATGATAAACAAGCACCACACTACTATATGATCGAGGCGCGGGAACAACCCCTGTTTCTTTCCTTTCGTTAGCGACTGCTTCTTTTCGCCCAGGGAAGAGAGTTGCTTCGAGTCCACCCGCGATCTACCACTTGCACAAGGAAAAGAAGAAAGGAAGCGAAGTCACCTCAGCTGTCCATTCCTTCTTTCTGTTCTGCCTTCTGCTGAAACAAGAAGTTCTGGCCCGGGAGGTAAAATCTCAACATCAACGCCAGCTCAACTATCTATATCTATACCGCGCGTTCGAAAGCAGCCCACGCCTCCTCTATTCTATTTGTTCAGGGCGGGCGGCATCGAATCAACTACTTGAAATGAAGATTTCTTTATAATAAAGAACAAAGCTCAGAGTTGCAACTCCCAGGCTCGGAAACTGGGTAAATACCTCCTCGATAAACAGCTTTCTCTTCTCCCTCGCGTATAACAACCCCTGGAGGGGTATGTTTAAAATCTAGCTAATTCTCTCCTGTTTCTGAAGATAGTTGTCAACCCTGCAGGCAGGGTGTCTACTTCGAGCAAATGCTTAAACTCCTCTGCTGCTTCTCATCGAATACGAACGTGTTGCACTTCGCGCTTCTCCTGACCTGAACTTAATGGAATCCTAGGGCTCGTAGATAACATCCATTCCTTTGGGTCGGCCTACTCCTCGCGATGAAGAACTTGCTCTTGCTTTTCCATCTTGTTCACCCGGTGCTCTGCTCCTCAATAGCAGCACTAACTTAACCCGGAGGGCTAACCCAACGAGAAGAATCCAATGATAGGACAACTGCGACCCATTACCTTTCCTAGGGCTGTTTCTTTTTGTTCTTTGAAAAGCGGGGTTGTGCGTATATTCGCAGAATGCACCTGACATGGAAGTGCAAGTGCGAAAGTAAGCACTAATATTGCAGGTATTCTCTAATTGTGGGTCTCCCTCTCGGGGTGTTCGTTCCGATTTCCTTGTTGTAAAAACAAACCCTTGGTTCGATCCCTGGAAGAAAGTGGGAATTCGATCTAACAGCCGTTAATCGCATGTGCAAGTGCCTAGTTGAAATCCCGTATGAGATATTGACCTACTGAACTCACGAAAGAAGACGGAGATATGAGGTAGCCACAACCAAAGGATGATCGGGCATTCTCTCTGAGGGAAGACCTGAATGAAAAGCATCCTTCCGCCCAGGAAATAAAATACATGTAAAGATCCAAGAATATAACAGGGAGTTGAATGAGTGCTGGCTTGCGAGAAAGGAAGGGGTACGCCGAAGGCATTTCATTTAGACCGATAAATCTTAAGGGTGAAGCATTGCATCTTTATAGCTTCAAATAAAGAGAAAGACAACGAAGTGGGATGATTTCATAATTTCCTATGACAGATTTAATACAATGCTGCTTGGACAACTGAAATGCTTTTAGTACTGTCAGCTAGGAAGCACCAAGTCCTACTGGGACTTGGTACTTCCCTCTTCTGCCCTTAGAAATGGATAGTCAAGCAAGAAAAGAAGCTTGTTAGGAATGGCCATTGATTCCCTTGCTTTGGCAGGTCCTGTTTCCCTGTTGACTCGCTCTTTCCTGACCTTCTAAGTGAGTTCTAGCTTGAGCTGGCATAGTTGATTCCCTTACTTTAGCTTGTAGGGGACGGTGGATAATCCATACGGAATGGACGAGGAATTGAGGTAGGGAAAGGTAACACCCAAAGCATCAAATACTCATACATCTTTGTATCCCAGATAAAAAGGAATGCTTGGCTATCCTGCTAGCTGTTGAGTAAGATATCCCGAAGGGAAAAAATAGGATCTTAGTCATATGCACTTATCTTTACCTGGCGAGGTAGACTTTTTTAGAAATGGGAGGGAGCTCCCTATCTTTACAATTTCCTTAATGCGCATGAATAAGAGATTACAGTATCTGATTCTGAACTAACTGATCGGCGGATCGGCGATCTCAAGTAAAGTAGTTGTTCCAGGTAAAAACAAACATACATCTTATAGCCGCTGGCGTTTCCTTCCATCGCAATAGCCACCCACTCAGTCTATCAACGCTGTCATTAGTATGTGTTCATGACGGAAGAGGATCTTTCCCAAGGGAAGCTGAAACAAAGTATCACCTGTCTCTATCTTCTTTGCTTCTTTTCACCGAGTGCCTATCTTGAACTTTGAAGAAAAGGAGTACGGTGCCTAGTGGAGTGAAGAAGAGAATGGGCAGGTAAGCGGGGAAATGGGAAGTGCTTTTGACGCTTCAGAGAAACCTATCAGCGGCAAGGCCCTAGCTTAGACAGAATTAATGCCCGTGTCAAGGCTATGCTATATGGATCATGAAAAACTAGAACTTGACTTTGTGGTAAGAACGAATGAAAGCTCGCCTATTGGACTACCAACAAGAGGACATTCGTATGTATACACGATATTGACTGTTGGAGAAATCTCCCCCTTCACTGGCTATGAGCTTCGGATTAACTACTACGCGGCCTATCCACATCAAAGAGAAGAATGAAGACTACGGGAATAAGATGCTTAATCAGGTCCGAATCACCTAGTACGATTCCTATCCAAGCATAGCTCTCCCAGCAATAAAGCGATGTGCCGTGTTCCCAACCAATGCAAGCATGTCTATGATGGAACTGACGACGACACCGGACTATCTATGAAAATCCTGCCGGAAAAGCAGCCAATTTGATATGAAAATGAGAACTTTATTTCATACGAGCATTGTCACTGTAGTAGGCCCTTACCGTAGAAGAAAGGGGGCCCCTTCCATTAGAGTCAAAAGAGAGGATTGCTTTCAGTTCTTTCAAAGCAACAATGCAATAATGCCAAAATAAAGAAAGAAGAGCTTACCAATTTTCGTGCTATGGGAGCTATAACACAGCCCAGAGTGCGTCTTTACGAAGATATCTAGATGTTTTTTTGATGCATGCAGTTACGACTTGCACTACAATAGTGGTTGAATTCCACTCTTTTTATTTGCACCGAGTCTTGCTTCATACCTTCTTAGCATTAACGATTACTGCTTTGTATCGACAGCAAAGTTCTCTACTATATTGAGATTTCATACCTTACTTACTATATTACAGGTAAAGTACTGGCACTGATACAGAGTAGGCAGCTTTCTTCTCTCCACTTGTCCGAAGAAAAAGCTTCTTACTTACCGTGCCCACCTCTCTTGGCTAGCCCCTACTCACACCTATACTTTGTCAACAACTACTTCTCCACAATAAGTTAGAAAAATGCCATGCTTAGCTCTATTCTATACAGCTTGTCTTGCTATTCAAGTATATCAGCTTATCCTTGGTGGAATGAATAAACGAATAAAGGCGTGTATAAAGTTTGTAGTGTTTTTAGCTGCTACCGCCCTTGCTATACGAACGTGGTTATTACTCACAAGCATAAAGATGTGATCAACTAATTGCTTGTTATTAAATAAGCATAGCTCTTGTCAACTCTTCTATTCCTTGGCTATCTATCACACCTACTACTAATACTAAAACGACGTGTTCAAGCTCGCCTCGCTTTCTGGCAATGCAAACCCTACTGGACTCGTATGAAAGCATCATGATTCTTCTATTATGAATAACTAAAGTGGCCCAGACAAGAAGTGGAAGGAAAGAAAGGTGTGTGGTGCGAAGGTGACCAGGCTGACCAAAGGCAGAGAAAAAGAGAGCGCCTCTAGCGCCTAATTCTCAGTCTCATAGCCGTGTGATTCTTGATTTGAGATTGTGTCGGCGTGCCGCCCATGAAAACAGAATCCGCTGATCAGAAATACTTGCTACGCTACGCAATTTTTCTTCGCTGCGCGCCTTCCTTTCGCTTCGCCTAGAACACTGAACTTTGAGCTCAGCCTGACAGATCAGTCAGATCTTAAGGAGGACTCTCTTTACTTTACTCATTGGAAAGCGAGTTGCCTTGATTCAGTAGTCTGATACCTTTTTGGGGGGTAGAACTGGACCCCGGATTGGATGGATGGATCGGCTATAGGTTTTGGATTATGGTAAAATTGCCTTATTAAAGAAAAGAGCTACTCCCTACCCGCCATCTATATCATTGAAAAGCTTCTTGATCTGTTTTCGCTTTGACCATTCGCTCGCTCTTTGCTTTCATGTGTGACCTTTGTCTTTAGTAGGGATAGAAGCAAAGAAAGGGTACATTCCTTGCAGAAAATAGCGATCAGGGAACATAATAAACCACTATTCCTTGCAGAAATAGAGTCACCGAAGCTTATTTATTACGCTACTGTTTTCTTTCGCTGGACAGGAACGAAATTATCTCCCAGCGTAGTAAACTAAACGCCCGAATGGGAGACCCGCCCCGTAAAAAAGAAAACCAGCTGACCCTAAGCTAGCTACACCGTATAGTCTGAAGTGGCTAAGGCAGTTGAGAAAGCAAGCATACTTATACTAGACTAAGCAAAGGTAGTACATACCGCTGCATGAAAGTGAGTGAACACCAACCAGCTTCTTCTCGTCGAGCAATTCCCCGTTGGAGCGAGCAAGATTCCTTTGGACTTACTTTGGTTTTGCATAAATTATCATATAGAAAGAAACGTAGCGTTACGATTCCATGGATAGTTTGTGTTTAGGTTTCTTATTCCACTATGGAGATGAGGAGGATTATTATTCAACTTGGGGATGAGGAATCAAATCAACGAGAAATACTATACTAGAAATTTCGAGTTGCGAAGGAAAAGCGTGAAACAATGTCATGTCGCGACTCGACATGTTCCAAATTCTCACAACACTTTGGACTCATTTTATCAACTGTTTTAAAAGAACGAGTCCGGGCCCAAGAAATCAGAGATGAAGAAATGGGACATGGCTATTCCCTTTCTAAAAGCCAAATAGCAAAGGGATTAAAACAGTTTCTAGAGGAAGAAGATAGATCAATTTTGAGTTACAGATACTATCTTTCCCTTTCCGCATGAAAAAGACCAATCAAAAACTTCTTCGTTTCGTTGGTAGAACCCACGCCAACTCTTTTCTCTAAAAAATAGAGAGATCTTTTGATCACTTCTATCAATGCAATGAAAGAACTATCCCTTCCTATTTGTTTGTCCTAATGAGACAAAGAAGAGCCTCCTTCTTTACCACTTTAGGGGATGGGGGTGAAGGGGGGTTTACATACAACCGGGGCAAAGTGGTTTATGATTGAATCTCAGAGGCATTCTTATCATTTGGTAGATCCAAGTCCATGGCCTATTTCGGGTTCACTCGGAGCTTTGGCAACCACCGTAGGAGGTGTGATGTACATGCACTCATTTCAAGGGGGTGCAACACTTCTCAGTTTGGGCCTAATATTTCTCCTTTATACCATGTTCGTATGGTGGCGGGATGTTCTACGTGAATCCACGTTGGAAGGGCATCATACAAAAGCTGTACAATTAGGACCTCGATATGGTTCTATTCTCTTCATAGTCTCGGAGGTTATGTTCCTTTTTGCTTTTTTTTGGGCTTCTTCTCATTCTTCTTTGGCACCTACGGTAGAGATCGGAGGTATTTGGCCCCCAAAAGGGATTGGGGTTTTAGATCCTTGGGAAATCCCTCTTCTTAATACCCCTATTCTCCCTTCATCCGGAGCTGCCGTAACTTGGGCTCATCATGCTATACTCGCGGGGAAGGAAAAACGAGCAGTTTACGCTTTAGTAGCAACCGTTTTACTGGCTCTAGTATCCACTGGCTTTCAAGGAATGGAATATTACCAAGCACCCTCCACTATTTCGGATAGTATTTATGGTTCTACCTTTTTCTTAGCAACTGGCTTTCATGGTTTTCATGTGATTATAGGTACTCTTTTCTTGATCGTATGTGGTATTCGCCAATATCTTGGTCATCTGACCAAGAAGCATCACGTTGGCTTTGAAGCAGCTGCATGGTACTGGCATTTTGTAGACGTGGTTCGGTTATTCCCATTTGTCTCTATTTATTGGTGGGGAGGTATATGAAAGAAGGGAACGAATAAGTGGATTGAGGAATAAAAGCTCGAAGACAAAGAGAACTTTTCATAAAAGAGAATGGAATCCTATTTAATATTAGCAATTCACATATAATCTTAAATAATGATCATCCCGCTTCCTTCCTCTGTGTGCAAAACGAAGCTGCCGTAGGTAGTTGTATTATTATGGAATTGTGTTTTGATTCCTAGTTTATAAACGTTGTAAGGTAACGTTTCTCGCCGGTTTTGGTAGTAGTTGTTGTTGGTTATAAACGTTAGTTGTTGTGAAGCATATGAGAATATGCCTGGTTTTGGGTAATATCTTAAGAGGTGCAACGTTCTCCGTGGGTGTTGGTACGAGTGTGGTTTTTCACAGGTCCGGAGACAAGAAAAGAGCCGAATTAGTGTAGGAATGGAGATTTCTACTTTCCGTAGTTGGGTTCGAACCTGAAGATGGTTTTGTGGTGTCTGCTTCGTCTCTAGATTATGCTTCGTCTCCAGAATCCCTACCCTAAAGAGTGAAATTGCGTAGCTTAAGGTAGGTGTTTTCCCAATCCGCGCAAAATAAACGTAAGGGCTGTCTATTGGTAATAGAATTGAAAGGGTAGAAGGTATCCTCGGCATTGTTGGAGAAGTTTAAGTGGGAGTAAGCATTGCCCCCTTACTTGTTCGTTGTCTATCTGTTCTACTAACCTGATGTCTACCTGTATAAATCTATACTCGTTTGAACTACTCGATTGATATTTTTTTGTCTTTCCTTTACTAACGTGGAATAACGAGTTTTTTTTTTGGTCTGCCAAAACTTTGATTGAAAGAGGAGTGTTAAAGCAATTCGCTTACGAAATCACAGTCCAAAGCAAAGCAACTACTTACTGGTTTAGCTCGTGTTTTCCTTTTTGAAGTAGTTTGGCAGACGCATCGATTGTTCGTGGCTGGTCACACGGCTCCGGTGCATCGGGCCACTCTCAATTGTGTGGTTCCGAAAAAACTAGGGCTCTTCTCGTATGAGCAGGCTTATCAATATCAACCACTCAGAATAGGGAGCTTCCAGCGGGAAGCCCAGCTTTGGGACGTTGCCCCTCCCTCGGATGAAAATAGATCTCGTGGAGACGGGCTTGACAAAAGTCAGTTAGCAAGCGGGTGTTCCATAAAAAAAAAGAAACTAGGATTCTTCCGAACTCAACTCCGTGGCCAAAACCATCTTCTCACTCTGACCCCCACATATCAGATCCCAGATGCCACCCAACGATGATGGGACTTTCGCGCAGGGAATTTTCATTCGATAAATACTCCCCCTCTTGCAGCGAGAGCCCACTCCTACCTAAGGAAGGGGCTTGTAGATCTATATTTGGATTAAGGGGCGGTATGGATGGAAGAGCGCTTCTATTGGTAGGCAGTCGCTGGCCGAGGAGGCTGCTCTCTCTATCTAGAATGAAAAGAGGAGAGAAGTAGCACGCACTGGAGTGGGAGTGGTTCCAGTGCCGAAATCGCCCTTTCTCTTATTCGTACTAAGGGGGAGGAGGGCTTATCTTAATATTCCATCTTGTTTGTTAGCTGACAACTCCATCCATCTTGCTTGTGCTCATTCTATCACAAAAGAGATTTTTTACTTTTGCCATATGGTGATCATACTTTTTTCATACAATTGGAAAGTCTACCGAGGGGAAGGTAGGACAAAAACACGGTGTTTCCTACTTTTGTCACTTTGAAAAAAGTCTTTATTAGGGAAATCGATGAGTAGGCGCGCAGCGACGGGGTTTCCTACTTTTAGTATTCTACCATATGCCTCGTTTTTTTACTTCTACTATTGGTTTTTCAGGCTGTGAATTAGCAATGAATCCTGACAACTTCAACTCTTAGTTATACACCCACCTCTACTACATAGTAGATAGTCAAAGTGTCAGCTGCTTGTACCAGTCATTTATGTGTCGTAATTGTACTCAATTGTCCAAGAAGACTGCACGAGACACCAAAACACATCAATGTTGTTTTTCATGTACTGCCTCTTCTAGATTCGATTGCTGTCTCCACATTTCTTCGCCAAAAGGCTTGAATTCTTCCCATCGTACACTACATCCGATGCTTTAAGTTCAACTGGAAATGAAGAAGTATACCTCATGATGGGTTGACCTGCCTGTCGACTACAAGAGAGACAAGCTCACTCGAGAGATCTTTCCTTTCGATCGCCATTGGAGAAAATAAGACTCCATTGGTGCGGATGGGAAGCAAGTGTGAAGCTCCTCAGAGTTTTTGGGTTCCTGTCTTCATGTACCGAAAGGACAAAGCTGGACGATAGGAGCAATACGGGGAGAAAGTAGCGCTTTTGCTATAGGCTGGCTTAAAATGTTTCGTTTGAAAACGAACTTGTTAAGGCAAAACAGGCTTTATTGCTTTTGCCCTTGGCTGGACTACAAACTTGAATCTTGAAAGTAGTTCCCGCTAGGTAAATACAGATTTATTGGTTTTGCCCCAAGCAAGAAAACGGATGTGCGAAGGAAAGTAGGACTTTTTACTACGGCTGGCATAAAAAGTGCACTTTGATCGTACACTCTACTAGGCAAAACTGGTGTGAGTGGTTTTGACTATGGAGGGCATAAACAGTTTAATATGGAGAGTCGGCTGAGTTTAGGACAAAAAGACAAGGCGTAGTCTTTTGAGTCTGATCAGTCTAGTGTTGCCTATGTTGGGTAGGAAATAAAAGAATCAAAGCCCTCGACGTTCCTAACAGCTGTTGAGCTCTCGAAGTATGAGATCCTGAATGCATCCTCTTTCTTTCCACTTCATCTTGGGAATCAGGAATGGTTGTTTATGGCTGGGTGTGACAGATCAGACTGAGTTTAGAATCAGACCTTCTATCTATCTAGCTGTATTGCCACTCCAACGGTTCTTTTTCTTTGATTATGCCCCGTATCTCTCTGAGCCTATTTGATCTATTTGCTATATCCAAGTTCGAGTGTGAAGTTCGCTCCGGTTGAAGTGTAGGGCTTCCTAATTTCTGCTTCGTCCTCCTGCACACTAGTATAGAAGGTTGGCCCGTCACCGTATACCATCGTAAGATGAACTGGAAATTAGTAGTTTCAACCAGTTACACAAAATAGGCAAGTTGAGTTCAGCGTGTGTTGTGTTGCCTCCAACTATAACGAGGCCCTTTGACTTGAGGTACGATTTACCTCTTAACGCGCTTTCCTGCTAGAAGAAGTGAGGGTGATGTCCAATGACCTGTTTGAAGAAGCTTGCTGTGTAGATAGGTATCCGTTTCGTAAACCTAATGTAGAACCTGTAAACTAAAGACTTGACTCCCGGAACCGCAGCCATTCAAAAAGCTATCAATCTGATTCGAAATACCAAGGTTCGAAGACCTCTGGGGCATATCAAAGTACTTTCACTTGCCCCACAACAAGAATTTCTAGGGTATGTGAGTGGTGTCGGACGCTATAGGGGTTTGTGTATTCACATCAGGAGAAGAAATAGGCTCTCATTGCTGCTGGGATAAGACAAAACCTTCTTCCTTGATCCATGGCGTCACCGCTGCTATATTCATAGAGTAATTCTATTGGCTGGCTATGATTCCAGCAAATAAGTCTTGGGGTCATTCCGGGCTGATGCTTCCTAATTCTGCCTAGCTTTTGCTCCATTCATCACTATGGGGCACCACATATATAAGCATTGGGAGATCGATCTAATTCTACCAAAGGCAAAAGAAATGGGAAGCAAAGTGTTGGTTATCTAGCTAGTATAGAGATGATGCAGTATCTTCATTGGCGAGACAAGCAAAGAAGTAGATTCAAAAAAGCAAAGTCAAGCAAGCAGCAACATTGGTGACTTTATTGAGTCTTGTCCTAGTTGATCTGGAAATGCCCGAAGAAGCCTTTGACTCATCCAATGCTTAATTGGTTGTCCTAATTTCTTTCTTGAAAACATGTACGAAATGAAAGACTTATGTGAATAAGATCAAATTCTATGATTCACAATTGATCGAAACGAATAACAACTAGTCACGATTAGGGACAAAGCTCAGCTAGTATATGTAATGTGTTCAAGGCGCATTTCCTCCAACAACTAGACTAAATAATATGGGCGGAAGGATCACTTTCACTCCTTTGCCTACTTAGCTTTACTAAGAACTACTCACTTTTACTTAGTAAAAAGCTTTATGTTTAGTTGACCTATTATCGCAATCAATTGATTCTTGACTACTCTCCTTAGCAAGAACTAGTGACAAGCCCTACTTTCAATGCAATGCCCTACTTCGTTGCAATAACCTTTTTGTTTGTTATTTGACCTAAAAACTACTCTACGGCGGGCGATATATGATATGTGTTTTTGCTCTCTGTTGGGTCTTATTGCCTTGGATAAGCTACCTGAGGAGAATTCTTGTACAGAGGCGATGTTTACCTGTAACCGCATTCTGCCTATTATTTAGTCCGTCAAATAGCTCGTCTCGGTAACAGCTACTTTCTTTGTTTAGTTACTTATTTTCCCTTTCATCCGGATTTTCCTTCTTAGATGGCCCGACTAGCTGATAGTCTTTACATTGGATGAGGTGATAGGAAAGAAGAGGAATCCACTGCACTTCAATCTTCGTCAACAGGTCACTTATATCACTCGGTATTAATCAAAGAGTAGGGTACGATCTCTTAAATCAAGTCTGGAATCAATCAGTCATTGCTATGGGTGTTATGTTCAATAGGCTTATGCTCTCATATCTATATATGTTCTATCGGTAGGGTAGA
>Ga0182005_1000669_pt1 | contig 16167 bp, 10 predicted proteins | sample Sormic07211103_1_FD_123021 | JGI IMG/M metagenome (GOLD analysis project Ga0182005, IMG submission 123021) | Rhizosphere microbial communities from Sorghum bicolor, Mead, Nebraska, USA - 072115-103_1 MetaG | ecosystem: Host-associated > Plants > Roots > Rhizosphere | place: USA: Nebraska...
CAAAAAACAAAACCCACCAAAAAATGGTGGGTTCGTCAGCAACCTGAAAAACGCTCTCGCGAGCGTTTTTTTAAAACAGGAATCAGGCTGGCGAATCCGATAGCTTATCCGGATCCGCCGCCGGCTCAGTGCTTGACCACACTGGGATCAGACTTCTCGCTGCTCTTGGCGACGGCCGCATCCAGCACCGCTTCTTCGTCGGTCAAAGGCACAGGCTGCCGTTCCAGGGCGATCTCCAGCACCTTGTCGATCCAGCGCACCGGCACGATTTCCAGCTTGTTCTTGACGTTGTCCGGAATCTCGGCCAGGTCTTTCACGTTCTGCTCTGGAATCAGCACCGTCTTGATGCCGCCGCGATGCGCCGCCAGCAGTTTTTCCTTCAAGCCGCCGATAGGCAGGACTTCGCCGCGCAAGGTGATTTCACCGGTCATGGCGACATCGGCCCGCACCGGGATCCCGGTAAAGATCGAAACCAGGGCAGTGGTCATCCCGACGCCGGCCGACGGTCCGTCTTTTGGCGTCGCGCCTTCCGGCACGTGGATATGAATATCGCTCTTTTCGAACGCCTCGCCCCTGATGCCCAGTTTCGCGGCGCGGCTGCGCATCACCGTGCGCGCAGCCTCGATCGATTCCTTCATCACGTCGCCCAGGGTGCCGGTACGGATGATTGCACCTTTACCCGGCATCTTGACGGCTTCGATGGTCAGCAGCTCGCCGCCCACTTCGGTCCATGCCAGGCCGACCACTTGGCCGATCTGGTTCTCTTTTTCGGCAACGCCGAAATCGAAGCGCCGCACACCGAGGAATTTATCGATGTTCTTGGAAGTGACCGCAACCTTCTTCTCCTGCTTCTTCAACAGCAGCAGCTTCACCACCTTGCGGCAGATCTTGGAGATTTCCCGTTCCAGCGAACGTACCCCGGCTTCACGCGTGTAGTAACGGATGATGTCGCGGATCGCACTTTCAGCCAGGCTGATTTCCTCGACCTTCAAACCATTGTTCTTGATTTGCTTGGGCAGCAGGTAACGCAGCGCGATGTTGGTCTTTTCATCTTCGGTGTAGCCCGACAGGCGAATCACTTCCATCCGGTCCAGCAGCGCCGGCGGAATGTTGAAGGAGTTCGACGTCGCCACGAACATCACATCCGACAAGTCGAAATCGACTTCGATGTAATGGTCCGAGAAGGTATGGTTCTGTTCAGGATCGAGCACCTCCAGCAGCGCCGACGACGGATCGCCGCGGAAATCCATGCCGAGCTTGTCGATCTCGTCCAGCAGGAACAGCGGATTGCGCACCCCGACCTTGGCCAGGCTTTGCAGTATCTTGCCTGGCATGGAGCCGATGTAGGTACGGCGATGACCGCGGATCTCGGCCTCGTCGCGCACGCCGCCCAGGGCCATGCGCACGAATTTGCGGTTGGTGGCGCGGGCGATCGACTGCCCCAGCGAGGTTTTACCCACGCCCGGAGGACCGACGAAACACAGGATCGGCGCTTTCAGCTTGTCGACGCGCTGTTGCACGGCAAGATATTCCAGGATGCGTTCCTTGACCTTGTCGAGGCCGTAGTGATCGCCTTCCAGGACTTTTTCGGCATTGCCCAGTTCATTGTTGACCTTGGATTTTTTCTTCCATGGCAAACCGACCAGCGTATCGATGTAGTTGCGCACCACGGTCGCTTCGGCTGACATCGGCGACATCAGCTTCAGTTTCTTCAGCTCGCTCTGCGCCTTTTCCAGCGCTTCCTTAGGCATCTTGGCAGACAGGATCTTCTTTTCCAGCTCTTCCAAGTCAGCGCCTTCTTCGCCTTCGCCCAATTCCTTCTGGATCGCCTTGACCTGCTCGTTCAGGTAGTATTCGCGCTGGGATTTTTCCATCTGGCGCTTGACGCGGCCGCGGATGCGCTTCTCGACTTGCAGGATATCCAGTTCGCCTTCGAGCTGGCCCAGCAGGTGCTCGTAACGCTTGGCGATATTGAAGATTTCCAGGATGACCTGCTTTTGCTCGAGCTTCAGCGGCAAGTGGGCAGCGATGGTGTCGGCCAGGCGGCCAGCATCGTCGATGCCCGACAGCGAAGTCAGGATCTCCGGCGGAATTTTCTTGTTCAGTTTGACGTACTGGTCGAATTGCTGAACGATGGCGCGGCGCATCGCTTCCACCTCAGCCTCGTCGCCCAGTTCGGATTCGACCGGCGTCAGGTCGGCGACAAAATGCGTGTCGAGTTCGCTGATGTGATGGATGCGCGCACGTTGCGCCCCTTCCACCAGCACCTTGACGGTGCCGTCGGGCAGTTTCAGCATTTGCAAGATATTGGCGACGCAGCCGATTTCATAAATATCGTCCGGCGACGGCTCGTCCTTGGCTGCAGCTTTCTGCGCTGCAAGCATGATGCTCTTGCCCTGCTCCATCGCGGCTTCAAGCGCCTTGATCGATTTTGGGCGGCCGACGAACAGTGGAATCACCATATGCGGGAATACCACGACATCCCGTAAAGGCAAGAGAGGCAACTGAGTTTGTTCAGTAAATGTAGAAGTCGTCATGGTGAGCCCTATCAAAAAATCTTATTAATGATGTTGGCACGAGTGGCCGAAACTCAAGCCCCGGTTTCAACAATAAATCACCACTTCTATTTGCAACTAGTTTGCGATGGCCAATAAAAAAGCCACACGCGAAGGTAACTTCGGGTGGCTTTGCGATTGAAGCCAAATCGTATGTTTTGGCAAATTGTACTACTTTTGGCTTAAAAACCAGCTTAAACCCCTGCTTTTTACATGGCTTTACAAATTTCCCGGTTTTGCGCAGCCGCCAGGAACCGGCCTTTGGCGAGGCCTGGCCCGGCAGGCAAACGCGGCCGCCTTATTTCGCGCCGGACACCTTCGGCTGCTCATGGTAAATCAGCAACGGTTTAGCGCCGCTGTTGACAGTATTTTCGTCAACCACGACCTTGGCGACGTTCTGCTGGCTTGGCAAATCGTACATGACGTCGAGCAGCACGTGCTCGAGGATGGAGCGCAAGCCGCGCGCACCGGTCTTACGCGCCAGGGCGCGCTTGGCGATGGCTTGCAGCGCCGCGGGGCGGATTTCCAGCTCGGCGCCTTCCATCTGCAGCAGCTTGGAGTATTGCTTGACCAGCGCGTTCTTGGGCGCGATCAGGATCTCGATCAGCGCTTCTTCGTTCAGCTCGGCCAGCGTCGCGATCACCGGCAAACGGCCGACCAGCTCAGGAATCAGGCCGAAGCGCGTCAAGTCCTCAGGCTCGGCGTCCAGCAGCACTTCGCTGGAGGTGCGCTGGCTCTGGCTCTTCACATTTGCCGAAAAGCCAATACCGCTCTTTTCCGAGCGCTCGGAAATGATCTTGGCCAGGCCGTCGAAGGCGCCGCCGCAAATGAACAGGATGTTGGTGGTGTCGATCTGCACGAAGTCCTGGTTCGGGTGCTTGCGCCCGCCTTGCGGCGGCACCGAGGCCATGGTGCCTTCGATCAGCTTCAGCAAGGCTTGCTGCACGCCCTCGCCCGAGACATCGCGGGTAATCGACGGGTTATCCGACTTGCGCGAAATCTTGTCGATTTCATCGATGTAGACGATGCCGCGCTGCGCCTTCTCGACTTCGTAATTGCAGTTCTGCAGCAGTTTCTGGATGATGTTTTCGACGTCCTCGCCGACATAACCGGCTTCGGTCAGCGTGGTCGCATCGGCGATCACGAACGGCACGTTCAGCATGCGCGCCAGCGTTTGCGCCAGCAGGGTCTTGCCGGAGCCGGTCGGACCGACCAGCAGTATATTGCTCTTCGCCAGTTCGATGTCGTCCTTCTTGCCAAGATGCTTGAGACGCTTGTAATGGTTGTACACCGCCACCGACAGGATCCGCTTGGCAGGCTCCTGGCCGATCACGTACTGGTCGAGCAGCTCGCTGATTTCCTGCGGGATCGGCAGTTCCGATTTTTGACCATCCAGCGTTTCGACGTTCGATGCTTCATCGGTAATGATGTCATTACAGAGATCGATGCATTCATCACAAATGAATACCGATGGCCCGGCGATGAGTTTTTTCACTTCATGCTGGCTTTTGCCGCAGAAGGAACAATAAAGCAGTTTTTCGCCGCTGGAAGATTTTTTATCAGACATAAAGGCAGAGTTTAAGTAAAACTATAGAGGGTGGACCACAGCATCGATTCGCGGTATGGATTTTATCTTACCCGCGAAATCCGGATTCGTCACGCCTGGGCGATTTTTGAAAAGCAAAACGCCCGTACCTTTGGGGCCGGGCGTTTCATTCGTTACGCAGCAATCAAGCGCGTGTCGCCAGGACTTTATCAATCAGGCCATATTCCACAGCCGCATCCGCGGACATGAAATTGTCCCGATCCGTATCCTTGCTGATCTGCTCAATGCTTCTGCCGGTCTTGTCAGCCAGGATGCCGTTCAAGCGTTCCCGCAGGTACAGGATTTCACGCGCCTGGATTTCGATATCCGAAGCCTGCCCCTGGGCGCCGCCCAAAGGCTGGTGAATCATGATGCGCGAGTTAGGCAGCGAGAAACGCTTGCCCTTGGCGCCTGCAGCCAGCAGGAAAGCACCCATGGATGCTGCCATGCCGGTGCACAAGGTGGAGACTTCCGGCTTGACGAACTGCATGGTGTCGAAAATCGCCATGCCGGCAGACACCGAACCGCCAGGAGAATTGATATATAAAGAAATATCCTTGTCAGGATTTTCGCTTTCCAGGAACAGCAACTGCGCCACCACCAGGTTGGCGGTCTGGTCGTTGACCGGTCCTACCAGGAAAATGATGCGTTCGCGCAGCAGGCGCGAATAGATGTCATAGGAACGCTCACCGCGGCCACTCTGCTCAATCACGATAGGCACCATGCCAAGCATGTCAGTATCCAGTGCCGAATTACGATTAAAGCCTGTCATATTTTTCCTTATGGAGAGCGCTCAAAACTTAATCAAACCACCGAACCGGCCCAGGCTTGCCGCCTGGACCGTCGTACTGCACCTGATTAAGCTTGTTGTTGCCCGTTGTTGCTCATTAATTCATCGAACGCAACCGACTTTTCAGTCACTTTCGATTTGCCCAGCACATAGTTAACGACGTTTTCTTCCAAAACAAGGGCTTCGACCTCTGCCAGGCGGCGGCGATCGCTGAAATAATATTTCAGGACTTGTTGCGGGTCTTCGTAGCTTTGCGCAAAGTCTTCAACTTGGGCCTTGACTTGCTCCGGGGTTGCCTGCAGCTTGTTTTCCTTGACCACTTCGGCCAGGATCAGGCCCAGGCGCACGCGACGCTCAGCCTGGGCTGTGAACAGCTCCGGCGGGAACGGCATGTCGTTGACCTTCATGCCGCGCTGCGCCATATCCTGGCGGGTCATTTCAACCAGGCGCTCGACGTCCTGCTCGACCAGCGCTTTCGGCACTTCCAGGTCGCTGACCTTGATCAGTGCATCCATGACGCTGTCTTTGTTCTTGGCCTTGACGCGGGAGCCGACTTCACGCTCCAGGTTGAGCTTGATGTCAGCGCGCATCTTGACCAGGTCGCCGTCGTCGATGCCCAGCGATTTAGCAAATTCTGCGTCGACTTCCGGCAGGTGCGCCCATTCCAGCTTCTTCAGCGTGATGGTGAATTCCGCAGTCTTGCCGGCGACATCCTTGCCGTGGTAATCGGCAGGGAAAGCCAGTTCAAACGTCTTGGCTTCGCCTACTTTCAGGCCGATGGTCGCGTTTTCGAACTCAGGCAGCATGCGGCCTTCGCCCAGCACGTAAGCGTAGTCATCGGCTTTGCCGCCCTGGAATTCAACGCCGTCGATCTTGCCGACGAAATCGACAGTCACGCGGTCGCCGTTCTTGGCTGTCAGGTCGCTGCCGCCATCGCCGTGCGCGCCTTGCTCGCCCTTGACGTGATAGTGCACGCGCTGCTTGCGCAGGATGTCGATGGTCTTGTCGATTTCAGCGTCGCTGACTTCAGCCTTGGTCTTTTCGACTTCAACGGCGGCCAGGTCGCCGATCTTGACTTCAGGGTAGATTTCGAAAGTCGCATCGAATGCCAGCGTGCCTTCAGCCACGCCTTCGCTGTTCTTTGGCTCGATCTTCGGGTAACCGGCAACGCGCAGGTTGTTTTCATTGGCAGCGGTGTTGAAGGCATTGCCGACCTTGTCGTTCAGCACTTCGGTTTCGACCTGGTAGCCGTATTGTGCAGCGACCATCTTCATCGGCACTTTACCTGGGCGGAAGCCAGGCGCTTTTGCAGTGCGGGCGCGGACCTTCAGGCGCTTTTCGACTTCGGTTTGCACTTCGCTCACAGCGATAGTGAGGGTAAGGCGGCGTTCAAGTTTATCCAGAGTTTCGACTGCAGTTGCCATGTGGATCGTCCAAAAATTAAAAATTCCGTGGTGCGGCTAAGGTAAATGCGGGGTAAAACGATGAAAAGTTGTCATTTCCACCCCAACCCTGCCGCGCTAAAGTCCGATATTCTATACGTAAAACAGGCGGTTGCGCCAAAACGCGTCGCTCCGCCCGGGCAATAAGCTTGCTTATTTGAGCGGAATCGGGTTGCCGACCGGCACCGGCACCGCCGTAACGCTGTTTTGCGGGCTGCCGTCGACCAATTTATCCGAATAGGTCAGGTAGACCAGTGTATTCCGCTTCGGGTCGACCAGCCGTACGATATGCAAGCGCTTGAACAGCACCGACATGCGCTCGGTAAACACATCTTCCTGCAACGGCAGCTTGGCGCTGAACTGCACCGCGGCAACCTGGCGGCAGGCGATCGAGGCTTCCGCCCTGTCCTCCGCCAGCCCGACGGTGCCCTTGACGCCGCCGGTGCGTGCGCGCGACACGTAGCAGGTCACGCCCTGCACCTTGGGATCGTCGTACGCCTCCACCACCACCCGGTCATTGCGCCCGACCCAGCGGAATGCGGTGCTCACCTCGCCCACCTGCTCCGACGCCGCTTGCGCAGGGCCTGCGGCGATTGCTGCTAAACCAAGCAAGCCAAGTAAAGCGGCCACTCCCGGGGATTTTGTATGCATGTTTATTCCAGGAAAGAAATTGCGATTGTATGCCGAACGATCGATCCACCGCTCGGCATTTCGAGACTGTGGGCGGACTGTGGGCGCAGACGTAAAAAAACCCTCTTCAAGAGGGTTCCTCCATGCTTAACCAGCTGCCAATACGTCAATATCATCGACACAGCTGGTGCGACCGAGAGGACTCGAACCTCCACAAGATTGCTCTCGACAGGACCTAAACCTGTTGCGTCTACCAATTTCGCCACGGTCGCATTTCCAACAAATACAGCGCAATCCCGCATTGCAGGATTGGACAGCCCGCTATTCTACTGCAAGCCATCCGATATGGCGAGAGGCTGCCTTGTTTTCTCGCCATATTTCTACACGTTTAACCGTGGTGATCCGCCGCGCTTTCCGGCTGCGGCTTCTTGACCCGGAACCAGGCCGCATACAGCGCCGGCAAAAACAGCAGGGTCAGGCCGGTCGCCACAATCAGGCCGCCCATGATCGCCACCGCCATCGGCCCCCAGAACACCGAGCGCGACAACGGGATCATCGCCAGCACCGCCGCCGCCGCGGTCAGCATGATCGGCCGGCAGCGCCGCACCGCGGACTCCACAATCGCATTCCACGGCGCCACGCCGTTGGCGATATCGTGCTCGATCTGGTCGATCAGGATCACCGAATTGCGGATGATCATGCCGAACAGCGCGATCACGCCCAGCTGGGCGACGAAGCCGAACGGCCGCTGCAACAACAGCAACGCCGCCGCCGCACCCGCCACGCCGAGCGGCCCGGTCAGGAACACCAGCAAGGAACGCGAAAAGCTGTGCAGCTGCAGCATCAGCAAAGTGAAGATGATGAAAATCACCAGCGGCACATTGGCGGCGATCGAATCCTGCGCCTTGCCGCTGTCATGGGCGGCGCCGGCGACGTCGATGATATAGCCGGGCGGCAGCTGGGCCCTGATCTTGTCGAGCTGCGGATCGATCTGGGCGGTCACCGTCGGCCCTTGCACGCCGTCGATCACATCCGCCTGCACCGTGATCGCCCAGTTGCGCCATTCGCGCCACACCACGCCCGGCTCCCACACCAGCTTGACCGTGGCGACCTGCGCCAGCGGCACCGACTTGCCGCTGGCGGTCGGCACGTTGGCCTGGTTCAGGGCATCGATGGTGGCGCGCTCGTCCAGCGGCTGGCGCACCACGATATCGATCAGGCGGTCATGTTCGCGGTACTGGCCGATGGTGGTGCCGGTCAGCATGGTGTTCACCGTCTGCATCACGGTTTGCGAACCGATGCCCAGCGTGCGCAGCTTATCCTGGTCGAGGTCGATCCGCAGCACCTTGACCGACTCGTTCCAGTTGTCGTTGAGGCCGGTGATATTCGGATTGCCGTTCATGACGCTCTTGACCTGGTCGGCAATCGTCCTGACCTTGGCGGCGTCGGTGCCGCTGACGCGGAACTGCACCGCATACGGCACCGGCGGGCCGCTAGGCAGCAGCTTGACGCGCCCCCGGACTTCCGGGAAACCGTGCTTGAAGGCTTCGGTAATGCGCAGGCGCAAGGCATCGCGCGCCGCCAGGTCCTTGGTCAGCAGCACCAGCTGCGCCACATTGGTCTGCGGCAGGATCTGGTCCAGCGGCAGGTAAAAACGCGGGCTGCCGCTGCCGACGTAAGTGGTCATGCTTTCCAGTTCGGGCGCGGCGTGGATATACGCTTCGAATTTCTTGGCCTGGGCTTCGGTGGCGGCAAACGACGAGCCCTCCGGCAGCCACAGTTCGATCATCAGCTCAGGCCGGCTGGAATCGGGGAAAAACTGCTCTTCGATAAACTTGAAGCCGAACACGCCCAGCGCAAACACCATCAAGGTCAAGGCGATGGTGGTCTTGCGCCACTCGACGCACCAGTTGACCGCGCGCCGGACGCGCGTATAGAACGGCGTATTGAACAGTTCATGGTGGCCGTCGGCGCCGGCCGCCGGTTTCACCTTCAGCAGCAGGAAGCCGATATAGGGCGTAAACAGCACCGCCACCAGCCACGAAATCAGCAGCGCCAGCGCATTCACTGAAAACATGGAAAAGGTATATTCGCCGGCGGCCGACTTGGCCAGGCCGATCGGCAGGAAGCCGGCGGCGGTGATCAGGGTTCCGGTCAGCATCGGCATTGCGGTGGAGGTATAGGCAAAGGTCGCCGCCTCCAGCCGCGACAAGCCCTCTTCCATCTTGCGCACCATCATCTCCACCGCGATGATGGCGTCGTCCACCAGCAGGCCGAGGGCGATGATCAGCGCGCCGAGCGAAATCTTGTGCAGGTCGATGCTGAAAATGCTCATGAACAGGAAGGTTACCGCCAGCACCAGCGGAATGGTCAAGGCCACCACCAGGCCGGGCCGGACGTCGATGCGGAACGGCTTGGTATGGAAACCCAGCGACAGGAAACTCACCGCCAGCACGATCAGCACCGCTTCCATCAGGGTCTTCAGGAATTCGTTGACCGATTCGGCGACGATTTTCGGCTGGTTCGAAACCCGCTCGAGGTCGATCCCGACCGGCAGCTTGGCCTTGATCTGGGCAGTCATCTTCTCCATGTCCTTGCCCAGGGAGATGATGTCGCCGCCCTTCGCCATCGACACGCCGAGTCCGATCACTTCCTTGCCGTTGAAGCGCATCTTGGTCTGCGGCGGATCCTGGTATTCGCGCTTGACGACCGCAAAATCTCCCAGCCTGAAGGTGGTGGCGTTGGCCCGCAGCTGCAGGTTTTCCAGGTCCTTGGGCGACGCCAGCGCGCCGCTGACGCGGATCTGCAGGTTGTCGGTGGCAGTGGCCAGCACCCCGGTCGACTGCAAGGCGTTTTGCGCGCTCAGCTGGTTGACGATGTCCTGCACCGTAATGCCCAGCTGCGAGAATTTTTTCTGCGAAAATTCGATGAATATCTTTTCATCCTGGACGCCGAACAAATCTACCTTGGCGACCGAGGGCAAGGTCAGCAATTGCTGCCGCACGAAATCGGCATAGTCCTTGACGTCGGCATAATTGAAGCCGTCGCCGGAAACCGCAAAGATCGAGCCGTAGGTTTCGCCGAATTCATCGTTGAAGAACGGCCCCACCACGCCTGGCGGCAAGGTCAGCTTGATGTCGTTGATTTTCTTGCGCACCTGGTACCAGGCATCCGCCGTTTCCTTGGGCGGGGCCGATTCCTGCAAGGTCAGGATGATCAGCGTTTCGCCCGGCTTGGAATAGCTGCGGATGGTGTCGATGTGCGGCGTTTCCTGCAACTTCTTTTCCAGCTTGTCGGTGACCTGGTCGGCCATCTGCAAGGCGGTAGCGCCCGGCCACTGCGCCGACACCACCATGGCGCGGAAGGTGAACGGCGGATCTTCATCCTGCCCCAGGCGGCCATAGCTGAGGATGCCGCCGATCACCAGCACCACCATCAGGTAGCGCGTCAGTGGTATGTGTTCCAGGGCCCAGCGCGACAGATTAAAACCGGTTTTTTTGTCATCGCTCATCGGGCTGCTCCGCCCGTTGCCGCCGCTGCGGAAGGTTCGGCATTATTGGACGCCAGCGGCGGGCTCGCCACCGCTTTGCCGGGCGGCAGGCTGCCTTCCGGCGCATTCAGGATCGTGACTTTCTGTCCCGGCTTGAGCTGGTTGACGCCGGCGGTCACCACCTGCTGGCCGGCGCGCAGGTCGCCTTGTATCCATACTTCATTGCCGTGCTGGCCGTTGATCTGCACCGGCACCTGGCGCACCTGACGCACAGCGGCGCCGTCGACCACCCATAGCGCGCTGTGGTCCTGCACCCGCAACAGCGCAGTGAGCGGCACCTTGATCGCATTGTCGCTGGTCTTGCTGGTGAAGCTGGCGTAGGCGGTCATGCCCAGCTTGACGTTAGGCGTATCGTCCGGGATCGAGATCTTGATGGCGTAAGTGCGCGTCACCGGATCGGCAATCGGCGAAACCTCGCGCACCGTGCCGCGGATCACCTGTTTTGGATCGGCCCACAACCGTATTTGCACATCGCTGCTGCCGCGCAGTTTGTCGACCTGGTTTTCCGGCGCGCCGACCACCACTTCCTTGGCGCCCTGGCGAGCCACGCTGACCACCGGCGTGCCGGCCGCAACCACCTGGCCGGCTTCGGCGCTGATGGCGGTGACCACCCCATCCACATCCGACTCCAGGGTCGCATAAGCGGTCTGGTTCAACTGCCCCTTGAATGCGGCTTCGGCCTGGTCATAAGTCGCTTGCGCGGCCTTGTACGCCGTATCTTTCGCATCCAGCACGGCCTGGCTGACGAAGTTCTTGTCGCGCAGCTCCTGGTAGCGTTTCAGGTCAGCCTTGGCGGTATCGCGGTTGCTGGCAGCCGAACTGACGGCGGCCACCGCTTGCGCCTGCGCCAGCTGCAGGTCCTTGGGATCGAGCCGCATCAGCACCTGGCCGCGCTTGACGACCGTGCCGACATCGACCTGGCGCGCAATGATCTTGCCGGCCACCCGGAAACCCAGCTGCGATTCATAGCGGGCCTGCACCGCGCCCGGAAATTCAGAGGTGACGTCGGCATTGGCCGGGTTCAGCACCACCACCCGCACCGGGCGGATATCTTCGACCTTTTCAGCGTGCTTGGAACAGGCAGCCAACAGCAATGTGCAAATAAGCAACAAACCGGGAGCGCGCATGCGCACCAAGGCAGCTGCGGACGGACGCGGATTTATCTGGGTCAACACGTTTTTTCCTTTACTATTCTGGGCGGCCGTTAGCTGTCGTCGCCGGTTTATGCAGCACCGTCCGGCATGCCATGAAACAATCGATTGCCGAAGCTTCTCACAAATTAATAACTTTCAGGTCAGTTATTATAATTGCGCCGGATTAAGTTTGACCAAAGCTTTTTTCATGCCGGACAATTAGAGACACATAATGCTTTTTTGATAAAAATATTCTGCCCGCCCTGATGTCCACCAACCATTACGAAAATTTCCCGGTCGCTTCCCTGCTGCTGCCAGCCCGGCTGCGTCCCGCAGTCAGGGCGATCTACGCCTTTGCCCGCAGCGCCGACGACATCGCCGATGAAGGCGACGCCGCTCCCGAACAGCGCTTGCGCGCATTGCATGCGTACGAGACCGCTTTGGACAGGATAGAACATAAGCAGGCCGCGGAAAGCAGCTTGTTTCAAGCGCTGGAACAGGTAATCGCGGAATACCGGCTGCCGCTGGCGCCGTTCCGCGACCTGCTGTCCGCCTTCAAGCAGGATGTGGCCACTACCCGCTACAGCCAGTTTCCCGAGCTGCTCGACTACTGCCGGCGCTCGGCCAATCCGGTCGGCGCCCTGATGCTGCACCTGTATGGCGCGGCGAACGAACAGAACCTGCGCGATTCGGACGCCATCTGTTCGGCGTTGCAATTGATTAACTTCTGGCAAGACGTAGCGATCGACTGGGACAAGGCCAGGATTTATCTGCCGCTGGAAGACTTGCAGCGTTTCGGCGTGTCGCAGGCGCAGCTTGCCAGCGGCACGGTGGACCACGCCTGGCGCCGCCTGATGCAGTTCGAGGTGCAGCGCGCACGCGGCATGATGACCGGCGCCCAGGCGCTGGCGCTGCGGCTGCCGGGCCGGATCGGCTGGGAATTGCGGCTGGTGGTGCAAGGCGGCCTGCGCATCCTGGAGCTGCTGGAAGCGGCGGATTACGACATGTTCCGCCAGCGGCCGAAACTGGGCAAGGCCGACTGGCTGCTGCTTGCCTGGCGCGCCCTGCGCATGAGATGAACCGGCAAAATTCCGCAAACCAATAACGCCGCTCTTACGCATTCTTACGTATACTTCGGGCAAATTGTTTTTTTAAGCTGCTTCCCACATTCATGTCCCCAGACGATTACTGCCAGCAAAAAGCCGCCCAGAGCGGCTCCAGTTTTTATTACAGTTTCCTGTTCCTGCCGGCGGAACGGCGGCGCGCCATCACGGCGCTGTACGCCTTCTGCCGCGAAGTGGACGATACGGTCGACGATTGCACCGACGAAAGCGTGGCGCGCACCAAGCTGATGTGGTGGCGCAAGGAAATCGCCGCCATGCTGGCCGGCAATCCGTCCCATCCGGTCACCCAGGCCCTGCAACCTCACCTGCAGCCCTACGGACTGGACGGCAAGCACCTGCAAGCGATTATCGACGGCATGGAAATGGACCTGAACCAGACCCGTTACCTCGATTATCCGGGCTTGAAGCAATACTGCTGGCATGTGGCAGGCGTGGTCGGCATCCTGTCGGCCAGCATCTTCGGCGTGAGCCAGCCGCAAACCCTGCAGTTTGCCGAGAAGCTCGGCCTGGCATTCCAGCTCACCAATATCATCCGCGACGTCGGCGAAGACGGCCGCAAGGGCCGCATCTACCTGCCGGTCAACGAGCTGCAGCAATTCAATGTCACCGCCGCCGACATCCTGAATGCGCGTTACAGCGAGAATTTCGTCAACCTGATGCGCTTCCAGGTAGCGCGTGCGCAGCAGGCTTACGACGAAGCATTTGCGTTGCTGCCCAAGGCAGACCGGCGTGCCCAGCGCCCCGGCCTGATGATGGCGGCCATCTACCGCGCGCTGCTGGGTGAAATCGAGCGCGACGGCTTCCATGTACTGAACCAGCGCATTTCGCTCACCCCGATCCGTAAACTCTGGCTGGCATGGAAGACCTATGTGCGCGGTTGACTGCGTCGCATCACGGCCCTTGCCCCTGCGCTGACATGGCCATGGAAATGCAACAGGTCGCAGTGATCGGCGCCGGCTGGGCCGGTTGCAGCGCCGCCGTCGAACTGACCCAGGCCGGCCACCAGGTGACCTTGTTCGAAGCCAGCCGGCAGCTCGGCGGCCGGGCCCGGCGTGTCGACATCAACGAAACCATACTGGACAACGGCCAGCACATCCTGCTGGGCGCTTACCGCGAGACATTGCAAATGATGCGCAAGGTCGGCATCGATCCGGCCAGCGTCATGCTGCGGCTGCCGCTGCAGATGTGTTACCCGGCCGATAGCGGCGGCATGACTTTTGTGGCGCCGCGCTTGCCGGCGCCCTTGCACCTGCTGGCGGCATTGCTGCGCGCCGACGGCCTCGAGCGCCAGGACAAGCTGGCGCTGGCGCGCTTTTCTTCCGCCGCGCGCTGGATGGGCTGGCAGCTGCACGACGATTGCAGCGTCAGCACGCTGCTGGAACGGTTCGACCAGACCGAGCGCCTGGTCCGGCTGATGTGGCGCCCGCTCTGCATCGCCGCGCTGAATACCCCGCCGGAGCAAGCCTCGGCGCAGGTTTTCCTGGCAGTGCTGCGCGACAGCCTGGGCGCCCGCAGGAGCGCCTCGGACATGCTGCTGCCGCGCACCGATCTGAGCAACCTGTTCCCGCAACAGGCGGCCGCCTTCATCGAGGAACGCGGCGGCAACGTCGAATCCGGCCACAGCATCAGGCAACTGCAGCGCCGCGGCGAACGATGGCAGCTGCAAGGCAGCGAGGCAAGCATGGATTTCGACGCCGTCGTGATCGCCACGCCGCCCGAAACCGCGGCAACGCTGCTGGACGGCTGTGCAGATGCGGCGCTGCTGGCAACCTTGCGCGGTTTCGACTACGAGCCGATCACCACCTGTTACCTGCAATACCCGGCCGCCACGCGCTTGCCGCGCCCCTTCTTCGCCTTGCTGGACGATCCGGGAAACGCCGGCGGCAGCGCCGCCTGGGGCCAGTTCGTATTCGACCGCGGCCAGCTCGATGCGGCCCAGGCCGGTTTGCTGGCAGTCGTCATCAGTACTTCATCCGAGGCCATACAGGCCGGCCATGAGGCGCTGGCGAAAGCGGTCGCCGCACAGCTGGCCACAGCCTTCAGGCAGCCGCAGCTGGCGTCGCCGGCCTGGACCCAGGTCATTTCAGAAAAGCGCGCCACATTTGCCTGCACCCCGGGCCTGGCGCGGCCGGCCAACGACACCGGCCTGGGCAAGCTGCTGCTGGCCGGCGACTATACCGCCAGCGATTATCCGGCGACGCTGGAATCGGCAGTGCGCAGCGGCAGGCAGGCAGCGCAGGAACTGCTGGCGCAGATACGCGAGGCCAGGTGAAAATGCTTCATGCCAGGCGTCAATTGAATTGCACCGTGCATGCATTGTTTTCATCTAAGATGGTGGCAACAGCGCGGCAACAGTGTCACATGACAAAATCTAGCGGAGAGCCCCCATGCCTGTAATCACCTGCGTCGAAGACCTGCGCGTACTGGCCAAGAAGCGCGTGCCAAAAGCGTTTTACGACTATGCCGACAGCGGCTCCTACACCGAATCCACCTATCGCGCCAACAGCAGCGACCTGGCCGCCCTGCACCTGCGCCAGCGGGTCGCCATCAACGTCGACCAGCGTTCTACCCGCAGCAGCATGATCGGTGAAGAAGTGACGATGCCGGTGGCGATTGCCCCTACCGGCTTGACCGGCATGCAATGGGCCAACGGTGAAATGCTGGGTGCCATTGCCGCCGAAAAATTCGGCATCCCGTTCACCCTGTCGACCATGAGCATCTGCTCCATCGAAGACGTCGCCAGCGTGACCACCAAGCCGTTCTGGTTCCAGCTGTATGTCATGCGCGACCGCGGTTTCATCAAGTCCCTGATCGAACGCGCCAAGGCCGCCAAATGTTCCGCCCTGGTGCTGACGCTGGACCTGCAGATTCTCGGCCAGCGCCACAAAGACCTGAAAAACGGCATGTCGGTGCCGCCGAAAATGACCCTGGCCAACCTGCTCGACCTCGCCACCAAGCCAGGCTGGGCCCTGCGCGCGCTAGGCGGCCGCAAATCTTTCGGCAACCTGGCAGGCCACGTCTCCGGCGCCGACGGCATCATGACCCTGAGCAAATGGACCGCCAGCCAGTTCGATCCGACCCTGAACTGGGACGACATCGCCTGGATCAAGGAACAATGGGGCGGCAAGCTGATCCTGAAGGGCATCCTCGACGTCGAGGATGCCAAGATCGCCGCCACCACCGGCGCCGACGCCATCGTCGTCAGCAACCACGGCGGCCGCCAGCTGGATGGCGCGGTATCGTCGATCTCGGCGCTGCCGGCGATCGTCGAGGCGGTGGGCGACCAGATCGAAGTCTGGTTCGACGGCGGCATCCGCAGCGGCCAGGACGTGCTGAAAGCGGTCGCCGTCGGCGCCAA
>Ga0182005_1000671_pt1 | contig 16107 bp, 7 predicted proteins | sample Sormic07211103_1_FD_123021 | JGI IMG/M metagenome (GOLD analysis project Ga0182005, IMG submission 123021) | Rhizosphere microbial communities from Sorghum bicolor, Mead, Nebraska, USA - 072115-103_1 MetaG | ecosystem: Host-associated > Plants > Roots > Rhizosphere | place: USA: Nebraska...
ATCGCGACTGCTTGAGGGTGAACACGGGTTTGGTTTGATCAGTGAAACCGTGTCGCCGGGATTTGATTTCGCGGACATGGAGATGGGTGACAGACGCAGACTGACTGCGCAATTTCCACAGCATCGGATGTTGATAGAAAAGCTGACGCGGGATGCTGATTGATGCTCACAAATTTCAGGCCAGACCGAGGTTTAGGAAAATGCGGTTTCTGGTGAGCCTCTGGATTAAATGTGGCGTGCAACCGGGCTGATTCGGAAATATCTTGTTACGTGTAATGTATATTATGTTAAACGATGTATTACGTTACGTCCCTCCTGCACCAAGCCCACAGGCTGCAGACATCAACCCAAACCAATATCGATAGAAACCCGTAAACCGAGGCTGCTGAGAACCGCCAACACCCTTGAAGCCCCCGTAATCCCTAGCCCTGGCCAGGCTAACAGTCTCTAGTTCAGTGCTACCGTACTGCCCCAACACGGTACCCGGCGGCTCCTGAGATGCATGGGCACGGGCTGAAGCATCATCGGATCGAGCGCTTGCTTTTATGGGCACTAATCATAAAGAAAAAGCCGTTCTCACAGCTCAAGCGCCAGGATGCTGAAGACTACCTTGAATTTTGCCGTAACCCGCCTGCTGAGTGGATCGGCACCATTGTGCGTGGTCGTTTCGTCACCTGCGACCATACCGAGTCGACGCGGGGTGATCCGGTCATTCCGAACCCAAAATGGAGACCATTCAGCCTGAAACGTGCGAAGGATTTTTCGGGCGAGCTGAAAGCGCCTTTAAACAATCACCCCCGGGATCTTGAGCTTAGCGTGGATCAGGATGCGCGATGCAATACAAGGCCTCGCCAAGCACCCTCAATCAGATTTACACAATCTGCAGCCGTTTCTTTGAATACATGGTCGAGGACGGTACGGTCGCAGCCAACCCGTTCAGGATGATCAAGAAGAAAAGCCTCAGCCGTGGCATCCCTCAAGAGGAAGGGACAAATCGCGCTCTGACTCCTTTGCAGTGGGACTACGTGCTAGAGACCGCGGAGCGAATGGCGCTTGAGAAACCCGAACGGCACGAGCGCAGCCTTTTCATTGTGGCGACCCTGTTCGCGATGTACCTGCGGGTATCTGACATCGTCGGCAGGCCGAATTGGCGCCCAGTGATGGGGGACTTCCGGCTAGATCCGGATGGCAACTGGTGGTACCACGTGGTCGGCAAAGGCAACAAAGCCGGGAAGGTTGCGGTCAGGGACGAGTACATCTCTAAGTACCTGAAGAGGTACCGTAGGTTTATTGGGTTGCCTGCACTGCCCGGTTGGAATGATCAGACTCCCCTGCTCATGACTATCCGAGGTCGTTCAGGGTTGTCGGGGCGACAGGTACGTGCCCTCCTCCAATCAGTGTTCGATAATGCCCTAGCGCGAATGCGCCATGAGGAGCGCGAAGAGCATGAGATGAACAGCCTGCGGGCGGCTTCCGCGCACTGGCTCAGACATACCTCTGCGACGTTTGACGCCCCGCTGAGAAGTCCAAAGGACTTGCAGATGGACTTGCGCCATAGCAGTCTCAGCACAACTCAGAATGTCTACTACCACTCGCATGACCAAGAGCGAAGGCGTTCAGTGCGTGGCGTAGGCATGCGCGACAGAGGTTAGAGGTAACCGCTTATTTGCATTGAAACCAGATACCGGTGTTTGGTTCTGGTCTATTTTTCTCTAGCTCAGTAACCAAGTCAGGGAAGTGCTAAGGCATGACATGGCGTAAGGTGTCAGGCATCAGCGTACATACTTCTTTATTAACATATCGCTTCAAGTTATTTTTATCACGTCAAAACCTACAATAAGAACCGGGCACTGTCAGCAGCAGGTAACAACCGTGGTTTTCTTCCAATGACCCGAGCCCAACCAACTCAATGAGTACTGTAACCTACCTCCTTGGCTTAGGAGATTTTTGATGCTCTGATTACTGATTTATCAAGTTTGAAAGTCAGATTCCACATCTTGTACAGCCACCAACTATTTCCACTTAAGCCTGGTCTCCCACTCGCTAATATGATCTTTGCCTTCTTAACCTCTTGAGTGTAGGCTTCTTGTGAAGCCTTGGCTGACCGTTCGGAGCTTGTGGTTCCATAGGTGAACTTTGCGACCCAATGCACCTGCTCGTTAACACCGCTTTGGCACCAACTCTATTATGAGTCTTTACGACGAAGTCCATCGTGACGATTCAGGCACGCTGCGCTGGCTTGGCTTCCGCGACTTGCTACCCCAGCTAACCAAGTCGCTCAGTTGCCGTTCAGTTGAAAACGGTCAACCCGCTTGCTTAGACTTACAATCAGTGTTTTTTTCTCGACTGATTTCACGGTTTCGCGAACAAGGCCTTACCGTTCACGGCTTTGGTGAAGCGAAAAATCAGAGTCCCTGCGTGGCAGGCTGCGACAATTTCGTCTACGAAGGTGCCTTTGGTTTACGACGACTATCTGGCCGTGATGGTGAAGGGACGGCGTTCATTTTCGACACGGCCGTGATGACAGTTGACTTCATCTGCTGAGCCGGCACTCTGTAATAAGGGCTTGATCCTCAACGAGTCGCGCGAATCGGTGCAAGCCTTCACCGCCCTCCTCACCTAACCCTGATTTCGTCTGGTGCCCGATCGCGTGCATCAGCCACGTCAAATGTTATACGTCCCGATCTCTGAGAGCTTCCGACTGAATGCACGGGCCTGTCGTGGTTTTACAGGGAAAATTATCGGATACTGACATTCAGCCAGCATGTAAAACTTTCAGGGTAGATAGTAAATGGCAAGGAAGAAGTCGGGTAACGCCGCCGGCAACGGTATTCTGATCGGTCTCGTGTTGGTTGGAGGTGCAATCGCCTCCGTTCCTAAGAGCGCCTGGATAGCCATCGGCATTGTTGCCGCCGTCGTAGCGATCGTCAGTGGAATCGGCTGGCTAGCTGCTAAAAGAAGTGCTCGCCAAGCATCGCAACAGGCCTACCAGGCTCCGAAGCAGAAAACTACCAAGAAGGTTTCGCAGACAGTTCGCAGAGACAATGCGCTGTCGTTTTCGCTTTCAGAAGTCGCTGCTCCCCACAAAACAACGCAAGCAGAGCCCGAATTTTATAGCGTGCAGGTAGAGGTGGCCTCTCTTCCTGAGTTCCGAATCCCGGCACCGGTTTCTCAACGCCCCAACGCAAAATGGATACCCGCTGGAGAAACTGTGACCGTTGCCGAGTTCAGCATCCCTGGCGGATTACTGTATGTCGGCGATGTTCTCGGTAGCTACGACGCGCAAGAGCCTTCCCTGATTAACCCGAAGCTGCGGATTGCAAAATCGCACGTCGACGTACAAGAGAGGTTGATGCCCTACTGGCCGAGCTATCACTCCATTTCCCCAGAGGCTAGACGTGGCTACCTGCAGTGGCTCGCTGGTGGACGTAATGACCGAGAGGTAGATACTGGCTACGTTTTCTTGTTCTTCTATGGGCTAGAGCGCCGGGCGTTGCTTGACGCTCAGGACGATTTAACGGCAAGCGCAGAAATCCCCACGATCATTACCGAGGTTCACCGCCTACTCGATCTTTATGGGGACAACCGGTCATTCCGAGGCTACGCAACCGGGTTGCTCAGTCATATCGGGGGCTCGGCAGCTGATTCAAACCTCTACCTCGGTCGGCCTCCTGAAGTGGCACCAATTGGCTACGAAATGCCACTGCCACTACGGATCGCTCTAGGACAGCACGCAGTCAATAAACATCCTATGGACGCTGACTGGGCGCATGCCTGGGCGTTGGGAGATCCCAACGTCAGCAAGCGCACGCCCGTCACGCGATGCGGTGACGTGTTCGCGAGCTTGTTCAAACTCCGCTATGACAGCTTCCATCCCAAAGGACTGCTACTCCCGCAGAACAAAACCAAGCTCAAAGCGAGCTATCGACCTGCTTCGGCAGCACTGCGTCTACCTGCAACATCTATCGGTGATCTGCCGGACGTTATGGCAACATCGGGAACGCGCAAGATCGTCCAGCGCCTGGTCGAAGTATGTACGTTGGAGTTGGAGCCATACAGCCGATACCTCGGGCGCAATCCAGAAGCAGCAAATACCCTGGAAGGCCTGCTCCAGCTGCCAGTCATGCTGTGGCCGCAGTCAGCGCGAACAGAGCTGGATGACCTGGAAGCCAAGATTGGCGATGACATGATCATCATGAGCTTTGGCGAGTTGGCAGGACGTTTCAAAAGCGCTGGGCCCTTGTCGAGGGACAAAGTCCTTGCGTTGGCTCGCGCGCTTGAATCGAAGCAGATCGGCATGGAGCCTGATGTGCTGGCCGGCAGCAGAACCCCAAAAGCAGAGGACAGGATTGCGCTGTTCGTCACGCAACCAGAGGACGGTGCGCTGCGAGCAACCCCTGCGTACAACGCCGCATCCGTTACCTTGGATCTGGCCAGTGCGGTTGCGGCTGCAGATGGAGAGACTTCGCATGAAGAAGTAGCTTTACTGTCTGGCCACATCGACTCATGGAGCCATCTGAGCGTTGCACACCAAAAGCGACTGAAGGCTCACCTTCAAATCCAGCTACAGCAGCCACCGACACTAGCCAGTTTGAAGAAGCGACTCGATCCATTGCCGATCGACGCCAAGCGCACCATCGCAAGTTTTCTAGCCCACCTCGCGCAAGCCGATGGGACGGTGAGCCCATCGGAAGTGAAGCTACTTGAGCGCGTTTACAAGACGCTTCAGTTAGACAGCCAACTGCTATACAGCGATCTGCACGGTGCCGCGGCCGGTTCATCGATGGCATCCATCAAAGCAGCTGGCCCAGAAGCCCAGCAACCGGATACCGCGGTCAAAGGAGCTACTCAGCAGGCGAACGGCGGCTTCACCCTTGATCATGAGCGCATCGCTCAGTTGCAACGGGAGACAGCAGCCGTATCTGCCCTCCTCGCGCAGGTGTTCACCGAAGATCAGACTGACGACCATTTTAGCGATTCGCCTATCAGCTCAGCCTCCGTGAATACCTCCGAGAGTGCTGCTGGTATCGAGGCCGGACGTGTCGATGAGCAAGCAACCAGCTCTGACATCCCAGGTCTTGACTTGGAGCACTCTGCTTTCTTGCGCTTGTTGGTGTCGCGGACGGAGTGGAGTCGTTCCGAGTTGGAGGAAGCCGCCAGCGACATGGAACTGATGCTCGATGGCGCGCTGGAGCAAATTAACGATATGGGGTTTGATCGCTTCAATATGCCAGTTACCGAAGGTGACGACCCTGTCGAAATCAATGCAGACATTTTGGAAGAGCTAGCCCTATGAGCGCCATTAGAGCAAAGGATCGCGATGCGGTAATTCAGTCCCTACGTGCGGGGGTAGTACCTCGTGTCGGACAGCATCTCATTCAGGTTGGCCGCGTCGGTGAGCTCGATGCGCTGATCAAGGATGTGGATCGCCTGGTCGACAGCGGCTCTGCGTTTCGAGTGGTTATCGGTGAGTATGGCGCGGGCAAAACGTTTTTCCTGAACCTGGTGCGAGCGATCGCTATGGAGAGAAAACTCGTCACCATGCACGCAGATCTCAACCCCGATCGCAGACTTCACGCAACGGGTGGGCAGGCTCGTTCGCTGTACTCTGAACTGGCCAAAAACATGTCGACGCGCACCAAGCCTGACGGTGGCGCGATGCAAGGTATCGTTGAGAAATTCATCTCTCAGGCCAAGACACAAGCCAAAACCGAAGGCGTCGAGAGCGAGGCAATCATTCGCCGTCACCTCAGCGAGTTGACCGAGATGGTCAACGGTTACGACTTCGCCGAAGTCATCGCCGCATATTGCCGAGGTTTCGACGAAGGCAATGAGCAACTCAAAGCCGACGCCATTCGTTGGCTTCGTGGCGAATTCACCACCAAGACTGATGCGAGGGCCACATTGGGTGTTCGCACGATCATCGACGACGCCTCCGTCTACGATCAACTTAAGCTGTTGTCCCGGTTCGTTCGGCTCGCGGGGTTTGGTGGATTGATGATCTGCCTGGACGAGTTGGTGAACCTCTACAAGCTTGCGAATACTCAAGCTCGAAATGCCAACTATGAGCAGATCCTGCGTATCCTGAACGACTCCCTACAGGGTTCGTCAGAGGGGCTTGGTTTTGTGCTGGGCGGCACGCCTGAGTTTCTGATGGACACTCGCAGAGGCCTGTTTAGCTACCCTGCCCTCCAATCCAGACTTGTAGAGAACTCGTTTGCCAAGACTGGTTTGGTGGATCTTTCAGGCCCCGTGATCCGTCTGACCAGTCTGACACCCGAAGATTTCTACGTGCTGCTGCAGAAGCTTCGTCACGTCTACGCCGGCGGCGATGCAGAGAAATATTTGCTTCCAGACGAGGCGCTGCCGCTGTTCATGGCGCACTGTAATCAACGATTGGGAGAGGCGTACTTCCGGACACCGCGCACCACGATCACAGCGTTCATCAACCTGCTCGCAATTCTCGACCAAAATCCAGGCTCCGATTGGAGACCACTGCTTGGTGCGGTTGAAGTACCAAAGGACTTTGGCGGCGAAGCCGATACTCAGGTTGAGTCTGATGACGAACTTACCACCTTCAAACTCTGATTCAACAGGTTTCGAGTTGCTGGAAAGCCGCATTCAGCGATGGATCTGGCAAGAAGGCTGGACGACGCTGCGTGACGCCCAGGAGCGTGCGGTACCCGTATTGGTGGACGCAGATCAGGACGTCATCATCGCGGCTGCCACCGCGGCCGGCAAGACTGAGGCTGCGTTTCTTCCTATCCTGACCAACCTGCTGAACCATAACGATCCGCCTGGGGCCGTGTTGTACATCAGCCCCTTAAAGGCCCTCATAAACGATCAATGGGGCAGACTCGACCGACTGTGTGAGCAGTTGGAAATTCCAGTAGTGGCCTGGCACGGCGATATCTCCTCCAGCAGGAAGCACCGATTCCTCAAGTCGCCTGAAGGTGTTCTGCTGATTACCCCTGAATCGCTGGAGGCGTTGTTCGTCAATCGGGGCTCAAGTCTGCCAGGAGTATTTCAGAACCTGCGTTACATCGTGGTGGACGAACTCCACGCCTTCATAGGCAGTGAGCGTGGTAAGCAACTTCAATCTTTGATGCACCGAGTCGAACTAATAGCAGGTCGGAAGCTTCCTCGTGTGGGCCTTTCCGCGACACTTGGAGATATGAGGCTTGGCTCTGAGTTTCTGCGCCCGGGCGCAGCCAATCACGTGACGGTTATTGAGTCGAAAAACTCGAATCAGGAGATCCAGGTACAGGTTCGTGGGTATATCCAGCCACCGATGAGCCATCTGCTCAAAACCGTCCCCCCTGCCACCGACAGCCAAAATGAAGATCAAGCCAAAGGCGACGGTGAGGCGGATGAGGAAGACGACAAACCCAGTCCAGATTTCGCTATCGCCGACCACCTCTACAAAGTGCTGCGCGGCAGCAACAACCTGATTTTTCCAAACAGTCGTGCACAGGTGGAGTGGTATGCCGATCAGTTGCGCAGGCGTTGCGAACACAATGGCGTTCCCAATGAGTTCTGGCCCCATCACGGCAGCCTTTCGAAAGACCTGCGAGAACAAGCTGAGCAAGCCCTGAAGGCTGGAACTCACGCCGCATCCGCTATCTGCACCACCACCCTTGAGCTCGGCATCGACATCGGCAACATCAAGACGGTCGCTCAGATTGGCTCTCCTCCATCGGTAGCCAGTCTAAGACAGCGACTAGGTCGATCAGGAAGACGAGCCGGTGAAAAAGCCACGCTTCGCGTCTACTGCAAAGAGTCTCCATTGGAGGATGGATCGAGTCTGTCCGACCAGTTACGCCAAAGTCTTGTTCAGACCATCGCGATGATCAGACTGCTGTCCCGCGGCTGGTTCGAGCCGCCACGGGCTCAGGGCATCCACGCCTCAACACTGGTACAGCAAACCCTGTCTATCATCGCCCAGTCAGGTGGTGCGTCGGCTGGCGAGCTATGGAAGAGCCTGGTTGCCGAGGGTGCCTTTAAAACCATCGAGAAATCGGACTTCATTGCCCTGCTCAAAACTCTGGGTGAGCACGAACTAATTGTTCAAGACAGCTCAGGCTTACTGCTCCCTGGAGTGATCGGCGAACGCATGATCAACCACTATGAGTTCTACAGTGCGTTTACCAGTGACGAAGAGTTTCGTCTGGTGTGCGAAGGCAAGACCCTCGGATCGGTGCCTGTCAGTCGCCCCCTGACTAAAGATCAGCGCATCATTTTCGGCGGTCGCAGATGGCAAGTCAGGGATGTAGATCTGCAGGCAAAAGTGATCATGGTCTCGGCGGCACGTGCGGGCGCTCCACCCAGCTTCGATGGCTTGGGGGCCATGGTTCACGACACTGTTCGAGAAGAGATGCGAGCGGTGCTCGCTGAGTCTACGCCCTGCCCGTTCCTCGACTCCGGAGGTCAGCAGTTGCTGAATGAGGCCAGGATATTGTTTGGCGGGCTGGGGCTCGCCGATCGCTATCTGGTCGAAGCTGGGGGCAAGTGTTACCTAGTGAGTTGGTTGGGCGATTATGCAAATGACGCTTTGCGTTTGCTGCTCAACCATGTGGGTACCCCATGTGAAAACGCAGGCTTGTTCCTTGAGATCGGCACCGGTCTTGAGCATGCGAAAGTAGCCCTGGGTACTGTTGCGAATCTAGACATCAGCGATTTGCCCACAATTCTTGCTGACGTCGAAAACATGAACCGAGAGAAATGGGATTGGGCATTGCCTGAAGCACTGCTCATGAAGTCCTTTGCATCGATCTCTCTAGATATAGAGGCTGCGGTTGCATTCGCGCGATCGGTCGGGGCCGCTGAGGCTATCAAGCGCTAAGCCGTCATCTATACGATTTCGTTACTTTGTGTTGCTACCCGGTGAGTCCTGCCGCTGCACGTGACGTGTATTGCCGTCAAATCGTTGGGGCTGGAACGGACTGATACCCCGTTACGGGGAAGCGAGCCGCGAGGTAAGTGGGTGTACAGTTGCCCACAAAAATGGACGCCCTTATGGGTAACGAGCCGAGCCTGCTCCTTCGATTTCATGACCGCGTTCCTTTTAAGAATGCATGAGCACAATTTCTGTAATTTAGCGCACGGAATCGGACTTCACACACGGCTACTCCAGGGTATGGAGGTGACGGTGAGTAGCGACGCCGGATCATTCAGGGAGCTTCCACAGCTAGGGGCGATCTGGCTTCGCAATGCTGCCGCTTTTAGTACTGCGCCTAGATGAGCTCAAGCGAAATGTCGAACGCCACACCCAAATGGATGCACGACTGTGGCCGCCTCTGAGGGAATTAGTCCGTGCTCAAGATTTTTCCTGAAAATGGGCGTAGTAGCGCTGCAATCTTGTCGCTAGCATAGTGCCAGCTTGCTTAACCGGTGAAGAGGATAGGGACGAATGGAATCGAGTGTTGTGGCGCGGGCTGAACTGCGAAACTGGCTTCGGGCGTTTTGCAGTGCACGAGGAGTTGAGCAACCGACAGGTTCCTCACTTTATTCGCTGAAGGTCTCAGATAATGAGTTTGCATCGCTTGGCATTGAGCTCAGACACCATGCCGCAGAGCTCTATCACCTCAGCGAGTCTGCAGCTTACGCAGCATGCTGGTTACTCTATGCTGCCGAATGGTGGAAGCGATGCTATGGCGGCGGTGCTTGGGCATGGAAGCCACTGTTCGATAGCATCAATATGCCCGTACCGTCGCATCAACGTATTCAGCAGCTAGTTGCATCGGGCAGAAAGTATTGGCATCTCACAAGCGAAATGAATGCAGGCAAGCGGTATATTGGTGAGGTAGCCATTCAGGGCGGGCTTCCCCTTCGCTTGATTGAGACTGCGCAAGGAAACGTGTCTCGCCTCCTTCATGCGGTGCTGCGTCAGACTATTTCATTCGACCTGTCCTCAGCCGCAATACGGGCTGAAGTCCAAAGTCTGCACCCTCTTCTTCCTCGAAGCTATCGTCAACCTGCGATCTACGACTTGTTGGGCAAAGTGGTAGAAGTCGTCAAGGATTTGCGCTCGCGCTACGCGCTCAAAGATGCCGATGATCCCATCATGTCTCTTCAGCGAGCCTATCCTGAATGGGCCGACGAATTCCCGCTGCGCATAGACGGGGAAGCAGCATCACAACTGCTTCGTGGCTTGGTACGCGAAGCGGGTGAAACTGAGCGATGTGATCGCCGTATACCCTTTTGGATGCGACGACAGCTGAGCTTCGATGCTGACGGCTCGTGCGTTCTTGAGACCAGGGTAGAAGTACTGCCCACAAGCACGCCCGCCCTAGTCGCGCAGCTGTTCGGATGCGAGCCAGAAGAGCTGCCTGCGTCATTTCAAATCTCGTTGATTTTGGGCGGTAATCGTTTTGCGTTAGCTGAGTGCGTGGTGCGGAGCCAAGGTATACGCATGGCCGTGCAGAACGTTCAGCTTCCTGATGATTGCCATATGTCTTTTGCACAGTTGCAGCTCAGCCGGTATGGAGAAACACTCCACACCGCCATGCTCCCCGGCGGCGAAAGACTGGAAGAAAACGCCCCGTGGGTATTCGAAAACACATTCCCTGTTGCTAGGTTGCTGAAGGTTGGCAGCTTACGTATTGGCGCACCCTCCGCCCTCGTCTGCATCCCTGACGCCGCATTTTTATTCAGTGAGGAAGGTGAATGCGAGTCCAGACTCAGCCCCGTGGATGGCAGATCGCTGAAGCTGCTCACTTCTGGCACCTCTCGAATGTCCTACAAGGGGGATGTGTATCGTATCCACTGCGGCGTTCAAGGCAACGAAAGTGAGCTGCTGCAGTGGCGCGGCCGAATTCTCGACGTTCACGCGGAACCTGCATTTGTATATTCAGGCATGCCAACACTCCACCGCGTTCACAAGGACGGCACCTCCTCGCGCGTAACCGATGGAGAAATAGTGTGGAGCACAGTCGCTGGCGAAGAACGCGTCGTTTCGGACGCACGCCCGGCACTGGGGATGGGTACGTTGTCATGGAAGCTGGATGGGGAAACTCAGATCCGCCAGACAGCAGTATGTCTACCCAATAATGCCGTGATCGAATCCGAAGCGGGTTCATCTGCTTCGACCGGACTAATTCACCTGAGAGGCTGGCCAGCACAGGCGGTTATATCGGCAGGGAACGAATGCCATGTTGACGCCGTTCCAGATGGCATGTCCTGGCGAGTCGCAGTGACCGCGCAACCCAACCAGATTCCCTCGCACTTCAGTCTGCAACTGGCGTGGGCCGGTGGAAAAACGCAGAAGATAACCCTGCCGTTTCCTGGAAAAGGCGCCGTATTTCTTGATTCGGCAGGCACGCGCCTGGCGCCTGATGCGGAGTTGGAAGTCAACAACCTCATGGGCTCCCGCCTCACACTCATGCCAGGCCGACATGGTGTCGCTTGGAAGGTGTGTTTGTCGTTGAAGTCAAAACGAGGCGGCCAAGAATTGGCAACTCGTGTGTTCAGTTATGGACGCTCCTGCGAGGTACGCCTCTTTGAGTTCATGAGACCGATCCAACAGATGCTGGCTTGCACCGAAGACCTGGACGCGTACGTTCAGGTAGAAGCCCTGGAGGGCGGCTCCCTGCGTGCGAAGCTGTTGGTCAGACGTTATGCCACACGGCTAGAAGTCGATAGAAGCAGCGGCAGCGTGCACTATCCAGCACATGCACTAGCGCCTGATGAGGATGCGTTGAAGCTGCTTGATGTATTCGCGCTGTGCATTACTCATCCAGAACAAGGGCCCGAAACCCTTACGCGAGCCCGATCCAAAGAAGACAGCCTAGAACGATGGTGGTTTAACCCCCAGACCAAACAAGAAGGCGCATGGCTGATCTATCCGGATACCCAGTCGCGAAATGCGTTCAGGCCCCTCGCCTGGAGTACGCATGATCAACCAATCGGGCAACCTGTGATCGCTCATGAAGGGTTGCGCGCAGCACTGACTATTGAGTCCTCAGGAGCGCGCTTCGCTGCGTTGACAAGTGCCGTGGACACGATGACCAGTAGTCCTGGCCATGCTGACTGGCGGCTGCTGGAGGAATTGCTTATCCATACTTCTCACCTCCCGCTAGCGGGTTTGGATATATGGCGGGTTTTCGCTCGCAGCCCCGCAGCCATGATCACTGCCCTGCTTCACCTGGAAGGATTCGCCGAGCACGTCGCACAGCGGATCACCGAAGAGCTTCCATTCGAATGGGTCTTAGCCTCTCCCCAAGACTGGGTCAGCAGCGTCGCAATACTGAGGCGTTATTACTATCAGGACGACGGCGATCGAGGCGTTCGCGCTCTGAAGCGAAGCCTGGAGGCGACCAAACAAAGCATGAGTATGTCGCAACCTGGCACCGTGCTTGGAATCGACTTGGCCTGTCATGAAGCCATGAGCCTTCCGACTCAGGAAACACGGCTTTTACTAAACCATAACGTTGTGCTCGACGACCATCTCTTCCGTGCCTTGGTAGCAATTGAGCACGGCCCGCTCCAATCACTGGTACGTCAGTCTGACCGTGGCGACATGTGGCCTAACGAGCTTCATCAGGACGTTTCCAAATTCATCGGAAGCGCGTCAGGCAAATCGATCCTCTCCAGGTTTCCACCGGTACTGGGAGATTTCAAGAGGCTGACAATCGCTTTTCCCATGTGGGTCGGTTACGAGGTCACCCGGGGAGCTGCCCGCGACTGGTTAGCGCAACCAGACAGGCTGCATGCACTTCGAACCTATCAGAGCTTTGATCCTGCATGGTTCGATGCGGCCTACCACTTCTCGCTAGTTCACTTCTTCAAACCGGCATAACAGCATTCCATCTGGACGGAAAAACCATGGCTTATTTTGAATCGCTGATCACTGAACTCAAGACCCGGAGCACTCGGGCGATCCAGAGTCTCCTCTCGCTCGAAAGCAAACCTCTTCGCGACTTTTTGAGCGAGAAGCTGGCCGCAACACCCGGATCAAAAGATGCTCTGCTGGCCGATCCTGTGTTTGAGCCCACCTTCGGATGGCTCAAGAGCGGCGCAACCTTACAGTCCTTGTCGGGCGTGCTGCTCAGCTCCCGACTGGTAAAGTGCATGCAGCGGCCGCCCGCGGTCTTTGCCGATGAATATACGTTTCCAGGCGATAGGCAGATATTCACCCACCAGCTGGAAGCATGGGAGATCCTAGGTCAAGAAAAACCAGCATCCCTTGTTGTCACCAGCGGCACGGGGTCGGGCAAATCCGAATGTTTTCTCGTCCCAATTCTGAACAGTCTGGCTCGTGATATCGAACGCAGGGGCAGGCTGCAGGGTGTTCAAGCCCTTTTTATCTACCCGCTTAACGCGCTCATCAACAGCCAGCAGAATCGTCTGGACGCCTGGACAGACGGGTTTAACGGTGATCTGCGCTACTGCCTTTATACCGGTGCTCTAGAGAACGAAGTCAAAAGCACAGCAAAACAGTCTGCGGGCCATGTGGCAGATCGTACCTCCCTTCGCGCCAGTGCTCCTCCGGTTCTCGTCACCAACGCAACCATGCTTGAGTACATGCTGGTTCGTAAGGAAGATGCCCCCATTCTTGAGCAGTCCAAGGGGCAGCTTCGCTGGATCGTTCTGGACGAAGCACACACTTATGTTGGCTCGCAAGCCGCCGAAATGGCGCTCCTGCTACGTCGGGTCATGCTCGCATTCGACGTAGATCCGCGTGACGTCCGTTTCATCGCGACATCCGCAACGTTTGGTTCGGATAAAAAGACCGTCGAGTCGCTGCAATCCTTCCTTGCTGACATGGCCGGCATTGAACCTGACCAGATCCATGTCGTTCATGGTTCCCGGCACGTTCCCGACATTGCGCCGCTACAGACGCAACATTCCTCGAATAAGTCCACAGATGAGCTGATGGAAATAGGGAACGGTCAGGAGATCAGTAGAGAGCGGTATCACGCGCTTACGCAGCATCCAATGGCACGCCAAATCCGAACTGCATTCCTGAAACCAGGGGGTACTCGCGTAAACACGCTTGCAGATCTTCATCGCTCGCTAAATGGAGATGTAAGCCCCGCTGATATCCTGAACATGCTGGACATACTTTCAGGAACGCGAAGTGGTACCACGGATGATGACCCGTTCTTCCTTCCTCTGCGCGTACATCTGTTTCATAACGTGTTGTCAGGCATTAAGGTCTGCATCGACCCCAAATGCGCTCACAAGCTTCAGACTGTCCTGGACACGCCCGAATGGCCTTACGGAATGGTCTACACCGCCGAGCGGTTGAGCTGCGACTGTGGCTGTCCGTTGATTGGCCTGGTCAGTTGCAACGATTGCAACCAGCCATTTTTGCTTGCGCATCGACGTGGCAATCGTTCACTAACAGCTGCTGACGATCATTCGGAAGATGAGTTTTCCATCAACCTCGATGCAGAAGTCGAGTTGTATGGGGATGAGACCTCCGGCGCCACTTCGGACGTGCATATGCTGATCGTCAACCGTATCGCTGGCGTTCAGACAGAACGGCTCTGGTTCAATCCCACGAAGAAGCAGGTGGAAGGCCACGCGTCCACACCCGATTCCATCGAGATGAGGGTCTTCAATCAGATACAGCGCGACCAATGCCCTTGTTGTGCGCAGGAGTCAGCTTCAGGCCGACAATTTCGCAGAGCGTCAATTGGCACCCCGTTCATGCTGAGCACCGTTATCTCGACGGTGCTGGAGTTCTGCCCCGAAGACAAAATTGATCCTCTCAACAAACCCTTCCGCGGTCGGAAAATGATTTCGTTTACCGACAGCAGACAAGGCACTGCCCGCATCGCGGTGAAGCTACAGCAGGACTCGGAACGGAACCGAATCCGCAGTCTGGTGTACCACTCGCTGCTAGGCGCTACGCCATCAGCATCGCTGTCCGATGAAGACGAGCAGGATTTGCACGATTATCTGGACGAAGAGCGCGCAGGTACCATCCGACCACGTGATGTTCGCCGGCTGCAGGAGTTGAAGGATCGCAAGGCCAGTCTGTCCAAAGGCGTTGAACTGCCTTGGACAGAGATGGTGAGCAGCTTGACCACCAACAAGGATTTGCAGGAGGGATTGCTGCGCTACTACAGCACACTGTCGAAGATCGCATTTCCTGAAACCAGCGGTGCGAGAACCCTTGCAGGGGTGATGCTTGCGAGGGAATTTGTTCGTCGCCCCAAACGACAGAACAACCTGGAAACCATGGGCTTGGTAGAGATCACCTACCCAGCTCTTGCGCACGTCGTCAAAGCCCCCCTGGAGTGGCCCACAGGCAATATTGTGAGCTGGCGAGCCTACCTCAAGATTCTGCTCGACTTTTATGTTCGTGAGAACAGCTTCCTGCACCTTGATCAGGAATGGCAACGTTTCATCGGTGCAAAGATCAGCCCTAAATGGCTCCTCGCGCCAACCTCCAAGGAAAAAAACACCTCTAGGATCAAGACTTGGCCACAGGTTAATCCAGGTTCTAAGCGCCAATCGCGACCAATCCAGCTCCTCTGCAATGCGTTCAGCTGGGACGCGCAAGATAATCAGGACAAGATCAACCACCTTCTTCAAGAGGCCTGGATTGCCCTGACGACGACTTCGACGATTCTGCGAAGCAGTGAAACAGGCTATCAACTGCACCTTGAGTCCCTCCATTTTCGACTGAGCTCAGACGTGTTTCTGTGCCCCATCACCCGCCGACTCCTGGACACCTCGTTCAGCAACCTCTCCCCTTACTCAGCGCCTGGCGGGCAGAATCCTTTGCGGCCGATACGGCCTGTCTCGATGCCTCGATACCCTCAGGCGTTTGGCGGGGATGTGGATGCTTCAGAGAAAATCCTCAACGCCCGCGCCTGGCTAAACTCAGAACCAAAAGTGATCGGACTGCGCGATGAGGGTCTTTGGTCGGACTTGCATGACCGGATTATCGAGGGGGCGTCTTACTTCCGTACCGCGGAGCACTCTGCCCAGCAACCGAAAGCCAAGCTCAAGTCCTACGAGACTCAGTTCCGTTCAGGTCACATCAATCTGTTGAGCTGCTCGACCACCATGGAGATGGGTATCGACATCAGCGGTATCACGGCCGTCGCGATGAACAACGTACCGCCCCAGACGGCAAACTACTTGCAGCGGGCA
>Ga0182005_1000674_pt1 | contig 16013 bp, 9 predicted proteins | sample Sormic07211103_1_FD_123021 | JGI IMG/M metagenome (GOLD analysis project Ga0182005, IMG submission 123021) | Rhizosphere microbial communities from Sorghum bicolor, Mead, Nebraska, USA - 072115-103_1 MetaG | ecosystem: Host-associated > Plants > Roots > Rhizosphere | place: USA: Nebraska...
AATGGCTACAGCAGTCTTCCACAGGCTATGTATGCAGGTTTGGGGCAAAGGCTGCAGCAGCCGTCCACAGGCTATGTGCACAGGTTTTAGGCAATGGCTGTAATCAGCTGCCAAAAGTTTCGGGCGATTCTTTTGGGTGCAAATTGCAACTGATACAATACCATCTTTTAACAGATGAAGAAAAACCCGTCAATTTTCTTAACTTCGCAAGCCCAAATGCGGTGTATCAAACAGATATATCTATTTTGGCAAAATAAAAACGCAAAACTTAATAGCTGAAGATTAACAGCTCAATCGTATGATCAACATTACATTACCGGATGGCGCAGTTCGTCAGTATGAAGCAGGAGTAACTGCAATGGACATTGCCAAATCCATCAGCGAGGGATTGGCACGTAAAGTATTGGCCGCTAAAGTGAACGGGCAGGTGGTAGACGCCTCCCGCCCCATAACGACGGATAGTACGGTGCAATTGCTGACCTGGTCTGATGTAGAAGGTAAATCAACCATGTGGCACTCTTCTGCCCACCTGATGGCCGAAGCGCTGGAATCAATCTATCCGGGCGTAAAGTTCGGTTATGGCCCTGCTATTGAAGGCGGTTTTTACTACGATATTGACCTGGGTGGCCGTACCATCTCCGACGAAGATCTGCGTAAGATAGAATCAAAGATGGCTGAACTGGCGAAAGCCAACAACGCTTACGATCGTAAGGAAGTGAGCAAAGTAGAAGCACTTGAATACTTCACCAAAAAAGGTGACGAATATAAAATAGAGACCATCAACGAGCTGGAGGACGGTAAAATTACTTTCTATACACAGGGTAATTTCACTGACCTGTGCCGTGGTCCACACATTCCAAGTACCGGTTTTATCAAAGCGATCAAACTGACAAATATTGCCGGTGCCTATTGGAGAGGGAGCGAAAAAAACAAGATGCTCACCCGCATCTATGGGGTTACTTTCCCTAACCAGAAAGAACTGGATGAACACCTGTTCCTGCTGGAAGAAGCAAAGAAACGTGACCACCGTAAGCTGGGTAAAGAGCTGGAACTCTTCACCTTCTCTGAAAAAGTAGGTCTTGGTTTGCCTTTGTGGCTGCCAAAGGGTGCCATGCTTCGCGAAAGACTGCAGGCATTCCTGCAAAAAGCACAGCTGGACCTGGGGTACCTGCCGGTGGTAACACCTCATATCGGGAACGTGAACCTGTACAAGACTTCCGGTCACTATGAGAAATATGGTAAAGACAGTTTCCAGACCATCCATACACCAGAGGAAGGCGAGGAGTTCATGTTGAAACCAATGAACTGTCCGCACCACTGTGAAATTTACAAGGCCAGCCCTAAGAGCTATAAAGACCTGCCGGTTCGCTTTGCGGAATTCGGTACCGTATACCGCTATGAGCAACATGGTGAACTCCATGGTCTGACCCGTGTACGTGGATTTACTCAGGATGATGCGCACCTTTTCTGCCGCCCCGACCAGGTGAAGGAAGAGTTCATGAAAGTGATCGACCTGGTATTGTATGTATTTAACAGTCTGAGCTTTACTGAATATACAGCCCAGATCTCCCTGCGTCATCAGACCGACAGAGATAAGTACATTGGTACCGACGAAAACTGGAACCTGGCAGAACAGGCGATCATTGAAGCAGCCGCTGAAAAAGGACTGAATACTGTCACTGAATACGACGAAGCAGCGTTCTATGGTCCTAAGCTGGACTTCATGGTGAAGGATGCCCTGGGCCGTAAATGGCAACTGGGTACCATACAGGTAGATTACAACCTGCCTGAGCGCTTTGACCTGGAATATATAGGTGCGGATAACCAACGTCATCGCCCGGTAATGATTCACCGCGCACCGTTCGGTTCGCTGGAAAGATTTATTGCAGTGCTGATCGAACATTGCGGTGGTAAATTCCCTCTGTGGCTGACACCTACGCAGGTAAAAATTCTGCCAATAAGTGACAAGAGTCAGGCTTATGCAGAAAAAGTGGCAGAATTGCTAAAAAAAGCGGAAATTAGAGCGGAAATTGACGACCGGGCAGAAAAGATAGGTAAGAAGATCAGAGAAACCGAGCTCGCCAAAGTTCCTTATATGCTTGTACTGGGTGAAAAAGAAGCCGCTGAAGATAAGGTAGCCGTGAGAAGACAAGCCAAGGGAGACCTTGGAGCCATGGACCTCGAACAGTTTATCACACTGGTGAAGGATGAAGTAAACAACAGAAGTTCTTTTGAATAAACTACCAGATTATACAAAGTTTTTGTATCAACCCTCGAAAAAGAGGGTTGATATGTTGAAAATTATAGAAATATATTTTTAACTAATTGAACTTTTGTATTTTCGGGTACGTTAATTGCTTAAGAGTCTATAAATTAAAAAACGGTCGGTTCATAGCTAATACTAATTATTTAAAGCAAAACAATCGGTAGCTGTGCCGGCTCTGCTAAACACATAGACAATTATTAATTTGAAATTTTATTTTTTTTAATGCAGCAAGGACCCAGACCAAATTTTAACAGGGGCGGAAGAACCCCCAATTTTCGTAGAGAACAACAGCAAGAGCACCGCACAAACAGAATGATCCGCGTTCCGGAAGTGCGTTTAGTGGGAGAGAACATTGAAGTAGGCGTATACCGCACGGAAGATGCCCTGCGTATGGCCGAAGAACAGGGACTGGACCTGGTTGAAATATCTCCGAATGCCGCTCCACCTGTCTGCCGCATCATTGACTATAATAAATTCCTTTACGAGAAGAAGAAGAAGGAAAAGGAAATGAAGGCGAACGCACACAAAAGCGAAGTAAAAGAAATTCGCTTTACGCCTAATACCGACGACCATGACTTCGACTTCAAAGCCAAACATGCGGAGAAATTCCTAAAAGACGGTAATAAAGTAAAAACATACGTTCAGTTTAAAGGTCGTGCTATCATGTTCAAGGAACGTGGTGAGCTGATCCTGCTGAAATTTGCAGAAAGATTGGCTGAAGTAGGTGCACTGGAAGGGATGCCTACCATGGAAGGAAAGCGTATGATCGCTATCTTCGCGCCTAAATCTGCCAAGAAAAAGCCAGGTGGTCCTAAGGAACCGAAGGAAGATCGTCCTGCAAGAGAAGATCGTCCACAGCAACCAAGGGAACCACGTCCTGCTGCTCAGGCACCAGTACCGGCAGCTGCGCCAGCACCTGAAAATAAGCCAGAATAATAACTGGTTGAAAATTATAAGTACAGGACCCGGAGCCAGTAGCTCCGGGTTTTTATTTTGTGTATGCCCATTTAACCCGCTGGTTTAATTCGTTATTTATTACAACACTCAATACCCTAATTCCGGTTAATAGTTAGGTATCACTTTTGTTATGACCTAATGCTAAAAACTGTATATTGGGTAATCTTAGACACAATATGGAGGATAGGATCATTTGCTTCCTGATAGACGATGACGATGATGACCAGGAAATCTTCTCCCTGGCATTGAGTAACATCGATGAGAACATTCATTGCATTACCGCCAACGACGGCATCGACGCTTTAACAAAGTTGAATAAAGAAGATCAGTTTACACCCCACTTCATCTTCCTTGATCTGAACATGGTGCGCATGAACGGACGGGAATGTCTGTCTGCTATCCGCCAGATCCCCCGGTTGGATAGTATCCCTGTCATTATCTACTCCACTTCCTCTGAACAACGGGACATCGCGGAAACCAAAGACCTGGGTGCCGCCGATTACATTGTAAAACCACCCAGTATGTCCCAGCTGGAAAAAAGATTGGAGCAAGTTTTGAGAGGGTATCATACCTGATTGCAGCATTTATATGGAACTGACAAAGACCGAGGTCCCGGAATTCCTCACCGGCGGTGGGGAAATGGGTGCGCTGATCCGCTCTCATAACTGGGTATCAACCCCTTTAGGCCAATTTGAATCCTGGCCGCAAAGTTTGAAAACCTGTATACGCATCATCCTTACTTCCAGCCAACCCATGTTTGTTTGGTGGGGACCGGAACTGATCAATCTGTACAACGATCCTTACAGATCCATCCTGGGTGGTAAACACCCCCAGGTATTAGGTATGCCCGCTGCCGAAGTATGGAAGGAAATATGGGATGCAGTAGGCCCCCGGGCGGCTGTATGCATGGAAAAGAATATCGGTACCTATGACGAAGCCCTGCTGCTCATTATGGAACGCAACGGCTATCCTGAAGAGACCTACTACACCTTTTCGTACAGCCCCATACCCGGTGATCACGGCGGTACAAGCGGGATTATATGTGCAAATACAGACGATACCATCCGGATCACAGGAGAAAGACAGCTCCGTACTTTAAGAGACCTGGGTAAGACGGCTACGGATACAACATCCGATATGGCCGTATTTAATCATACCCTCAACATACTGAAACAAAATCCGCACGACTTTCCATTTGCCTGTATCTACCAGATCAATAACGAAACTGGTATGGTGACCCAGGTAGGAGCAACCGACGAAAATGTGCTGCCAGCCCGGCTGCACCTGGATGCTGAAGCCGCAGATCAATGGAAATTGCGGGAAGCGATCAGTTTCAATAAAATGCTGGTTATCAGCAATGTGATAGATGGTTTTGGCAATTTGCCTTCAGGTGCATGGGGCCGTCCGCCGGACAATGCGCTGGTCATACCGATCACCTCGGGACAGTCTGCCGTAACGGCCCTGCTGATCGTCGGTCTGAATCCTCACCGGCAGCTGGATGAAAATTACGGTAGCTTTTTTCAACTGGTGGCCGACCAGATGTCGAGTAGTGTGGCGAATGTGTATGCTTATGAAGAAGCCCGCAAAAGAGCCGAAGCCCTCATTGAAATTGACCGGGCCAAAACGGCTTTCTTCAATAACATCAGTCATGAATTCCGCACCCCGCTTACGCTGATGCTGGGCCCCCTGGAAGAATTGCTGGTGGGGGATACTTCCACATTTACCAAGAAACAACGGGCAGATCTGGAAACCACCCAGCGGAACGCGAACCGCCTTTTGAAACTGGTTAACACGCTCCTGGATTTCAGCCGTATTGAAGCAAAGAAAGTACAGGCCCAATACTTCCCGGTAGACCTTGCGCGTGTAACCACCGATCTGGCAGGAAGCTTCCGCTCCGCCATTGAACATGCCGGTATGCAGCTGGAAGTGGACTGCATGCCACTCTCAGAAACGGCCTTTATAGACCGGGATATGTGGGAGAAGATTGTTCTCAACCTGCTGTCCAATGCGTTTAAATACACTTTAAAGGGGACTATTTCAGTATGTCTTCACCAGGAGGGTACCCAGGCCGTGTTGCGGGTAAAAGATACTGGAATCGGCATCCCCGCGGCCGAATTGCCACATATGTTCGAACGTTTCCACCGGGTGAAACAAAGTGGAGGGCGTTCTTTTGAGGGCAGCGGTATTGGCCTCTCCTTAGTAAAGGAACTGGTACTGCAGCATGAGGGAGATATTTCGGTGGAGAGTGAACCGGGGGTAGGTAGCATTTTTACCGTTCGTATTCCATTGGGTGCTGATCACCTGCCGGCGGGTCAGGTTTCGATGGAGGATAATAACGATTACTTCTCGCTCTTGCCGGAAACCTTTGCACAGGAAGCTGCCCACCAGCTGGATACAGCGCAGGAACCGAATGGATTTGTGGCGGATAGCGACAAACCGATGTTGCTCATTGTAGATGATAATGCAGATATGCGGGATTACCTTCACCGGCTGCTGCATCACTATTACATAGTGGATACTGCTGCCAATGGGAAAATGGCCCTGGAGCGTATTCGTCATCAGTTGCCGGAACTGGTGATCAGCGATGTGATGATGCCTGAAATGGATGGTGTTGCTTTGCTGCATCACCTCAAATCGGATCCACAGACTTCCGGTATACCTATCATCCTGCTTTCTGCGAGAGCGGGGGAAGAAGCGAAGATTGCCGGGTATGACGTAGGGGCAGATGACTATCTCGTAAAACCATTTTCTGCCAAAGAGTTGTTAGCCCGGGTGCGTGCCCAGATCCGGATCACCAGACTACATAATCATGCTGTGGAAATATTGCAGCAAAGTGCCCAGGATCTGGAACAGAAAGTAGATGAACGTACGGCGCAATTGCTAAGGAAAAATAATGAACTGGAGCAGTTTGCATATATCGCCAGTCATGACCTGCAGGAACCCTTGCGGAAGATCAGGACATTCTCTGAATTATTACAAAAGAGTATGCAGGGGAATGGTACACAGGTGAATCATTACTTTGAGAAGATCCAGTCTTCAGCCGCCCGTATGACCACGCTTATCAAGGATGTATTGGAGTATTCCCGTTTATCCGACCCCGATGCACAGTTTGTGGATACTGACCTGCAGGCGATCCTGAAAAATACCCTGACGGATTTTGAGTTGCTCATTGAACAGAAAGCGGCGTTGGTACAATCGGATAGTTTGCCGGTGGTGAAAGGCATTCCTTTACAATTACAACAGTTGTTTACAAATTTGATCGGGAATTCACTGAAGTTTTCTGAGAAGGAGCCGTTGATTAAAATAACTGCAACAAGTCCGGCTATGCATGAAATTCCCGAAGGCTTATCCCGGGAGCTGGATTATATCAGGCTAACCTTTCAGGACAATGGGATAGGGTTTGAGCAGCAATTTTCTGACAGGATCTTTACTATTTTCCAACGGTTGAATGATAAGAAGGCGTATGCCGGTACAGGCATTGGCCTGGCACTTTGTAAGAAGATTGTGGAGAATCATCATGGGATGATTCAGGCGGAGGGAGCACTGGGTAAAGGTGCAACTTTTAATGTGTATTTACCAAAATAGAAAAAACCGGACTTCACCCGTGTGAAGTCCGGTGCAAATGAGAGTGCCTGTTATTCCAGGTATCCTGTAAAATAGAATCCCGTATCCTCTACACTTTTCAACTGTCCCAACGTACCTTCGAAAAAGTCCATCGTAAAATGATCATTTTCCAGGTGGTCTCTTAGTGGCGCCATATCTGTTGCGATCAGTGCCGCATTTCCCTGATAAGATTGTTCTGTAAAATTAAATACCCCTGCGGTGGTTTTCGTATACGTATAGGGGTACTCTGCCAGATATAGGCGGTTATTCTGTATGATATACACATCCAGGTACATGACCTGCTGCGCAGCATCGAAAGTGAAGTAGGTATAATACAAAGTCAGATTATATCCTCCACTCTTCAGCGAAGCCGCAATGGACTTCCACATATTTGTAAAATCAGCAGACCATCCGGGAATAGATTGCGGAGGTACTACAATTGATGTGAAGCTGACACCGAGCAACTGGTGCATAGGAATGATGGAAGTATCGGCTACCTGTACATCTATCCGGGTGCCGTTTACTTTTATATAAAAGACCTGATTATCAGCATCCCAGAACACCTCATTGAAGGTGTAACTGCCATAGGTAATCGGTGTTTGCAAATACAATCCATCTGTAGAAAAGTAAAACGCTGTCGAGAGTAGTTGCACTTTCCCGGCATCATCCAGGTAGATCAATGTAAAGTTTTTTGTAGCCGTGTTGATGCTCACCTGCAACTTTTTCCCGTCTGGAAATTGCAGGTATTGCCATGGAAAATCTGCGATGTAGTTTTCAATGTCGACCAACTGTTCGCCAAACTGGCCGGAGGTATACGCATCATGTTCTGCTTTGGTCGCCTTCACCAAAATCATTTTGGTACCGTAAGTAATGCCGGTGAGTTTGATGGTATCGTTCGCTACACTATCGATGGCATATTCGAAGTCTACATAATATCCCTGCCCGGTCACACCGCCATATACATTGGGGTCCGGATCTGCCAGCAGGTGCAGGTAAGTGTAGGTATCAAAAAGTAAAGATGGCCGTTGCATAGCTTTGAGCCGCCAGGTACTGTTTTCTGGCGTACTGGCTGCATCCGCCGTCACATCGCCATACATGGTTACCCTGCCAGCGGTATCGAACGTCATGAAGAAACTGGCACCACCGCCTGCACGGGGAAACAAGGCTGTTTTCCATCCATAGGTTGCACCGGTGAGGGTTGATTTATACTCCGCCAATGCTTTCTCCAGGCGTTGATCGGGTGTCTCTCCAAAAATGGAAGTGGTTTTATCTTTCCGGCAGCTCAGCAAGCATGCCAAAACCAGTATATATAATATATGTGTGCGCATGGTTGAGCTGTATTAAAGATTATTAATAGCGTTCTGTGTCCTCGTCTGCAATGTGTAGAAGTCAATATTCCAGTTCTCTTTGAAATACCGGACTACGATCTCTTCCTTCTGCCGAAGCTTGGCGGCACCTTCATCCGGCGCACTCGCCACGATATCATCAAAACCATCTTTCCCTTCTACCAGCATGGTGGATACCATTTCCACGAAGTCTTCATCCGGTGCGCTGCGTGCGTATTGTGTAACGAATCCTCTTTCCAGGGCTTCATCCAATGTGTAATCATTCCAGCTGCCGGTGTATCCTGTGGAAATAGTTTTGAATTCGACCGGGTACATGATGGTCTGGTGCAGGATGTGTGCAAACTCATGATGAATAGTATGCAACATTTCCCGCACACCCGGTTTATTATCCAGGCTGAAATTATTCAGGTCAAAGAGCACCACTTTGCGACCACCTTCTGCCGTACCCAGTGTGACGGTATTGTTTGTATTGAACTGCGGACTTCCCACCAGCACAAACTGCTTCTGGCAATACTTCTTAAAGAAGGTCGCACCTGCTACATCGATGTAGGGTTGCACCCATGTCTTGGCGATGGTAGACATGACGGGGGTGACCTGCGATTCGGTAATGGGTACCAGGTCTTTATTCAGCGACAATTCATACCGGTCAAACCGGTACTTTACCTCTATGTTATATGGATAGACAAAGTTTGTATCCAGCCAGAAATCCAGTGGTCCCTTCACCCAGGTTTCGCCTCCTAGTCCGGGAAGGTCTGTATCCAGGTGTTCCGTTTTTGAACAAGCCACCAGCAACATGATCAGGAATATAGACAAGTATTTCATTTTCAAATTTTTTAAAGTGGTTAACGCGGATTTTGTTCAAGACCAGAGAGCTTTACTTCCTGTGGTAACTGGAAGAGTCTGCGCAGGTCGTCGCCTGTGAGGGTTTCACCGCTATGTGTAACAGGAATGTGATAGCGCAGGATGTCGAACCAGCGCAAGCCTTCCTGCATGAACTCTGCCTGTTTAAAATCCAGCAGGGTGTATATCAATCCTGTTTTTACATCTGTAGTGCCATAATAGTTGGCCAGCCTGGTATTTGTAATCCGGTTGCTGGTAGTATAACCATCTATGCGTGCACTGGCGTAGTCATTCAGGTCTTGTTTGGCAGCGTCGTAGTTACCGAGATAGATGTTGGCTTCCGCTCTGTTGAATAACACTTCTTCGGCTGTCAGGAGTGGGAAGATCGTATAGGGTATACCGATATCTGCATTGGCGCTGGAGCGTACAAAGTGTTCTCTGAACTTCAGGATCTCCCAGTTGTCGGTATTGTCACCCACGTAATAAAGTGGTTGTACCCAGGTAGCACCCGTTACATTGTTCGACCGGTAGATGCTGTACACCAGGTCGGTTTGTAAACCATATCGGTATTGAGCTACGTTGCGTGCCCAGATAGAAGGGGCTTCTACCAATAAGAGATTAGCAGGTTCTGTTGCATTGGTATATAATGCAAGTGCTTCGGCGGCGGTGAGGTTTTGGTACACGGTCACCCATTGGCGGAGGTTGCTTTTTATATTCCCTCCGGGAAATACATTCGCTGCATATGTGAGCACTTTCTGATAATCCTTTTTGAATAAAAAGAAGCGTGTGGCAAATGCATTGGCAGCTGCCGTGGTGAAGTGATACTTTGGAATTTTGTAAGACGTGTTCTTAATTAAAGGCAATCCTGTGGTGAGGTCCTTTTCGATCTGCTCGTATACATAAGCGACCGTTTTCCTTTCGTATTGTTTGATCACTACATTTTCAGGAGTGGTCACATAAGGGATACCGGGATCCTGGTCTGCTGTAGTGGCGTCATACACTTTGGAGAAGAGTGTAACGAGCATGAAGTGGGCATATGCCCGGGCTACGAGTGCTTCGCCTTTTTGTGCACTGTAATCCGCTGGGTTGTCTGCCTTTTCAATGGCCTGTAATGCCTGGTTGCAGGCAGCGATGGCTTTGTAGCAATTGTTCCAGTAGTAGGTAGGAGAGCCTTCGGTTTTATCGATGACGTCTCTGAAGTAATAAGGGTTGGTATTGATCTCGAGTGATACGGTGCCACCGGTACCTTTGTCTGCAGCATTGTCTGATGCGGCTTCTGTAAAGGTGGTATAGTCTGCCTGTGGGTATGCGGTGCCCAGGAGCTCTGCTACTTTCTCCACACTGTTCAACTGGGTGCGCTGATCCGGCGCCTGCTCCAGGTATTTTTTACAACCGCTGCCTGCCAGCAATAAGAGGAATAATATATGATGCTTTTTCATGAATGCATGTTTTTAAAAAGGGTTACAGACTTGCCTTTACTGAAAGCGTGAACTGACGGGGGATGGGCAATGCCACACCACCTGCATTAAAGAATTCGGGGTCTTGTCCGTTCAGTCGCTTATCGGAATAGATGAGCCAGAGGTTGTTGGCTACCAGACTTACAGAAAGGTTGTTGAATCCTTTAGGTTTGAAGCCGTAGGTAAGAGATACCTGTTTGAGGCGTACAAAACTACCGTCTGCCACGCGTACGGTGGAGTAGTTATAATTATTATACGGGTACACACCATCCAGCAGGGATTCGCCGTATTTATCCAGGATACTGGGTATATTGGTACGTGCTTCATCGCCCGGCAGGGTCCACCGGTTAATGAAGTCATTGGAGCTGGCATCGAGATCGGTGTATTGTTGTTTGAAGCCGGGGTTCAGCCGGATCTTGTTGCCCGTGCTGTAGGTAACCAGTGCGGAGATGGAAAACCCTTTATAGCGCAGGGTATTGTACCAGCCACCCGTCAACGTGGGATCTACAGGTCCGTCATAATGCAGGTTTTGCACTTTGTCGCTTTGCAGGTAGACGTTGTTGCTGATGGCACCTTCTTCATTCATGAATAATGGAGTACCATCTTTGGGATTCAGTCCTGCAAATGGAATGGAGTATAAACCTCTTACCGGATGGCCTTGTGTAGCGCCGCCTTCGGCCACCACGAGATCCCAGATGATCGGATTGTTTTCCAGCCGGGTGATCTTTCCTTTGTTGTAGCCGAGGGTCAATTGTGTACGCAATCCCCAGTCATTCTCATTTATAATTTTATAAGCGGCGGTAGCTTCTACGCCTTTGGAATGCATGTCGCCGTAGTTGGCTATCTTGATCTCTTCACCACCGATGCCGGAGGTACGGATCGGGCCGATGAGGTCAAAGCCCTGGCGGATGTAGCCATCTACGGTAAGGGAGAGCCTATCCTGGAACATACCGAGATCTATACCCACATTTGTTTCATATTGTTTTTCCCAGGTGAGTTGTGAATTCTCTAAGCTCTGAATGTAAATCACTGATTCTACTTCAGATAGATAAGGTCTGTTGGTACTTCTGTTTTGCAGTACGACACTGGAATTTCTTGCATTGCCCATACTACCGGTCAGCCCATAGGTGGCTCGTAGTGTGAGCCTGTTAATGTTTTCCAATGACTTCATGAATTCTTCTGTATCGAGGTTCCAAGATCCGCTCACGTTCCAGGTAGGCAGCCAGCGGGCGGTTCTGGATTCACCTAAGAGGTTGGAACCATCGTAGCGTACGCTTGCGTTGAAGTTGTATTTCCCTTTGTAGGAATAGGCAGCGTTTGCGAGGTAGGCGAGATAACGATCATAGTTCATCGTCATGCTGTAGTAGTTGAAATTGTTTTCAACATTTTGCTTGATGATGTTGGGATCGATGTAGGGCACACCGCCTTTGTCGAACTGGTAGCCATAGCCGTCGAACTGTTTGTTCTGCCTGTTGGCATAGCGTAGTTCCTGCGAGCCTAGCAGGTTCAGGGTATGGGTATTGTTCCAGGTCTTATTCCATTCCAATGTATTCCGGTAGTAATAGCTTACCAGGTAGTCATCGTCCGTAGAATAGATGCCGCCATAGGGTAATACCACGATGGCTTCCGCATCGGGATTGTCGGGGTCTTTGTACAGGAAGCGATTCCTGTCTCTGATGGTGGCATCACCTGCAGCGCGGTAGGCCATGGGCATGTTGGAGTTCTCTTTTACTTTATGCTCCTGGCTACTTTTTACATACCTGATATTGCCGAGGAAAGTGTATTTCAGATTTGGTAGGATCTTATAGGAAAACTCGCCCTGTAGTTTCAGGTCCAGCTGGCTCACGTCGATGTAGTTGTTCGACATTTCATTGAGGATATTGAAAGGTGCGAAGTTGCGGGTAAAGTATTCCAGCTTTCCCTGTTGGTCGTAGGCGGTGAGGGTACGGCTGGTGTTCAGGGCGTAGCTGTAAGGATTGATATCGAAGTCGCGGTCGAACTGTCCGCTTACCGGGTTGCTGTTTCGATTGAGGCTACCGGGTACGCGCTGGTCGCGGATCACGCCCTGGGTGATGAAGCCGAAGGAGACTTTGTCGTTGAAGTTATAGTTGGCTCTTACATTGCCGGTAAAGCGTTTCAGTTTATCGGCGGGTGTCCAGCCACCGTCCTGGAGGAAACTGGTGGAGACATAGAGCTGGGACTTGTCGGTACCTGAGGAAATGCTAACGGAGTGCTCCTGCATGAAAGAGTTTTTGAACAGGGTTTTGAACCAGTCGGTGTTGGCGCCGGCATACCGCTGTAGAAATGCCTTGCGGGCTTCGGGGGTATTGGCGAGGCCGAACTGTCCGTTGGTTTCATCGTAGGTATCGATCAGGTTGTACATTTTGGTGTAGACACCTCCATTTTCAGCGCGGGTAGCATCGGAGTGATTGAGCCAGCCTTTGCGTTCCAGCTCTGTGTACACGGACATCTGGTCGGCAGAGTTCATGATATCGAACTGATCGTAGGTGGGTTTCAGGTAGGTAGAGAAGTTGCCGGTGTAGGACACTACCGGCTTGCCTACACGCCCTTTTTTGGTGGTGATGACGACGACGCCGTTCATGGCGCGGGCACCATATAGTGCGGTGGCGGCGGCATCTTTCAGGATCTGGAAACTTTCTATATCGTCGGAGTTAAGGCCGGCCACAGAGGAGCCCAGCAGGGTAGAGGGATTACCGGTGGAGAGCTGTTCGTTGCTGACGTTGATCACATCTTCCAGTACGACACCATCTACGACCCAGAGGGGTTTGTTGTCGCCGGTGATGCTGGTAGCACCACGGATTCGGATCTTGGGAGCGGCGCCGAAGGTACCTGATACGTTTTGAATACTGACGCCGGCTACCTGGCCTTCGAGCATACGGCTTACGTCTGCTATACCATCCCGTTTGATGTCGGCGGCTTTGACGGAGGTAGCGGCACCGGTAAAGAGTTTGCGGTCGATGGTCTGATAACCGGTGACAACGACTTCGTTCAGTTTGCTCACGTCTTCTTCCAGGGTGACGTTGACCACGCTTTGTGCGTAGCGGGTAATGGATTTGTAACCGACCATGGAGAAGGTGAGGGTGGCGCCTGATTTTACTTTTAGTTTGTAGGCGCCTTCCTGGTTGGTCATGGTGCCGTTTTTCGTGCCTTGTTCCAGCACACTGACGCCGGGAGCTGTGGTGGTATTGCCATTTTTGTCCGCTAGCCTGACCACCCCGGTAATGACTATATCAGCGGGTTGTTGGAAAGCTTGCACAGGGGACATGAAAATGCTGCATACGAGCAGGCATAGCCATGCGAATGTAGGGTTGAGATTCATCATTATTACGATTTTGGTTCGGGGGTGTTTGCTACAGGATTATTACGATTACATTTTGGTTGTTAGTTAGATAAAGGACATTATTTGGCTGATTGCATTCAGGCTATTCTTATCTTATTGGGATGATATTTACTCCGTTTGATTCCTGGGTATCACTCATTTTCAACCTGGAAGCAGGCCGCAGGCCGATCATTACGGGCGGGGGCTGTTGCAGGAATTGATGTAAAATGAGGGATTGATTCTAACCTAAAATTACCTTGTTGTTCCGATTGATTTGCTACAGTTTTGTTTTGTTGTCTTTTACCTAACATTCTCTTTCACTAAACTTACGTAAAATTTCCTTTCTTTGTGGATCAATTAATTGTGTTTTGCAGAGAAAAGAATTACGTGTCATATTGATCTCCCTGATCGTAAGCTTTGTACTTACGGGAACCAAGTTCCTTGCCTGGTTCATGACGCATTCAGTGGCCATATTATCCGATGCCCTTGAATCCATTATCAACGTTGTAGCTGGCGCCTTTGCCTGTTATAGTATTTACCTGACCGGCAAGCCGAAAGATGAGAATCACCCATACGGACATGGGAAAGTAGAATTCTTTTCTATTGGTTTCGAAGGGGCGATGATCTTCATTGCCGGTTGTCTGATCCTATTTAAGGCGGTGCAGTTTTTCTTTGTGCCTACGGCGCTGGAAAGTATTGACAAGGGGTTATGGATTATTGGAGGAACGGCTGTGGGCAATCTGATCCTGGGGTGGTATCTTTTAAGAGAGGGAAAGAAATTATCTTCTTTGACAATTATCGGGAATGGTTCCCACATCATGACGGATGTATATAGTAGCGGCGGACTGATCGTGGCGCTGCTGCTGATTCATTTTACCGGATGGACCTGGGTAGACCCGCTGGCATCGGCATTGATGGGTGGGTTGATCCTGCGACAGGGGTACCGTTTATTGCGGCGGTCTATATCGGGATTGATGGATGAAACGGATATGCAGATGGTGGATAATGTGATCACTATTTTGCAGGAGCATAGGCGGGCGCCATGGATTGATGTGCATAATATGCGGGTACAGCAGTATGGGAATAATTATCATATAGATTGTCATCTGACCCTGCCGTATTATTTGGAGTTAGTGGATGCACATGAGGAGTTGAAGGCGATAGAGAAGTTGGTGAATGATTCGTTCACGTCCGGGGAGGTGGAGTTTTTTATACATATAGATCCTTGTTTGCCGTCTTGCTGTCATTATTGCCAGATGCCGGCATGTGCGGTGCGGAAGCATGAGTTTACAGGGACGATATTGTGGACGCGGGAGAATGTGTTGCCGAACAGGAAGCATGGGGAGGAGTGAAATGAAAAAGAAACTGGCAGAAAAAAGCTTAGGCCCTGCGGTCTAAGCTTTTTTTATTATTCTTTATTCCTCACCTTCTGTTTCACCATCGCCGGCACCCAGGATGGCGGCTATTGGTTTGACTGCGTGGTAGATATTTCTATTGTATTTATTTCCTAAGATGATGATGGTGGAAGTGTCTTTAACAATTCTGTAGAAGACGGTATTGTTCCCATGCCACCAGCCATTGTGATAAACGATTTCGCTGCTATCGGGGTACACCATCAACCTCCAGCCTAACCCATAATTCCTGATACCGGGTTTTTCATGGCTATAAGGGGTGTATGCCTGTTTCAGCCATTCCGGGGAGAAGAGTTTTCCACTATACAGCCCCTGGTCCCACTTCAACATATCCTGTGCGGTACTATAAATGCCTTTATCGCCCACTACACCATCGAAATTCGTATCCGGCTCTGCCTGGCCATTGTATTTATGGCTGACGGTCTGGTGTACTCTGCGCGGGGTAGAGGGATCATACACGAAGGTATTATTCATACCAAGGGGGGTAAAGAAAGTATTCTGCAGGAAATCGGCATATTTCTGTCCTGACACCTTTTCGATGATGGAGGCCAGTAACAGGAAGTTCGTATTACAATATTGGAAATGTGTGCCCGGCATGTGCTGAATTTTCGGCTTATGTAGTTCCATCAGGCGGATCACATCATCGTTGGTCATATACTTTTCACGATCCGGCCAGATGCTGTCGCAGAAATAAAGGTAGTTAGGCAGGCCGCTTCGGTGGGAGAGCAGCATCCGGACAGTAATTCCCTTATATGGAAAGGTGGGGAAGAACTTTTGCAGGGAGTCTTCCAG
>Ga0182005_1000677_pt1 | contig 15964 bp, 23 predicted proteins | sample Sormic07211103_1_FD_123021 | JGI IMG/M metagenome (GOLD analysis project Ga0182005, IMG submission 123021) | Rhizosphere microbial communities from Sorghum bicolor, Mead, Nebraska, USA - 072115-103_1 MetaG | ecosystem: Host-associated > Plants > Roots > Rhizosphere | place: USA: Nebraska...
AAGCCACGCGGCAAATGTATCACCACTGCATGTCGCGAGGCACTGGCAACCTGTAAGGATTAATGCCATGAGCCGAATCGCTCTGAGTTCTGTAGAACGGGCGCAGCGGGAAATCCTGCCGCTCGATTTAGCGCTTTACCATGCTGCCCGGGACTATCCCGGCGGCGCCGCTGCAATTGCCGCCACCACCGGCAGAAACGCCACCACGCTGCAGCACAAGCTGTCTCCAACCCATCCCAGCCACACGGTGAACATTCAGGAATTCGGCGAGATCCTGGAGTTGACCAAGGACCGCCGCATTCTGGACGCGGTGCATGCGCTGGTCGGAGATACGACTTGGCAGGAGTTGGCCGAGGCGTACACCAACGATATGCCTGAAACCTTGACCACCGGCATTGCTGAGTATTTTCGGCAGGTCGCGGATTTGGCAGAGACATGGGCCAAGAGCATCGGCGACGGCGTGGTGACGGACCACGAACTGGCTGCGATTCGCCTGCAGGTGTTTCGCGGTATTCAAGGGTTGCTGGGGATGTTCAATCGCGCCACCTACGTTAATCAAACAACGCGGGGTGTCGACCGTGGCTGATATCGCTGATTTTGCCAACGATCTGGTGCAGGAGCGTCTTGATCGGGCTCTCGCCGCACGTAACGCCGCCAAACCCGTTCCGGCGGCGCATTCATTCCTGTTCTGCGAAGGTTGTGATGATCCGATACCGGAGGAGCGTCGCTTAGCACAGCCCGGTTGTTCGCAGTGCGTGCCTTGCCAATCGATCGAAGAATCACGGGAGGCCCGCCATGCTCGATGAGGTATTGGGTCAATTCGCAGACTACGGCCTTGAGCCAGATCAGCCGCTAATTTTTGGCAAGCTGACTCGCTGCAAGACTACTCAGGACAAGGGCAAGGAAAAGAACGGTTGGTATGTCGTCCATGAGCATCGCACCGAAAAAGACGAGACGCTGATCTTTGGCAGCTTCGGTGACTGGCGTTCGGGCGAAACGCAGAAGATTAAGGTGAAGGCGGGGCGGATGTCGCCTGAAGAGCGAGAGGTCATGCGCGCTCGCCAAGAGGACGCCAAACGTCGCGCCGCCGAGATAGCGGCCAATGCTGCACGTCGAGCGGCGAACCGTGCGGCGGGGCTGTTCAAGCGCATGCCCGAGAAGGGGCGTAGCGACTATCTGGACAGAAAGCAGATCGTCGGTTTTGGTGTTCGTTACGCGCCGCGCACCGGCTCGTTTTTGGTGCCGATGAGCAATGTGCGGGACCAGATCGTTGGTCTGCAGGTTATCTTTCCGACGAAGCAGGAAGACACCGGTCGGGATAAATCCTACTGGCCTTATGGGATGTCAAAGGAGGGCGCTTTTCACCTGATCGGGCCTCACCCTGAGCCGGGAGAGCCGGTGCTGGTATGTGAGGGGTACGCCACTGGCGCGAGCCTGCATATGGCAACCTCGCTGACGGTGGCCATCGCCTTCGATGCGGGCAATCTGCTGGTGGTGTGCAAGGCGATGCGAGAACGCTTTCCGGGTTGCCCGCTGATCGTCTGCCGGGATGATGACTGGAAGACGAAACGCCCGAATGGCGATGCCTGGAATCCCGGTGAGGAGAAGGCCAACAATGCCGCGCTGATCGTCGGTGGCCAGGTGGTCGCGCCGATCTTCTCTAGTGAGCGGCAAGACAAGTGGACTGACTTCAATGACCTGCACGTCGCCGAAGGTTTGGAGGCGGTCCGTCGTCAGGTGTTGGCGGTGGTCAAACCGCCGGCGGCGGGTGGTTGGAAAGACCAATTGGCTCGCACCGAAAGCGGCGCCCTGATTGCCCACATGCAGAACGTCGAATTGATTCTTGGCAACGACGAGCGTTGGGCCGGTGTAATCACCTACAGCGCCTTCAGTTCGAAGATCGTCAAGCTGCGTTCTGCCCCTTATGGCGGTGGTACGGGCGACTGGGCTGACATCGATGACGTGCGCGTGATGAAGTGGCTCGCGCAGCAATACAACCTGCGGGTGAAGTCGACGCAGGTGATCGAGGCGGTGAGTGTTGTCGCTCATGATCATGCGTTTCATCCGGTGCGGGAGTACCTGCACAAGCTCGAATGGGACCGGGTGCCTCGGCTGGAAAGTTGGCTCACCGATGTCATGGGCGTTCAGGCCAGCGACTACTCGGCCAAGGTCGGTAAGCGCTGGATGCTGTCGGCGGTAGGGCGGGTAATGAGGCCCGGTTGCAAGGCTGACTCGGTGATGATTCTGGAAGGCGCGCAGGGCGCGGGTAAGTCGACGGCGATGAGCATCCTCGGCGGCGAGTGGTTCATGGATACGCCCTTTGCCCTGGGTGACAAGGACGGCTTTCAGGCGATCCGTGGCAAATGGATTGTCGAGCTGGGGGAGTTGGATAGCTTCAACAAGGCTGAGAGTACCAAGGCCAAACAGTTCTTCTCAGCGTCGACCGATACCTACCGCGAGAGCTACGGCCGCCGAACAAACGATGTGCCACGCCAGTGTGTGTTCGTGGGCACGACCAACCAAGACGAGTACCTCAAGGACGCCACTGGCAACCGGCGTTATTGGCCGGTGGCTTGTACCAAGGTCGACTTGGAGCAGCTGCGTGAGATCCGTGACCAGCTATGGGCTGAAGCGATGTTTTGCTATGAGGCGGGTGACATCTGGTGGGTGACGCCTGATGAAGCACCGACCTTTGCCGAGGCGCAGGAAGAGCGCTTTGTGGTGGATGAGTGGGAAGGGCCAATCCTGACATGGTTGGAGGAGTCGCAGATCGGTGAGACCACGTCCGGCAGTGAGGTGCTGACTAATGCGCTGAAGCTCGACTTCGGTCATTGGGGTAAGCCCGAGCAGATGCGCGTCGGGGCGATCATGCACCGGCTTGGATGGCGGCGGACGCGGATGCCTGCGTTGGCGAAAAGTGGGCAGCGTCCCTGGGCTTACAAGAAACCGGCTGGTTGGGGCAGCGCTTCGGCGCTGAAGGTGGAACCGATCGAGGAGCCTTGCTTCGGTGATTAAGCGAATTGATGAAATGCTCAAGCTTTGGGCTGAGGATCTGCACTCTCCGGTGACCGCGTCCTCCGGTGGACCGAGCGGCGGGAACATGATTGCCATGTTGATGGAGTGCAAAGGGGAGCTGATTCGCGGTACTCGCGGGAGTCGGGTGCTGTTGGATGAGTCGGCTGATATTGAGCTGATCGTGAACAAGCATCTAGCACCTGAGCTTGCCTTGGTGGTGATGGAGCACTACTGCAACCACGAAAGCTTTCTGTCGCAGAAGATGCTGCATTGCGGATGCAGTGCGCCGACGTATTACCGTCGGTTGCACGATGCCCATGTGAATATCGAAGGCATGTTGATGGGGAAGGCTGCGTGACCCCAGGCAAAAATCCGGCTCTTGTTGTCCCACTGGCCCGCCTTGCCCCGCTGCGTTTTGACGTGGTGGGACAAGCGCGGGCCTTGTCGTTGTTGGGCTGTCCCACCGTCCCGCCTGTCGGGACCGCCCGCCCATGTGAGCGGAGCGGGCACCAGCACGCGCCCATGGCGCGCACGCGTGTTATTCAATTTCTTCCTTTACACGAGAAAGTAGATAAAACAGTAGGACAGTGGGGCGAGGCCCCAAATTTAGGCGCTCTCAGGCGTCCCACTTCGATCCGGAAAGGTGGGGCAAATGGGACAACGCAACAGCAACAGATAGCCGTGGTGGTGTATTCACCGACATTGCCTAGGCGTTCACCCTGCGTTATCCACATATTCACCGGGTGGCATTAAAGTGGGGTTGCTGCCATGAGAATCCACCTGTAAAAAGTAGTCATCTTCGATAGGTGCGACCGCAGAGAGCGGCAGGCACCACACACCAAACCCGGCCATTGCGCCGGGTTTTTGCGTTTATGGACTACAGACTGGGAGCAAGGGCGCTTTTCTTTTTGTCGGTCAGTTGAAAGCTAACAATCACAATCAGCGACATCACTGAGAAGACGGTAAGGCTCATCAAATTCATGAGCAGCAGCAAAACGTCAGGCCGAGTCATTGGTTCTACGCTGGTCGCAAATTGAGTCACTTTGCCTATCCCAGTTGCTACAAGGATTGCACAAGATAAGTAAACCCAGATCCTGTATGCCTTTTGACCCAGCTTCGCCCAAAACCTCCGAAAGCGTTTCTTTTGTTCCTCAGTGGCTTGTATCCACATCAGGACAAAAGCAGGAACTGCAACCAATCCTGCGAGTACACCAGCAACACCTACTGCAAGGCTTACTAACTCAAAGCCGGTCATGACTACCTCCATAAAATACAAAACATGCGAGTTATGAAATGCAGCAGGGGCTAGGCCGTGCAGCACACAACCGTAAAGTCGTCGACGATTAATCAGGAAAATCATATGACAAACGAGCAGCAAGCGCTGGCAGAGATGCCGATCTGGTTAGTGATCGTCCTGGCTCTGGTCGGCGGTGTATCGGGTGAGATGTGGCGAGCGGACAAGGATGGGGCGCGGGGTTGGGCTTTGTTGCGACGGCTCGCGCTTCGGTCCGGTGCCTGCATTGTCTGCGGAGTGTCGGCGATGATGCTGATGATCGCGGCCGGGATGTCGCTCTGGACGGCGGGCGCTTTGGGCTGCCTAACGGCGATGGCCGGCGCCGATGTTGCGATAGGACTATACGAACGCTGGGCAGCTAAACGATTGGGTGTCAGTGAGGCGCAGTAAAGCGGCAGAGATAATGGGCTGTAGCCAATCAAAAAGGAGAAGGCGCCATGCAAGTTCGAGTGCTAAACGATGATTTTGAGGTGATCTGGGTTAAGACTGAAACCGGCGGACTGACAAGTCTGTCTTTCCGCCGGGATGGGACTATTGAGACCATCATCACTACGCTTGAGAGTGCGCTTCAGTGGGCAAAGAAGGAGGCCTCTCTGCCCCCGGTGTTATGCCCTGCTGTGGTCGACTCCCGAGCTATCGATGATTTCCTACAGGGAGATTTCCTTGTTGATACTGGCGTGAACACGTTCCCAGATGCCAGGTGACTTGAAGAACGCGTGCCATTTCGTAGGACCGACAAAGCCGATTTGTCTCCCGGTATTCCAAATGGCTACAGCATGACCGGCCAAACCAGCTCGGTTCACGGCAGTTTCAAAAGCTGCTACGAACTCCTGTTGGGTTTTGCCGGATTTATTGGCGAATGCAGCATCCACGGGGACAATGATCATGTCTTGCCCTTGTTCCCGAATATGTGCAAATGGAAATTTGTTAGCCATCTTTTTCCCTTTCGATAAGTTATGGGTAGTCCTTCCCCGGCAATCCTTCTACTGGTGAAGGACACTTTTGATGCTATCACCATGTTCGAAGCTGGCATACGGCCATATTCAGTTGTCCTGCACCGCTTTGGTGTTCGGGAAAATGCCGGGGACCCTGGGTTTATCTGGGGGATACGGGGTCGGAAACCCGCGGGAAAGTGTTAGCGGACAGTTCACCAGCTTAGTGAACTGGGGTGAACAGGTGAACTCCCCGTATTCATTAGGTGAACAGGACATTCCATCATGACTGTAATCAGCAAAACGGAGTTTGCAGCACGGCGTGGCTGGGCCAAATCGTACGTTTCCAAGTTGGCTAATCAGGATCGGTTGGTCCTGACCGAGGACGGCAAGGTAGAACTGGAAGCGACCGAAGCGTTGCTGGCCGAGTCAGCCGACCCAAGCAAAGCAGCCGTCGCCAACCGCCACGATCGGCTTCGCCTTCAACGGGAAGCCCAAAACGCCGCCGAAGAACCTGCGGTGCCGCCAGTGGGGCAGGCGGCGGACTTTCAGAAGTCTCGCGCACTGCGGGAGCACTACCTGGCCCTGCAAGAACAAGCCAATTTCCACAAGCAGCAAGGCACCCTGGTCGAGCGCATCGCGGTGGAAACCGGCGCCTACAACGCAGGCCGCCTGCTGCGGGATCAGCTGCTGGGCATGCCCCCGCAACTGGCGCCGGAACTGGCCGTCATGACCGACCCCTGGCAAATCGAAAAGCACCTGACGGCGGCTATCCGTCGCTCGCTTGAGGATGCAGAACGCTTGTCCTCGGCGGATCTTGAACACGCCCTGACCACGAGTTAAACCCATGCCTACGGAAATCCCTGACGGTGCAGAGGTGTACCGGGAGGCGTATTTCCGAGGGCTGCATCCTGACCCTGACGTCTGGGTTGATGAGTGGGCCGACGAGTACATGCGCATTCCGCGTGACACCGGCGCCGCTGAGCCAGGCCAATACCGCACCTCGCGTACGCCGTATGCCCGTGAGCCGATGCGCTGCCTGTCGCCGGCTCACCCCTGCAAGCGCGTGGTCACCATGGTGGCCTCGCAGTTGATGAAAACGCAGATCGCCTTGAACTGGATCGGCGGCCTGATCCACATGGCGCCGTCCAACATCCTGACCCTGTTGCCGAGTCTCGGCCTGGCCAAGCGGGTGTCTTCGCGGATCGGCAAGACCATCAAGGCCACGCCAGTGTTGCGTGAGCGTGTCGCGTCCAGCCGCTCGCGGGATGCACGCAACACCATGGACACCAAAGAGTTCGAGGGTGGCTCGCTGTACGTCACCACCGCCGGTTCTGCGGCCAACCTGTCGGAGCTGTCGGCACGCTACGTGTACGGCGACGAGATCGACCGCTGGGAAGTGGACATCGGTGAAGAGGGTGACCCCATCGAGTTGGCGGAAACCCGGGGCAGTACCTTCGGCCGTAACGCCAAGTTCTACTTCTCCAGCTCGCCGACGATCAAGGGTGCCTCGCGGATCTCCGATCTGTTCGACGGCAGTGACCAGCGTTACTACTACGTGCCATGCCCGTATTGCGGTCACATGCAGGTGCTTGAGTGGGAAAACCTTCTCTACTCGGCCGACTTCAGCGTAGTGCATTACAAGTGCGCAGCGTCCGGGATGGACTGCGACGTGCTGATCGAGGAGTACCACAAGGGCGAGATGCTCGCCAAAGGCGAATGGCGCGCCCATGCCGAGGGTGACGGCGAGACGGTGGGCTTCCACCTCAACGCGCTGTATTCGCCGCTGGGCTGGATGGACTGGAAGTCGCTGGCCAAGCAATTCGAGAAGGCCAAGAAGGCCCAGGCCAAAGGCGATCTGGAACCCATGCAGGTGTTCTACAACACCCGTCTGGCGATGGTTTGGGACAGCGCACAAGAGCAAACCAAGGCCGACACCCTGCGCAAACGGGCGCGGCTGGAGGGTTACAGCCTTGGCTCAATGCCGGCAGCGGTGCTGATGATCACCGGGGCCGTCGACGTTCAGGCCAATCGCCTGGAGTTTATGGCCATGGGCTGGGGCGTCGGCATGGAGCGCTGGGTCATCGACTTTCAGGTGGTCGCGGGCGACCCCGCAGACGAACGCACCTGGGCGGCACTCGACGAATTGCTCAAGGCCAAATACCGCCATCCGTGCGGGGTTGGCCTCGGCATTCTTGCGGTGGCCGTCGACTCCGGCGGGCACCACACCGATGAGGTCTACCAGTTCTGCCGCGTCCGTCGCTGGCGAAACGTATTCGCCATCAAGGGCGCGAGCAAACCCGGCAAGCCGGTCATTGCTCAGCGGCCGTCGATGGTGGACGTGACCTGGAAAGGGCAGACCGAACGCAACGGCGCCGAGCTGTGGTTCGTCGGTACCGACACGGCCAAGGACTGGATCTACAACCGCTACCCATTCGAGTCGGGGCCGGGAGCGCTGCACTTTGCCAATGACCTGCCAGACGACTTCTTCGACCAGTGCGTTGCAGAGCGCAAGGTTGCCCGATACATCCGCGGCCACAAACGCATCGAGTGGGTCAAGGGCAAAGCCGAGCGCAACGAAGCCCTCGACCTGATGGTGTATTGCCTGGCCATGGCGCACTACCTGGGCCTTAACCGTTACAAGGAACACGACTGGGAGCGGGTGCGTCAGTCACTCGCACAATCCGGTTTGTTTGACGAAGCTCTGGGCATCAAGCCTGTTCAAGGCGAACGCGTCAGCAACCCCGGGCAAGCAACACCAGTGACACCACCACAACCGGCTCCGCAACTCGCTGCCCCGGTTGTGCAATCACGACCCGCAGCAACACCACCTCAACGCCGCAGCTCCACCAGCGGTTACCTGAAGAGACGCTGATATGTCATTTACCCAGAAGCACCTCGACGCGGTTGAGGCGGCCATCGCTCGCGGTGAGAAAACCGTGCGCTACACCGACCGCACCGTCGAGTACCGCACCGTCGACGAGCTGCTCAAGGCGCGTGAAGAGATTCGCTCGTCGCTGATCAATGCTGCCGGGCCGCGCTCGCGTGTGGTCAGGCTGTACCACGGAGGCAAAGGAGTCTAATGGCCCGTCACTATCCGACGCTGACCCGTAACGGATTCTTGCTGCCGTCGAACATCAAGGCCAGTTACGAAGGCGCCGGAGAGGGCCGCCGATCCACTGGCTGGGATGCTCCCGACAACGGGATCAACAGCATCAACACCCCGGCACTGCGCAACCTGCGATCGCGTTCCCGGGCAGCGGTTCGCAACGACCCGTATGCCTTCAACGTAATCGACAAGCGCGTCAGCAACTTGATCGGCACGGGCATCACGCCGAGGCCGAAAACCGACGACGAAGCCCTGCGCAAATTGCTGCAGGAACTCTGGGATGACTGGGTCGATGAATCGGACGCCGATGAGCGCACCGACTTCTATGGTCAGCAGGCGTTGGCGGCGCGCACGGTGGAAACCTCGGGTGAATGTTTTGTGCGGTTGCGACCGCGCAGCCTGGATGAAGGTCTCGCCGTTCCGCTGCAGCTCCAGATACTCGCACCGGAGTTCGTGCCGCATGACAAATTCGAGGCCACCAAAGCCGGCAACATCGTCCGCGCCGGAATCGAATTTACGCCCAACGGCAAGCGGGTGGCGTACTGGATGTACCTGTCGCACCCGCGCGATGCGTCGTCGCTGAACGCCGGTTACAACCAACTGGTGCGGGTTCCTGCTTCACAGGTGCTACACATTTTCGAACCGGTCGAACCCGGCCAACTACGCGGAGTACCGCGATTGTCGCCGGTGCTCAAGCGCCTGCGCAGTCTCGACAACTACGACGACGCAGTGTTGTTTCGCCAAGAGGTGGCCAACCTGTTCGCCGGCTTCATCAGTCGCCCGGCGCCGGACTCCGGCCCCGTGCCGAGAGACCCGGTCACCGGCCAGCCGCTGAGCCTGGATCGCGACGGCTTCACCCCGATGGTCGCGCTGGAGCCCGGCACCATGCAGGAGCTGGGGCCAGGTGAGGAGGTTGAGTTCTCCAAACCACCCGACGCCGGCAACAACTACCCGGACTTCATGCGACAGCAGCTGATGGCCGCTGCGGCGGGAACGGGCACGCCCTACGAGATCCTCACCGGCGACATGCGCGAGGTTAACGACCGGGCGCTACGCGTGGTGCTCAATGAGTTTCGGCGCCGCCTGGAACAGCTGCAATTCAGCGTGTATGTCCACCAGCTCTGCCGCCCAGTGCGGGCCGCGTGGATGGACATGGCGGTGTTATCGGGTGTCCTGGTGCTGGACGACTACGCACAGCGTCGACGCCATTACCTGCGGACTCGTTGGGTACCGCAAGGTTGGGCCTACATCCAGCCGGTGCAGGACGTACAGGCGCGGCGGATGGAAGTGCAATCGGGCTTCGCTTCGCGCAGCGAGATGGTCCTGCGCACCGGCTATGACGCGGAAACCGTTGACGCAGAAAATGCCGCCGACCTGGCCCGAGCCACGAAGTTGGGCCTCAACTACACAACCCTTGAAGCCGTCGAGACGCTCGACGACAAGGAGCAACCATGAGCAAAAAAGCGCGACAGCGCGTTTATAACCGGGCTGGTAAGCAGGTCCAGGTGCAGGACAAAACTTGGTACGCGGTGCAGGCCACTGGCGAAGCCGCTGAGCGGGTTATTGAAGTTTTCGTTTATGGTGAGATTGGCGGCTGGGGCATCACTGCCAATCAGTTCGTGCAGGATCTGCGCGCGATGGACGATGGTATCTCACCGGTGATCGCGGCCTTCAACAGCATAGGCGGCGATCTGTTCGACGGCCTCGCCATGCATAACGCGCTGTCACGGTTGGGTGAGCGCTGCACCGGCCGCGTGGATGCATTGGCCGCCAGTGCAGCAAGCGTGGCGGTGTGCGGCGCGCATAAGGTTGTGATCGCGTCCAACGCCATGTTGATGATCCATAACCCTTGGACCTATGCCGCCGGGGATGCCGAGGACTTCCGTAAGGTGGCCGACGTGCTCGACCAAACCATGGAAGCAATCATCGCGGCCTACAAGGCCAAGGCGCCCGACATCGATGAGGTCGAGCTGCGCCGGTTGGTTGCCGCTGAAACCTGGCTGACGGCGAATGAAGCCGTGGCCTTGGGCTTGGCCGATGAAGTCGGCGACGGGGTCAAGGTCAAGGCCTGTCTCGGCCAAGGCAGCGTGCTGCAGCGTTATCAACATGCGCCGGCTGAGTTGCTGGCACAACTCGACGAGTCACCCGAGCAGGATCTGGAGTTAGAGCCTGACGAGCCGCCACCGGTACCGCCGGTGGTCGACTCGGCCAAGTTGGCACTGATGATCACCCAGCGTTGCACGGCGGCGGGTATCAGCAACCTGGTCGAACCGCTGCTCAGCTCGACCCAGCTTGAAAGCGAAGAGATCGTCCTGGCTGGCTTGGCTCGTGCCAAAGCCGTGAATGACCTGTGCGTGGCGGCGCGCTTGCCAGAGTTCAGTGCTGAATACGTCTCGGCGGGGCTGGACGTGGCGGCGGTTCGGGCGCGACTGTTCGACAAGATCGTCAGCAGCGGCAAGGGCTTTGAAATCGACAACAGTCTGCCGCTGGACAACGACCCGGCACCCAAGGTACAGGCCAAGAAAATCGATCAGCCCTCGATCTGGTCCGCCCGCCAAGCCGCGCAGACCGGTAAACCTCAATCCGCTACAGGAGTAAGACGATGACGATTCAACGAGAGCCGATGCACGCAGGCGAATTCCTCCTGTCCGAAGCGGCCGGCACTATTTCCCGCGAAGCCATCAACGTCGCGGCCGGTCCTGCCTTGGAGCCGGGGCAAATTCTCGGTCTGGTCAGCGCGACCGGCGAATTCGCACCGTATACGCCGACTGCCGAAGATGGCAGCGAAAACGCGATCGCCATTCTCTACGGTCCACTGGGCCAATCGGACGTGGTCCGTCGCGGACGCGCGGTGGTGCGTCTGGCCGAGATCAGCGAAGCCCACCTGACCGGCCTCGATCCAGCGGCGGAAAAAGCCCTGGCGACCCATTACTTGATCGTCCGCTAAGTCGATCACGCCGATTACTCAACCCGCCCTGTGCGGGTTTTTTGCTTTCTGGAGATAGCTACATGGCTGACATTGAAATCTTTAACGACGATGCGTTTTCGGTCTCTTCGCTGACCGCCGCGATCAACGAGCAGGAATACCTGCCGGGCCGCATCAGCAGCCTCGGCTTGTTTCAGGAAGAGGGCATCACCACCCTGACGGTGCAAATCGAAAAGGACGGCGACACTCTGGCACTGGTGCCAGCGGGTGAGCGCGGTACGTCGGGCCTGGTGGTCAGTGGCACCAAGCGCAACATGATCCCTTTCAACACCGTTCATCTGCCGCAGCGCTTCACCATCAAGGCCGACGAAATTCAGGGCATTCGTGCTTTTGGTACGCGCTCCGAGCTTCAGTCGGTTCAGGACGTGGTCAACAAGCGCCTGGCCAAGGCTCGCCGCCAGCTCGATGCCACGCACGAGTTTCAGCGTATGGGTGCGTTGAACGGTCAGATCCTGGACGCAGATGGCAAAACCGTTCTGCTCGACATCTACAAGACGTTCGGCGTGACGCGTAAGAAAATGTCCATGGGACTGACCAATGCCAGTACCGAACTACGTGTCAAATGTGGTGAAGCGCTGGATCTGCAAGAGGACGCACTGGGCAGTATTACCAGCAGCGGTGCGCGTGCGCTGTGTGGCAAGAACTTCTGGAACGAGTTGGTCGTCCACCAGTCGGTCAAGGAAACGTTCCTTAACAGCCAACAAGCGGCGGCATTGCGTGGCGATGCACGGGAAAGCTTCGAGTTCGGCGGCATCGTGTGGGAACGCTATCGCGGCAAGATCGCCGGCGTGACCTTCATTCATGACGACAAGGCACTGCTGATTCCCGAAGGCGTCCCGGACCTGTACATCTCGGTGTTCGCCCCGGCCGATTACATGGAAACGGTCAACACCGAAGGCGTGCCGTACTACAGCAAAATCGAGCCGCTGCCGTTCAATAAGGGCATGGCCGGTGAAGCGCAGTCGAACCCGCTGCACCTGTGCACAAGGCCACTCGCACAGATCCTGCTGGAGCTCTGACCGTGAGCTTTCGCGATCTGATTGCCGACGTCGATGCGGTGGTATTCGAAACACTGGGAGACAGCGCCCGAATCGAAGGCCGGACGGAACCCGTGCTCGGCATGTTCGCGGCGCCCTGGCTGCAACCCCAATTCGGCAAGCTCAACACCGGATTGCGTGAGCCTAGGTTCGAAATCCGCGTCAGCGACTCGGACGGTTTACAGCAAGGGATGCTGGTCAGCGTCGATCTGCCCGCGCTGGATGGCGGCGGCGACTACGACCTGCTGCAGCTGGAGCCGAGCGGTGACGGTCTGGTCGCCTTGATCCTGAGGATGCGCCCATGAGTGTCGGCAGCTACTTCAAGCCCTCGGCCGGTGGCGGGATGATTTCCATCCAGTCCTCGACGGCGGATCTGAAAGCGTTCCAGGACTTCGCCAAATTGGTGCCCAATGCGGCCGCCGCGGCTCAGCGTCGAGCGATCAACAAGACGTTGGGTTGGCTGCGCACGCACATCGCGCGGGCGGTAAGTCGGCAAGAGCGTATTGCCGTCGCGGCGGTCCGTCAGCGCTTGCGCAGCTACCCGGTCACCGGTGGGGCCACCAGCGGCAAATTGTGGTTCGGTTTGAACGCCATCGAGTCCAGTCGGATCGGCCGGGCGCGGCAGTCTGGCAGCGGTGTGTCGGTCGCGGGACGGCGGTACCAAGGCGCCTTTCTCAAGAAGGTCTATGGCAGCAAGCCCGACATCTGGATTCGTACCGCGAGCAAGCACTTCAACGCGGACGACTATCCCGATAGCACGGTATCGACGGGGCGGGGCGCCAGTTCGGGGTGGGTCGCAGAAAACGGCGATCGCTTTCCTCTGGCCAAAGCCAAGGTCTCGCTGGAGCAAGCCCGTCCGCACTTCGACAGTTGGGTCAAACGCGCCGATGCGCGCCTGCTGGAAATCCTGCGGCAGGAATTCAACTTTGAGCTGCAAAAGTACCTGAAGGGGACGGCCAATGGCTGATGAGCCTTTTAGCCTCGAACAGCTTTACCGGGCGATTGAACATCGCCTGTTGGCCCATCTTTCCGGTGTCCACGCGGTCACTGCTTGGCCAAACATCAAGGACCGCGTTGCACTGCCAGCGGTGTTTATCGAAATGGCCGAGATGGAACCTGGCCTCGACATCGGCACGGGGCAGACAAGCGTTATTTGCAAGTTCGAGGCGCGGATTATCGTCGACCCGATACGGCCACAGCATTGCCAGCAAGCCGCGCACCTGGCGGCGCAATTGGCAGTGCTTTTGCGTCTGCAAACCTGGGAGCTAGAAGTAGAGCCTGCCGAGTTTGTCCAGGCGATGCAGGATTGGACCAAGCCAGAGCTGGATGGCTACGTGGTCTGGTTGGTGGAGTGGACGCAGCAGATCTACCTCGGCAAAGAAGAGTGGCCATGGCCGGACGAGCCGCCGGGCACCCTGATGCTGGGCTTCAACGACGACGTCAAAGCCGATTTTTTCAAACCTGAGGACCTGCCGTGAGTTACGCGAGCGCCGAGCATGACCGCATGATCGCGGCCATGCTGATGCCGTGTGCGGTGGTTGGCGTCGATCTGGTCGCGCCGGCAGTGCGGGTGTCGAATGGCGAATGGACGAGCGCCTGGGTGCGCTGGCACAGCCTGGCAGCGGGGAAGGCGAGGCACTGGCGCGTGCCGAGCCTTGGCGAACAAGGTGTCTTGTTCAACCCCAGCGGACAGGCCGGCATGGGCACCTTTATTCCAGGGTTATACGGCAATGCCGGCGCGCCACCGGATAACCGCGACCATGTCGAGGTCTGGCGTTTCGACGACGGTGGTTCGCTGGTCTACGACTGGCAGGCCAAGTCCTACGCCATCACCTTGCCGACGGGGACGGCGACGATCAAGGTCGCCACCACCGAAGTGGTGGTGACCGACAGCGCCGTCACCGTAACGACCGGGAACATCAACCTGAAAGCAGCGGTGACCATCGACGGCGCGTTACACGTCACGAAGGGCATCACCAGTGCCGGCGCGATCCTCGACGCTGGTGGCAACAGCAACCACCACACGCATTAATTTTGCACCCCACGATACCCCGCCAAGTGCGGGCTTTTTTATGCCTGGAGGAATCATGGCCAAGACCACCGACAATCCTGTCAGCGATGAGCAACCAATCGCAGCCCCGGTACCAGAGCTACGGCTCAAATTTCGCGACAAGGTCTATACATCGCGGACGCTGATCATCCCCAAAACCGGCCGCACGTTGCCGGTGGTCAAAGGGCTGGTCGAAGTCGAAACGTCCGATAGCGAGGCTCTGACCTTCCTGAAAGCCAACGAAGAATTCGAACAGTTCAGGGAGTGACCTAGATGATCGGAATGGACCGCCACACCGGCCAACCCATTTCCGGCATCGAGCATCTGCGTCAGTCGATCGCTGACATCTTGGGCACACGAGTGGGCAGTCGTCGGCACCGACCGGAGTACGGCAGCAATCTCCCCTTGTACGTCGATATGCCGGTTAACGAGGGCTGGAAAAGCTCAGTGCAAGCGGAGGCGGTCCGGGCGATAGGGCGGTGGGAGTCGCGTGTAAAGCTGGAGCGTGTCCGCGCACTTTCGTTGCTGGGCGGAAAAATCGACCTGAGCATTGCCGGCGAATACCTCGGCGACCGTTTTCTGTTTGAGGTGAGCGTATGAGCATTGTGGATCTGACGGCGTTGCCGGCCCCGGACGTGTTGGAAGGGCTGGACTTTGAAGACACTTATGACGAAGCGCTGGCCACCTTTCGCGGCTACATGGGCGACAACTGGAGCGCGCCGCTGGAGAGTGATCCGGTGGTGAAGTTGCTGGAGGTGGCGGCCTATCTGAAGGTCGGTAACCGCGCCCGGGTCAATGATGCCGGCAAGGCGCTGTTGCTGGCCCATGCGATCGGCCCTGACCTTGATCAGTTGGGCGCGAACTACAACCTGAAACGCCTGGTGATTCAGGCGGCGGATCTGGATGCGGTGCCACCAGTGCCCGAGGTCAAGGAGCTGGACGACCCGTTTCGCGAGCGCATTCAGTTGGCCTTTGAGGGCCTGACCACGGCCGGGCCGCGTAACAGCTACATCCTGCACGCGCGCAACGCCTCGGGGCTGGTGATGGATGCCACGGCCGAAAGCCCGGCACCTTGCTACGTTACGGTAACGGTGTTGAGTTCTGAGGGGCGTGGTGAGGCCGGTCCGGCACTGTTGGCCACGGTCAAGGCCACCCTGAATGACGACGACGTGCGTCCGGTGTGCGATCGGGTGACGGTGCAAAGCGCGCAGATTATCGACTATCGCATTAACGCCATTCTGCACATGACGGGCGCCGGGCCTGAGGGGGACGCCAGTTTGGCCGAGGCCCAAAAGCGCTTGGCGGCGTGGATCAATCCGCGCAAGCGCTTGGGCGTTGAGGTGGCGCGGTCGGCGGTGGATGCGCAATTGCACGTCGCCGGTGTGGCCCGGGTCGAGCTGGTCGGCTGGGTGGACATGGCGCCGACCAAGGCTCAGGCGGCATGGTGCACGGGGTACGAGGTGACGCTGGCGGGGGCGACATGAAAAGTCTGCTACCGAGCAATAGCACGCCACTGGAGCGCGCCCTGGAGGCGGCTTTCT
>Ga0182005_1000679_pt1 | contig 15938 bp, 10 predicted proteins | sample Sormic07211103_1_FD_123021 | JGI IMG/M metagenome (GOLD analysis project Ga0182005, IMG submission 123021) | Rhizosphere microbial communities from Sorghum bicolor, Mead, Nebraska, USA - 072115-103_1 MetaG | ecosystem: Host-associated > Plants > Roots > Rhizosphere | place: USA: Nebraska...
CATCGAGACTCAAGCGGTCGTCCCGCAGGTCCAGCTCGCCGATCGGTACCGGTTCACGGGTCAGGGTCGGGCTGAGGATCAGGTCGTAATCCTGCATGAACAGCGCCAGTTGTCGGCCCAGGGCATGAATCCACTCCACCGCTGCCGCGTATTGCGCGCCACTGACCCCGCCCTTGTCGCGCAGAATGATCCGCGTGCGGGCTTCCAGCTCCTCGGGCTGTACAGGCGCGCCACGCAATTGGCCCAACAGGTCGACGTAGTTTCGCGTGCTGGCACCGATGATAGTGAACACCTGGTCAAGAAACTCAGGCAGCACCACCGGTAACCGGGCGGGTTCTACCCGATGCCCCAGCGACTCACACAGGCTCGCAGCCTGACGCACCGCCTCCAGGCTTTGTGTGGAAGTCGGCCAAGACCCGATCTGCTCCACCAGGGCGATACGCAATGGCTGCGGAGTCTGTTGTACAGCAGTCACATACGGTTGCGCCGACAGCGGCGCAGCATAGGGCGCACCCAAATCGATTCCCGCCGTGGCGTCGAGCAAAGCCGCGCTGTCACGTACCGATAAGGTGATGCAGTGGTTGGTGCCCATGCCCGCCCAGCCCTCGCCTATCATTGGCCCGGAGGGCAGCAAACCACGGCTGGGTTTGAGGCCGAAGACTCCGCAGCAGGACGCCGGCACCCGCAGCGAACCGCCGCCGTCATTGCCGTGGGCAAAAGGTACTACCCGCGCCGCCACCAGGGCCGCCGCCCCGCCGCTGGAGCCGCCGGCGCTGTGCTCGGTGTTCCACGGATTGCGGGTGGCGCCGAAACGTGTCGACTCGGTGGAATAGGATGTGCCGAACTCCGGTGCCGTGCTGGTGCCGACGATCAGGCAACCGGCGCGGCGCAGGCGGATCACCACCTCGGATTCGAAATCGGCGCGGGCCCCGCCCAGCGCCAGCGAACCATTGGTCATTGCGGCACCCTGCACCGGCGCGAACAGGTCCTTGATCAAGGTCGGCACACCGGCAAACAGTCCGTCCCGAACCTGAGGTTCGAGCGCTGCCTCGCGGGCCTTGTCGTAGAGCCGCTCGGCCACTGCGTTGAGTTGCGGTTCAACCCGCTCCAGTCGCTCGATCACTGCGTCGACCAGCTCCACGGGCTGCACTTCACCACGCCTGACCCAAGCGGCCAGGCCGGTGGCGTCTTCCTTGTCCAACAACTGATGGATGTCTTGCATGTTTGATACTCCGGATCTATTTCAATGACGAATGGGTGGATGGCACGGAAGAGTTCGAGCGGCGGCGCGATAACCCGGCGATCGCCCAAAGCAACGCGGCAGCAAGACTGGCAAAGGCCAGCCATTCGATGGCGTGACGCAGGTCGCCGGCAAATGCGCCGAGCATCGCCACCACCAAGGGGCTGACGAACTGACCGAAATACAGGCACGCGGTGAAGCCTCCCAATCCCCGACCACGGGTTCTAGCACTCAAGGCCTCCATCATCGGCGCCATGACATTGGGCACCAGCAATCCCGCGCCCAGGCCATGGATCACCACCGCCAACACCACTTGGTTGTAGCTTTGCCCGCGCATCAGCAACCACAACCCGAGCGCCAGCAACAGCAGCAACACCGCATTGGTACCGGCGATCCCCAAGCGTCGACGCAGTAGCGGCCAGGCCAGGGAACCGCCCAGGGTGGCCAGCAGGCTCAAGCCGGCGGACAGGCCAATCAGGGTGCTGGATGTGACCCCGAGACCCACCAGCAAAATGGGCGTCTGTACCGGCACCACAAAGCTCAGCACCATGCCGACGAGAATCAGCAGATAACCCAACACCAGCGGCAGAATCGCCACCCGCTCCGGTCCCTGAACCTCAACGGACGGCTGCGTACGAACCGGCTCCCAGAGCACCTTCACCATGGCCGGCACCAGCAGCAGCGGCAGCAAATAGAGGAGGAACGGCAAGCGCCAGGAGTGCTCGCCCAAAGCGCCACCAACGACGAAGAACAACGCACCGACCAAACCGATGGTGACCACCTGACGATTGATGTAGCGCAAGCGTTCCTCGCCCTGCCAATAGTCGCCGATCAGGGTCGCGCAACAGGTCATCACCGCCGCCTCGGCCACCCCGAACAGCAGGCGCACGGCGACGATGGACTGCAGATCTCCCAGCACCGCCGGCAACGCGCCGAGCAAGGCATAGAGCAAGGTGGCGATCACCAGCAACGCCTTGCGCCCGACTCGATCGGCGAGCCAACCGGCCAGAGGCGCGCACACCGCAATCGCCAGCGCCGGTCCGGTGACCGCCAGTGGCACCAGCAGGTCGGCCCGGGAAGTGAGCGGCCCGAACTCGGCACCGAGTTTGGGCAGGATCGGCGCGATCATCACCGAGCCCATGATGGTCAGGCTGCTGCCCAGCACCAGCACCAGCCCTTCGCGGCGTCCCGTGGCCTGACGCACGACAGGCGTCGCCAGGGTTGAAGCGCAATGCACAGAAGTCATGGTCCGGTCCTCAGAAACTTTGGGAAACGCGCAAGGCGACGGTGTAGCCTTCGGCGCGGTTGCTCGCGCCCTGCTCTTTGTAGAGGTGCAGCCAGACCGGCGGCAGGCCCGGTTTGACGTAGCTCACCGCTGGTCCCACAGCCAGCACCCTGGCGCGATTGCCACTCGTCAGGCCCGGGGCGTCGTCATCGGTGAACTGACGGTAGTAGTACCCGCCGATACCGGCGGTCCAGGGGCCGAAGTGCTGGCCCACGGCGAACTCATGCCGGTACTCCACGCCGTTCTTGTAGTCAGTGGCAGGGTTGCGCGTGTTGATGTCCACCTCGAAGCTCGATGACACCTCGAAGCCGGTGTCACTGATGTAAGTGGCATTGACGATGGGGGAAAAAGTCCAGTGGTTGAGCCCGGGGGAAATCAGCCGGTTCTTGTCGTAGTCGCCGGTGGGGGTCTGGATCTGAAACTGGGTGTTGACGAACAGGTTGGGCGACAGGTTCCACTGCAGGATCAGCGGCAGAAACTGCACGTCTGCCAGGCGGAACGGATCGGCCTCAAGCTTCAAAGGACCGCCCGGCGTCGGCACCTCCAGGGAAGCATCCATCTTGAAGAAAGGCACCACCGTGCCGAAACCGTATTGGGCGCCGAGGACGCTGTAGTCCGTCATGCGCATATAGGCGAGGCCGATGGACAGCACGTCCAGGGAGAGATTGTTGTCCAGAGAACGACCGTGGCGGTCCTTCTGCACGTTGGCCGAATAGTAGGCCGTGCGCAGGCCCAGGGTGCCGAATGGCGTGGCCGGCGGCATCATCCCGGCGCCGAAGTCATAGACGCCCACTGCGGTGGTCGGCGCCCCGTTTTCAGTGGCCTGTGCGCCGGCGCACAGGCCGAACAGCCCTAGGGTGAATACAGTGACGCGGCTGATGCTTGAGTTGTTGTTCTTGTGATTCATCGAATGCCCCTCCCAACCAAATGGTGTGGGCCATCCTAGTAACGACTCCGGTAGGCGGGTTATCCGTTTTCAGCACAGTTAATGGCGACGCAAGGTCTGTGAGGGCGTCTCTCCGAACAGTGTGCGGTAATCGCTGGCAAAGCGACTCAGGTGCCAGAAGCCCCAACGCGCCGCCACCTCTTGCACCCCCTGTTCATGGGGGCTGTCACGCAGTTCACGACGCACTGCATTGAGGCGCAACGCCCTTAAATACGCCACCGGATTGATACCCAGGGTTTCCTGGAAACAGTACTGGAGTTTGCGTCGGCTGGCGCCGATGTGATTGCACAGATCGAGGATCGACAATGGTTCGTCCAGATGCCCCAACGCGTATTCCCTGGCACGATCGACCATGCGTTTGCGCGCCGTCGGGTTAAGGGGCGCGGCCTGATCCGGCGCGACCAGTTCCAGCAGTTGCACCATCACGGCATCGCGAATGCCATGACGGATCGCCTCATAGCCCAGCAGGCTGTCGTGGCCCTGATCGGCAGCGGCCAGCTCGTCGAACAGCGCCGCCAACTCAGCCTGCACCGAGGAAGCCCCCAGACGGTAACACTTGGGAAGATCGGTAATTCGAAACCGGGCGCCCTGGCGCTCCAGCACATGTTCAAGGGCCTGGACATCAACCGCCACCCCCAACAGATCCAGATGTTCGGGCGTGCGCAGATCGGGCAAGTGATCACCATGGGCCACCAACAGGCTCGCCTCATGAATCGGATGCCCCGCACAAAACACCGTCCCCTGAGCGCTCAGCGGCACGCTGAAGGTGATGGCTCCCTTCCAGGCGCTGCCACTCTTGAGCATCGCCTGATTAGAGCGGTCGCGCGCCAGTTGCATCCATCCGGCGCGAAACTCGATCAACTCACCTTCGAAGCGACCGGGCGTCAGCTGGTCATAGCGTACCTGCCAGCCGTCCATGTTCTGTGCGTGCTGATCGATGTCGTTGGTGCGATAACGATGAATCGCCGCAGTCATGTCCGGCGTACCGGTGGCGCCTTCCACGCTAGGGTTATTGTTATTCATGGACCTTTCCTGTTGGGCACACAAGGCTTGCAGGCCGTTGGGGAGGCAAGTTCCATTCCGCCGTAACAGGCATTGGCGCAATTGTGCCGAAAACGGCTAGTCGGTCCTTCGGCCCTCCTTGATCATCTGCACAAGCAAGCTCGCTTCAGGCTTTTTTGCGAAGAGCTTCTGCGGCAGCAACAGCCAGGCCAGGGCCGGCAGCAGGATCAGGGCGCCGAGCATGTTCACCAGGAACATGAACGCCAGCAGAATCCCCATGTCGGCCTGGAACTTGATCGGTGAGAACGCCCAGGTCGACACTGCGACCGCCAGGGTCATGCCGGTCAGCAACACCACTTTGCCGGTGAACAGCAGCGCCTGGTAATACGCCTGGGCCAGGGTGTCGCCGGCACGCATGCGAGCCAGGATTACACTCAAGACATACAGCGCGTAGTCGATGCCAATGCCCACGCCCAATGCGATTACCGGCAGTGTCGCGACTTTGACCCCCATGCCCAGCCCCACCATCAGCGCCTCGCAAAGAATCGAAGTGAGCATCAGCGGCAGCATCGCGCAAAGGGTTGCGCGCCAGCTGCGGAAGGTCAGCAGGCACAACAGGCTGACGGCGCCGTAGACCCAGAACAGCATCTCGCGCATGGATTTTTTCACCACGATATTGGTCGCGGCTTCGATCCCGGCGCTGCCGGCGGCGAGCATGAATTTGACCTCTGGGATCTGATGCGCGCTGATGAATTTCTCGCTGGCCTCCACCACCCGATTCAGGGTATCGGCCTTGTGATCGGCCAGGTAAACGTACAGCGACAACATCGAGCAGCCCTGATTGAACAGCTCCCTCGGTGCACGGGTTTGCACGGCGCCCAGCGCACCATCATTGGGGATCAGCTCATACCATTTGAAGTTGCCTTCGTTGTAACCGGCCGTGGCGATTTTGCTCAGCGCCGCCATCGAGGTGGTCGACTCCACGCCGGGCAATTGCTCCAGCCGCCAGGCCAACGCATCCACTGCCGACAGGCTCGCGTAACGGGTGCACTGATCTTCCGGAGTCTTGATCATGACCACGAAAATATCCGAGCTGGCCGCATAATTCTGGGTCATGAACAGCGCGTCGCGGTTGTAGCGCGAGTCAGCCCGCAACTCCGGAGCGCCGGGGTCGAGATCGCCGATCTTCAGGTGCAGGCTCACGGCAAAACCGAACGCTGCCAGCAGCAGAGCGCCCAGCATGGCGCCCATGGCCCAGCGCCGTTGGGTGAACAAATCGAGTACGCGCCACAACGGATGCTTGATCTGCGCCTGCAGTTCGGCGTTTTCCGAACTCAGGCTGCGTTGCGCCGCTGCCGGGCTGACACCGATATAGCTGAGCAGGATCGGCAACAGAATCAGGTTGGTGAAGATCAGCACCGCCACACCGAGACTGGCGGTGATCGCCAGATCCTGAATCACCCGGATATTGATCAGCAGCAACACCGCGAAGCCCACCGCATCACAGAGCAACGCGGTCATGCCGGCCGCGAACAGTCGGCGGAAGGTATAACGCGCGGCCACCACCCGGTGGGTGCCGCGACCGACGTCCTGCATGATGCCGTTCATCTTCTGCGCGCCGTGGCTCATGCCAATGGCGAACACCAGAAACGGCACCAGCGCCGAGTACGGGTCCAATTCATAACCGAGGGTGGCGAGCAGACCCAGCTGCCAGAGCACCGCCACCAGCGAACACGTCACCACCACCAGCGTGCTGCGCGCGCAGCGGGTATAGCCAAACAGCACCAACACCGTCACCAGTACCGCCACCACGAAGAACAGCAAAACTTGAGTCAGCCCCTCGATCAGGTCGCCGACGATTTTGGTGAAACCGGTGATGTGAATCCGCAGGTCATCGCTCTGGTACTTGTCCCGCAGGGCTTCCAGTTGCCGGGAAAACTCGCCGTAGTCCAGGGCCTTGCCGGTCTGCGGACTGATGTCCAGCAACGGCACGAAGATCACGCTGGACTTGAAGTTGCCGGCCACCAATTGACCGACCTCACCGGAACGCGCGACGTTGGTCCGCACCTGTTCGATACTGGCCGCCGAGCCATCGTAGTCGTCGGGGATCACGGTGCCGCCATCAAGCCCCTCCTCGGTCACGGCGGTCCAGCGCGTGGTCGGGGTCCATAACGATTTCATGTAGGGCCGGTCGACACCCGGCAGCAGATAGAGCTCGTCGTTGAGCCTGGCCAGGGTGTCGAGATAGTCCTTGGTGAAAATGCTGCCTTGTTTGACCTCCACGGCGATCCGCAGCGAGTTGCCCAGGCCGCTCAACTCACTGCGATTCTCCAGGAAGTTGGCGACATAGGGATGCCCCGTGGGAATGGTTTTCTCATAACTGGCATTGATGCCGATGCGCGTGGCTTGCCAGCCGAGCACCAGCGTCACCAGCAGACACAGCAGGATCACCAGCGGTCGATGGTTGAAGATCGCCCGCTCGGCGAAGTTGCCCGACGCCTGGTCGAAGTCTGCCAGGCGGCCGATCACGGTTTGGGTTTTGTCGTCTTTCAAGTCTGACTCCTGTTGCACGGGCCGTGGCCCGATAGCGCTGCACCGTGAAGATTCAAGGTTTGCCAGAGGCTCGTGGATCCTGGTCAGCGGCCACACCGCTCAAACCAACGCTGGCCAGACTGCCATCGGCCGCCTGTTGCACGGCAGCGACAGTCCCGCCGCTGCGGCTCTGGCGTTTGTCGAAGCTACGACCCTCGTCATGGCTGAATAAAAGCTCGCCGCCCTGGCTGGCCAACAGCAGGCTGCCATCGCGCAGTTCGATGGCGCTCGACAGTGTTGATTCGATGCCGGTGTCGAGGCGTCGCCAACTGCCGCCACGGTCATCGGACCACCAGGCGTTACCGCGCAAACCATAGGCAATCAAGGCGCCGCCGCGAGTGCCGAGCAGGCCGAAAAAGCTGCCTTCATAAGGTGACTTCAAGGCCTGGAATGAATGCCCGGCATCGGTCGAACGCAACAGCAAACCGCGCTCCCCCACCAGCAGCAAATCGTTGCCCGAGACGCGAATGCCATACAGGTTCAGGCCCTGCGGATTGTCCACATGCTGCATCCACGGCTGCCAGCTTCGCCCGCCGTCGTCGGTACGGTAGATCTGGTTGTAGGCGCCAACGACGTAGCCGTGCAGGCGGTCACTGAAGTACAGGTCGAGAAACGGTTTGTCCGGTCCGTCGTCGAGCATATGCCGGGCCTGCGCCAGGTTGCCGGCACCGCCCGGTTGATCGGCATCGCGCTCAGCAGCCTGCACCGCCAGCGCGGCGGCGCGTTCACCGTCGAGTTGCTTGTGCCAGGTTTCACCGCCGTCCTCGGTGTGCAACACCACGCCCAGATGACCGACTGCCCAACCCTGCTCGGCATCGACGAACTGCACCGCCGTCAGGCTGACGCTGACCGGCACACTGGCCTGGCGCCAATTGACTCCAGCGTCATCCGAGAGCAGCACGATCCCGCGCTCGCCGACCGCCACCAGTCGCTCGCCGGCCCAGGTCAGCCCGAGCAATGCCGCGCGCTGGGCCTTGGCGGACGACAGTGCCGGCTGCTGCAGTACGGCAAACGTGCTCGCCTGGGCGCTGAACACACACGCCATCAAACCCAATGCCAGGACGCAGGCGCCCCGGCGCAGGCCAAAGCCTGCATAGCGTTTTTGCCCCATCATGTCTTTATCCCACTCGCAAAGTCACAGGCGACCGCAGCGCGCACCCTCACCCGCCGCGGCCTCCCCAGGTTCAACGCATGTTTTCGTTGGCCATGGCATCCGGTGTGAAATAGGACGCCGAAGGTTTCGCGACTTTCTGGTACTGGACCGCCAGATCGTTGCTCGAGGAGTTGAGGAAGTAAGCCCCGGTGTCGAGGTTGTAGCTGCCCCACATGACCTGCGCGGTGAGGGCCGGCAGGTCCGGCGCCAGCAGCGTCAGCGAATACATCTGCCGTCCGAGTTTGCCCTGGGCGTCATACCCGTCGGCCATCAGGATCTGCCAGGAGTCTTCGTCGATGTAGTAGGTGCGACGCGGCACCACATGGCGCTTGCCGGATTTGAGCGTGGCCTCGACCACCCAGACCCGATGTTTCTCCCAACGCACCAGGTCAGGATTGAGGAAGTTCTGCTTGACCAGGTCGTCGCTCTTAGCCAGGCCGGCGCGGTTATTGTTGTAGGCGACAATCAGTTCTTTCTTGCCCATCAGCTTGAGGTCATAGCGATCGGTAGGCCCGAACAGCATGAACGCTTCGTCGAACAGACCGACCCCCGAGGTCACGAAGTCCGGGGTGTCGTAGGCAATGTTCGGCGCACGACGCACCCGGCGCTGGCCGACCAGATACTGCCAGGCCGCGCGGTTGGCCGGGTCCAGGTCCCAATGGGTCATCAGGCCTTCACCGGCCTTGGACGATGGCAACTCGGTCAGCAGCTTGCCCACCAGGTACTTGCCGGAAAAGTTTTCCAGGCTGCCGTCTTCGACGTAGTAGGGAAACTGGTAGGTGTACTGGGCGCGGGTTGCCTGGACTTTCTTGCCGCCGGCGGTCATCAGCCAGGTATCGAAAGGCGAGCTGATGGTGTCGCCGCCCTGCCAGGACAATCGATAGTTCCACAGCACTTGCGTACCGTTTTCCGGGATCGGGAACGGAATGCCGCCATAGGCGCCGGTGACTTTCTCGCTCGCCACGTCCAGCGTGGCGCGGGTGGCATTCTTGCCGGTGTTGTCATACACCCATTGCGGGGCTGCCGCCGAGCGATGGGTCGGGTAGACGTCCAGGCGATAGTCCGGGTATTTCTTCAGCAGCAGTTTGGTGCCTTCGGCCAATACATTGGCGTACTGCTCCATGTTCGAGGCCTTGATCGAGTACAGCGGTTTTTCACCGGCGAATGGATCGGGACGTTTGTCACCCGGTTTGTAGCCCGGCGCGACCTTGGTGTAACCGCCTTGCCAGGCCGGGATGCTGCCATCGGCGTTGCCGGCGCGCTCGCCACCAAGGGGTGTCAGTTCAGTCTTCAAACGTGCAGCCTGCTCAGGCGACACGGCCGCCTGCGTCAGGCTCATGCCGGCAAGGGCCAGGGTGAGGACGCAAGTGTTGAGAAATGCTTTGTTCTGCATGGCGAATCCACCTTATTAGAATGAGGTTTTCACGTAGAGCGAGACGAAGTCGCGGTCGGCCAACGACTGCCCGTAACTGAAATTGCCGTCCTCGCGCAGCCCGGCTTTTGGGGCACCGAAGAAGTTCACGTAGTTCAGGCCGACATCCCAGCGCTGCAGGTAGGTGGCCTTGAGCCCGACACTCCAGTCGCCGGAATGGGTATTGCCGAAGCCCGATTTGTTGACCGCCGAAGAGCGCCCATCGAGTACCACACCCATGCCGATCGGCACGGTCAGGTCGATCCCGTCGACAATCTGGAAGTACGCCGGCTCCACCAATACCCGCAGTGCCGTAGCATCGCGGGTGGTGTTGGCATCCAGCGCGGCGGCGTTCTCGGTCACGCTCAGGGTGCGGTTCCAGGCCAGCTCGGCCAGTGCCGAGCCGCCATCCCAAAATGCGGTGGGCGATAACAGGTAAATCGCCGACAGGTTGGCGTGAGCGGTTTTGCCCCTGGCAAACAGTGAGTTATCGTCGCCATCGGCCGCCACGCCAGGGGCCACCACTTGCAGATTGCTCACCAGCGGCGCGTTCCAGCGCACGGAAGTTTCACCGGCAAAGTTGAACGGCCCATAAGCGGTGGAGAAGCTGACACCGGCAGTCTTGATGTCTTCGGCGTAGACCTGACGATAGGAACTCAGGATCGGCAACCCGGTGGCGGCCGCAGCCGCACCGTCGAGGTAGGCGTACAGGCCGGTCGGGGTTTTGTCGTGATACTGCGCAGCGTAGAAACCCAACTCCAGCTCGGTGCCGGTCGGCTTGAAGCGGATCTGCATACCGCCCTGCCCCGAATTTCGCGGTTTCAAATCACCGCCATTCACCGTGTCGTTGCCGAACACTTCGCGCAGTGAACCGCTGCCGTAACCGATGGCATCGATATCGCTCAGGTAGCTGCCGGCGCCGGGCACATTGGAGCGTTCCCACTCAAACTGGTAGTAAGCGCCCACCGACAACTGCGGGTTGATCTGCAACTGCCCGGAGATCTGATTGACCGGACGCAGGATCTCCTTGAACTGGGTCCCCGGCACGCTGAGCAACTTGACCACATCGGTCGGGCCCTGGGCATTGGCAATGCCGTTGCCACCGTAAAACAGGCTTTCGCCGTAGATCAGGCTGTGTCGGCCCAGACGCACCACGCCCTGGGAGTCTTCACCGAGGTCACCGCGCAGGAACACGAAGGCGTCGAGAATTTCCGCATCGCGACCGTGGAGCTTGCGGGTTTCGCTGAGGAAATGCGTTTGCTCGCTGCTGTCGGTGCCCTTGTTGTAGATATCGTCGTACCAGGCTGCGCCGCTCACGCGCAGGCCATAGTTTTGCCGGCTGAGGTCCATTTCGGAAAACAGGTCCAGACGATTGGAGACCAGGCCACTGCTGAAGTTTTTATCACCCTGACTCTGGATCGAGGGATACAGGCCGTTGGCGGTCGGTGCGTTGACCAATCGGCTGTCCTGCCCCTGAAGACGCCAGGCCTGGCTGTACTTGATGGTGTTGTCCCAACGCAGTTTCCAGTCGGAATCACCAAGGTCCATTTGCATGGCCTCGACCCTTTCGACCATCACACCGGCGCTGCATAACGCCAGAAACAGGGCGCAATGCTTGAAACGAAAGCAACGTTTAACGTTGTCCATGGACGCTCCTCATTATTTTTATTTTTGCCTGTGCATCTGTGGCGAGGGGGCTTGTCGGAACGCCGCATCGCCCCGTTGGGGCGCGCAACGGCCCTCAAGTAGAACCGGTGCACCGGTTTACGACTGCTTCGCAGCCGAACGGGAGCAAGCTCCCTCGCCACAGCCGCTGTCTACAGGTGTGCATTTCAGATGTAGGTGGAGGCCAATCCGCCATCGACGGCCAGGTTGACGCCGTTGATCCAGCGCGACTCGTCGGCACACAGGAAAGCGATCACCGCCGCTACCTCATCGGCATAAGCGGGGCGTTTCATGCGATGGGCATCGGCCTGGGTTCGGGCCTCACCGAGCATGCTCACGAAGTCGCCGAGGATCGGCGTGAAAACCGGACCTGGCGCGACGCTGTTCATGCGCACCGAATGTTCGAGAAACCAGGGTTGGGCCTGCAGGTAATTCCAGACGATCAAGGCTTCCTTGAAATACTGGTAGCAGGTCTGGTCCGGTACCGGGTGCTCGGCCAGCCAGGCCTGCCCGGCGGCGAAACCTTCGATGCACGCCAGCGCCTTGTGCTGTTCCAGACGTAACGGCCACTCGGCGCCGAGGATCGAGGCGATATTGACGATGCTGCCGCCAGCGTTGATGCGTGGCAGCAACGCGCTGCTCAAGTGGCGCAATCCCAGGTAGTTGACCCGCGCCAACAGTTGCGGGTTTGCAGTGCCCGGCACCCCGGCGATATTGCACAGGCTGTCGATCCGTGCCGGTAGCTGCGCCAGCAACCGGTCGATGTTCTCGACACAGCTCAGATCGCCCTGAACAAAACCATCCAGGGTCATGTGCGGCGCCTTCAGGTCCACGCCAATCACCTGGGCGCCGTGGCTGCGCAGCAGGCTTGCCGTGGCCGCGCCGATACCCGAAGAGACGCCAGTCACCAGCACAATCTTGTTGTCGAGTTTCATGTTGAGTCCTCTTATTATTTTTGTGTACTCGGTGAGCCGACCTACCTTGTCGGCCCGGCAAAACCGGCCCGTCAGAACGGGTAACGCGGCGCCTTATCCTTGACCGTCACCCATTGCCATTGGGTGTATTCATCCCAGTCGGCCGGGCCGCCTACGCTGCCGGCATTTCCTGAGCTGCCGCGTCCGCCGAAGGGGTTGATGCATTCGTCGGCCACTGTCTGGTCGTTGATGTGCAGCAGCCCGCAATTGAGTTGCTCGCCCATCGCCATCGCGTGCCCGACCGAAGGCGAAATGATCCCCGCGGACAAGCCATACTCGGTGCGGTTGGCCAGGTCGATGGCCTCATCGTCGCTGGCAAAACTCACCACCGTGGCCACCGGGCCGAAGATTTCCTCGTCGAACGCGCGCATGCCCGGGCGCACACCGGAAAGCACCGTGGGTTGGTAGAAGAGCTGCTCATACTCGCCGCCGGCTTGCAGAGTTGCCCCGGCCGTCACACTCTCCGTGACGATTTCATGCACTCGCAACAGCTGGCGTTTGTTGATCAACGGCCCCAGCACCGCCTCACCGCGAGCGGCATTGCCGACCGTGATTGCCCGTGCCTTTTCTGCCAACCGGCGGACCAGTTCTTGTGCAATCGACTCATGGGCCAGGATGCGTCCGGTGGCCATGCAAATCTGCCCCTGATGCAGCCAGGCACCCCACGCGGCGTTACTGGCCGCCAGTTCGAGATCGGCGTCTTCGAGCACGATCAACGAGTTCTTGCCGCCCAGCTCCAGGGCGACTTTTTTCAGATGACGCCCAGCCAGCTCCGCGACTTTGCGCCCCGCTGCGGTGGAGCCGGTGAACGCGATCATCCGCACATGCGGATCGCGGCACAGCGCTTCTCCGGCTGGCGCTGCACCCGGCAACACCTGCAGCAAGCCCTTGGGCAGACCGGCCGCCTCGAACAACCGGGCAATGATGAAACCGCCACTGACCGGGGTCTGCGGATCGGGCTTGAGCACCACGGCGTTGCCCGCCGCCAGCGCCGGCGCCACCGAACGCAGGGACAACACCAAGGGAAAGTTGAACGGCGAGATCACCCCGACCACGCCATGGGGCAACCGGCGTGCATAGGACAAGCGCCCCGCTTCGCTCGGCAGAACCAGACCATGGGGTTGCGACAGCAGCCCGGCCGCCTGATGCAGCAACACGATCGCCTCACGGACCTCATGTTCACCCTTGAACAGGCTGCCGCCACTTTCCCGGGCGATGTACAACGCCAGTTCGGCAAAGTGTTGCTGGGCCAGTGCGGCAGCTTTACGAAAGATCTCTGCGCGTTCCCGTGGCCCCAATGCCGCCCAGGCCGGTTGAGCACGAGCGGCGTTCAGGCTGGCAAACGCGATGTCCGCTGCATCGGCCAAACCGGTGACGGTCAACACCTCGCCGGTGGCCGGTTCAATGACGCTATGGCTGCCGCCCAATGGACGTAGCCAGTCACCATTGAAGATGCGTTCACGCCATGGCTCGTCCCGCAGAAAATCAGATGGTTCACTTACCGACATTTCGGTCTCCCGGCTCTTGTGTTTGTCATTGCCTGACGCGGCCTTGCTAAAACGATGCAAGGCGTCTGCGTGGTGAAAGCGCTAGAGCAAGGGCTGTGCCGACTTCCTGCGTCGCGCCGCATTTCAAGTGGCGAAGGCTCTGGCTTGCGGGCTGTAGAGGGGTGTTTGCGAATAGGACAAGGTGCTTGGCGTACAGCCGGCAGCTCACCACTTGTCCAAATGATAAAGTTATGTTTAATAACTGTTTTGCTAGTTGATCATTTCGATCAGTCGACTCGCTCAGGGGCATAACAATGAACAATCCCCATTCGCTGCTTCCTCATCTTGCCGTGCAGGAGGAGCATTTCTCGCCCCGAGGCGACAGTACCCAACTGGCCGAAGGCAACTCACCGACCCTGGCCGAGTTGACCGAATGCCTGTTCTTTTCCCCTGTTGACGGACGTATCTGGCTCAACGACCAGCGCATGCTGCTATTGCACAGCTCATCCTTCGGCGCGCTGCGACGGGAAATTATCGAGCGCCAGGGACTGGAACAGAGCCGCGGCCTGTTTACCCGCACCGGCTATCTCTCCGGCGCACGCGATGCGCGACTGATCCGCGAGCGCTGGCCGGACGCCGACGCCGCGGCGGTTTTCTCGGCCGGCACGCGTCTGCATACACTTGAAGGCATGACCAAGGTCGAACCCCTGCACTTCAAATTCGACGCCGACTCAGGCTTCTATGAAGGTGAATTCCTCTGGCACCACTCCTGTGAGGCCGACGAACATATCGCCGCCTACGGGATCGGCCAGGATCCGGTGTGCTGGACCGAACTGGGCTATGCCATCGGTTATGTCAGCGGGCTGTTCGGCCGTCTGGTGATCTTCCGCGAAACCGAATGCCGGGGCATGGGCCATGAGAGCTGCCGGGTGATCGGCAAGACCGCCGAGCAATGGGGCGATGTCGAGCAGGACCTGAGTTATCTCACCGCCTCACCCTCAAGCGCCGAGCCCAAACAGCCTCAAGCCCCGGCGCCCGCCCCCCAGGATGACGACAGCGAAAACCCCGGCGGGCCAAAACCGATTGGCGCCAGCGCGGCCTTCAATGCCGCTACCCTCGCCTTGCAGCGCGTGGCGCCGACGCCCGCCACGGTGTTGTTCAGCGGCGAGTCCGGGGTCGGCAAAGAGTTGTTCGCCCGTCAGTTGCATCAGTTCAGCCCACGCCATCGAGCACCTTTCGTGGCGCTCAACTGCGCCGCCATCCCGGACAATCTGATCGAGGCTGAGCTGTTTGGTGTCGAACGTGGCGCCTACACCGGCGCGACCCATTCGCGCCCCGGACGCTTCGAGCGCGCCCAGGGCGGCACGCTGTTTCTCGACGAAATCGCCAGCCTCAGCCTGCCGGGTCAGGGCAAGTTGCTGCGTGCATTGCAGGAGCGAGAGATCGAGCGCATCGGCGGTGGCCAGCCCATCAAGGTCGACGTCCGGGTGGTGGCGGCCACCAATGTCGATTTGCGCAAAGCCGTGGCGGCCGGAGAATTTCGCGAAGACTTGTTCTACCGGCTGAATGTCTACCCCATCGTGCTGCCACCGCTGCGCGAACGTCGCGACGACATTCCGTTGCTGGTCAACGCGTTCCTGCGGCGCTTCTGTCAGGCCTACGCCCGCAAACCCGCCGGCCTGACCATGCGCGCACTCAAGGTGTTATTGCGCTATGACTTCCCCGGCAACGTACGGGAACTGCAGAACCTGGTGGAGCGCGGCCTGATCGCCAGCGAAGACGGCCAAGCCATCGATCTGATCCACCTGTTTCGCAACGAACCCATGCCGCAGGATGCGTACTCTCTGGACGACAATGGCAGCCTCGCCGCAACTGACCAGAGTCCCGCCGGCACACAGCCTCGCCCGGCCTTGCTGGAGACCCTGGCTCGCCTGGAACACGGCTTCTCCATTGAAGGGCTGGAGTCGCGCCTGATCGATGAAGCGCTGCAAAAAAGCCAAGGCAATCTGGCCGCTGCCGCGCGACTGCTGGGTTTCCGACGTCTCCGACGGTGGCGTGCGGCTGCACAGCGAACGCATGGACGTGCCGGATGAATTCACCCTCGTGCTGCCCGGCGTGAACGGGCGGCGCGAATGCCGCGTGGTGTGGCGTCTCGGCAATGAGATCGGCGCGGAGTTCATAGA
>Ga0182005_1000687_pt1 | contig 15827 bp, 11 predicted proteins | sample Sormic07211103_1_FD_123021 | JGI IMG/M metagenome (GOLD analysis project Ga0182005, IMG submission 123021) | Rhizosphere microbial communities from Sorghum bicolor, Mead, Nebraska, USA - 072115-103_1 MetaG | ecosystem: Host-associated > Plants > Roots > Rhizosphere | place: USA: Nebraska...
CCGGCGCCAGGCATCGTGCAGCTTGCGGCCCATCTCGTCGCCCTTGCCGGCCTGCTCCAGCGCCTCGGCCACCATCTGCTGCTGTTCCTTGGCCGACATCCCCGACAGCACCGCGACCTGGGTGTCGATGTCCTCCAGCCCATCGGTCGCCTTGCCTGCGCTCGCGGCGCGGGTCATGAAATGACGATCCAGCCCGAGCGCCGGGTCCAGGCCCATCTTGGTGAACTGGCTCAGGGTGATGGTCAGGCCGACGAACCAGGGCTTCATGCCCTGCAACTGGGCCAGCGGCAGCTTGTTCTCCTGTGCGTAGGCCTGCAGCCTGGTCCAGGTCGCCGCATCCAGATCGCGCTTGAGCTCCGAGCCATCGGTACGCACCGCGGCCTGCACCATTTTCTGCGCCAGCTGCGGCGATTCCATGTCCTGCGGGGACAGCTCGAACACCACCCGCTGCGAGGCCGCGAACGCGGCGTCGACGTCCGGCGAGAGCGGGTAGTCGCTGGGCTGCAGCAGGTGGAACGAGCCCAGCAGGTACAGGCGGCTGTCGCCGGGGCCGGTCACCTTCCACAGCAGCGGAACCGGGGGCGTGGCCTTGGCCACGGGCGCGGCAGGCGTGGCCGGGCGTGCGGCGGCACCACCGGCACCGATCAACAGGCCCGCGGCGATCAGCATCGGGGACAACAGGCGCGACAACATCGACATGTTCAAGCCTCTCCTTCGGGAGCGTGGTACGCCTGCTCGCCTGCGTCCACGCGCAGGTCCAGGCGGTTTTCAGGGGGCGTCAGCGGGCAGGTCGCGAACGGGGTGAATGCGCACGGCGGGTTGTAGGCGTGATTGAAATCGATCACCACGCGGCCCTGGTCATCGGGCGCGGGCAGATCCAGGTAGCGACCCGCCGGATAGCTGCCGTGGCCGCTGGTGCGGTCGCCGAAGATGACGAACAGGTCGCGGCCCGGTTCGCCGATCGCTTCCAGCCGCCAGGTGCGGCCGTCGCGCTCGAATTCCAGTGCGCCGGCATTGGGCATGTGGGTGGTCAACCCGGTGATGTCCACGATCGGCAGTGTCTTGCCGGCCGGATGCGGCACGAAGCGCGCGGTGACGCGCCAGGTGGGACCGCCCGGCCAGTAGGTCAGGCCGGTGAAGTTCGTCCGCGACGGCGCATCGGCATGCTTGACCCGCAGTGCGAAACGCTCGCCCCGATGGATCAGGCTGAGCCGACCCTTGTCATCGTCGAAAGCGATGACCGTCGGGGTGGGATCACGATCGCTGAAGAAGCGGATGCGGCCGGTGACCGGTTTGCCGTCCACGCGCATCGGCACGCCACGCTCCGGCGTGAACCAGACGGTCGTGCCTTCACGCGCGACCATGCCGAGCTTGTCCGGGCCCACGGCGAGGCGGATGCCACTGCCCGGCCCGCGGCCTATGTAATGCGCTTTGTGCTCCAGCCAATGCAGGCCGACCAGGCTGGTCCAGCCATCGGCGGCATGCAGCTCCTCGTAGCGCTGTTGCCGCCATTGCTGCTGTCCGGCTTCGAAGGCCGGATCGAGGGCGACCTTGGCCGGCGCCGCCTTGTCCTTGCCGCCACACGCGGACACGCCCACTGCCAGCAACAACGCAGCGGCCGACACTCCCCAGTGCTTCCCCATGACCTTCCCCTCAACGTCCGCGCAGGAACCAGCGGTCGATTTCCGCCAGTGAAAAACGCGCCCAGGTCGGTCGGCCGTGATTGCATTGACCCGAGCGTTCGGTGATTTCCATGTCGCGCAGCAGTGCGTTCATTTCCGGCACCGTCAGCCGCCGGTTGGCGCGCACCGCACCGTGACAGGCCATGGTCGACAGCAGTTCGTCGCGGGCACTGGCGATGCGCCGGCTCTGGCCATGCTCGCGCAGGTCGGTCAGCACGTCGCGCAGCAGCGCCTCGGGTTCGGCATTGGCCAGCAGCGCCGGAATGCTGCGCACGTGCAGCGAGCCGGGGCCGGCGCGGGTGATTTCAAAGCCCAGCGAGGTCAGGGTCTCTGCTTCGCGTTCGGCGGTATCGGCATCGCGTTCGCCCACCGCCAGGGTGATCGGCACCAGCAGCGGCTGCGCATGCAGGCCCATGCCATCGTGCGCGGTTTTCAGGCGTTCGTAGCCGATGCGTTCGTGCGCGGCATGCATGTCCACCACGATCAGGCCTTCGGCGTTCTCGGCCAGGATGTAGATGCCATGCAGCTGCGCGATCGCATAGCCCAGCGGTGGCACGCCACTGTCGGCAGCAGTCACCGGCAGACCGTTTTCGGTCGGCATCGGCGGCAAGGTGCCCGCCGCCGGGGTTCCGCCGGGCGCGCCATACAGCGCTGCATAGGCGGATGGCGCATCGGCCACGCGCAGCCCCAGCGGTGATTGCTGCGGGCGCCAGTCGCCGCCGATGCCACCCCCACCGCCTGCGCCATTACCGGCGAGTGCATGGCCGCTGCCGTCGGAAGACGGCAGACCGTAGGCGGGTGCCGCAGTGGCAGCACTCTCGGTGGCATGCACCTGCGGACCGGCCGCGGTCATGCCTGCGCGCGTTTCCGCCAGGGCTTCCTTGAGCGTGCGGTAGACGAAGTCATGGATCAGCCGCGAATCGCGGAAACGCACTTCATGCTTGGCCGGATGCACGTTGACGTCGACGCGGGTCGGGTCCAGTTCCAGGAACAGCACATACGCCGGCTGCCGTCCATGGAACAGCACGTCGCCGTAGGCCATCTTCACCGCGTGCGCGACGCTGCGGTCACGCACCGAGCGGCCGTTGACGTACAGGTACTGCTGATCGGTGCTGGCCCGCGAGTAATGCGGCTGCGCGATCCAGCCATGCAGGCGCAGGCCGGCACCGCTGTGGTCCACGCGCAGTGCCTGGTTCGCGAAATCTTCGCCCAGCGTCTCGCCCAGGCGCGCATCGGAATACAGATCACCGGGCTTGTAGCGGCGCGAGGGTTTGCCATTGTGCGATACGCGCAGCTCGACATCCGGGCGCGCCAGCGCGAGCGAACGCAGCCACTCTTCGATATGGCCCAGCTCGGTGCGCTCGGCACGCAGGAACTTGCGGCGCGCCGGCACGTTGTAGAACAGCTCGCGCACTTCCACCGTGGTGCCGGGCGCATGTGCGCGTGGCGTCACTTCGCCGAGCCGGCCGCCTTCGATCTGCAGGGCCGAGCCGTGCGCGTCGATGGCGCGGCGCGAGCTCAGGGTGAAACGGCTCACCGAGGCGATCGATGGCAGCGCTTCGCCGCGGAAGCCGAGCGTGGCCACCGATTCCAGATCATCCAGGCTGGCGATCTTGCTGGTGGCGTGGCGCGACACCGCCAGCGGCAGCTCTTCGGGTGCGATGCCACCGCCGTCGTCGCGGATCCGGATCAGCCGCACGCCGCCCTCTTCCAGGTCGATATCGACCCGGGTGGCGCCCGCATCCAGCGCATTCTCGACCAGTTCCTTGACCACGGACGCCGGGCGTTCGACCACTTCGCCGGCGGCGATCTGGTTGATCAGGATCTCGGGGAGCTGGCGGATGCTCATGCGCAGCTCCCGTCAACGGAGGTGGCAGGCGGGGCGGCGAGGCGGAGGCGGGAAACGGACGTCATCCCGTGATGATAGCGTGCGCCGGGCGGTGCAGCCCGGAAGGGTTACTTGCTGCCGCCCGCCACGGTGCCGGCGGCGTCGATTTCGGCCTGGGCGCGCGCGGCGTACAGGGTACCCGGCGGCGGCTGGCGGCTGAAGAAGGTATGCACGCCGTCGAGCACCGCACCGGCGATCTGGCGCTGGTACGCCGGGTCGATCAGGCGGCGCTCTTCATCTGGATTGGAGATGAAGGCGGTTTCGACCAGCATCGCCGGCATGTCCGAGGTTCGCAGCACCGCGAAGTTGGCGCGTTCGATGTTGGGCTTGTGGTTCTTGCCGATCCGCTTCAGGCCGCCGAGCACGTGCCCGGCCGCGTCTTCGGAGGCCTTCATGTAGCCGCTCTGGGCCAGATCGAGCAGCACGTTGGCCAGGGTGCCTTCGGTCTGCTGCAGGCGTACGCCACCGACCAGATCGGCGGCGTTTTCCTTGTCGGCCAGCCAGCGGGCGCGCTGCGAGGAGGCCCCCTTGGTCGAGAGCACATACACCGACGAGCCGGTCGCCGCACGGTTTTCGGCGGCATCGGCATGGATCGAAATGAACATGTCGGCCTTGGCCGCACGTGCCTTCTGCGCGCGCATCGGCAGCGGGATGAAGACGTCGCTGTCGCGGGTCAGGTAGGCCTTCAGGCCGGGCGTTGCGTTGATCTGGCGGGCCAGCTCACGCGCCACCGCCAGGGTGATGTCTTTTTCGCGCTTGCCGGTCGGGCCGACCGCGCCGGGATCCTGGCCGCCATGGCCCGGATCGATCGCGATCACCAGCGGCCGCATGCCCGCACGCATTTTGACCCGAGAGGCATCGCTGGGCATCGCCGGACGCGGATTGTCCTGCGGCGTGACCGGGGTCGGCGTCGGCACCGGCGTGGGAACCGGCGTACTGGCGACGACGGCGCCGGTTGCCTGACCGGCCAGGATCGCCGCCGGCGAGGCGCTGTTGCTGGCCGCGTTGGCGGTGCCGGCGGCCGCGACATTCACGGTGGTGGCGGTGGTCGCCGCCGGGCCTGGGGCAGGCGCCGAGGTGGCGACCGTGGCACTGGCCTGCTGGCGCACCGAAGCCGTCAGCAAGGCGGTGGCGCGCGCGGCATCGCTGCGTGCCTGTGCGGACTGGGCGGCGGTCTGCGCGGGGGTCGGTGCCGGCGCGGCGGCCGGTGTCGACGCCGCCGGCGAAGGCGCTGTGGCCGGCATCGGCGCGGGCGCAGTGGCAACGGTAGTCGCAGCCGGCGCATCGCCCGGCCACTCGATCACCAGCCGCGACTGATCGCCCTGCTTGATCATCTGCGGACGGAACGGCGCCACCGATTCGGCCAGGTCGAACACCACGCGGAACGTGCCCGGCACCGGCTGCCCGGTGCGGACCGCGGTGACCACGCCCTTCGGCGCAGGCAGTTTGAGGTTGCGGATCGCGCTGGAGTCCGGGAAATCGACCACCAGGCGGTTCGGACCGGCCAGGGACAGGGTCTTGTACCCGCCGCTGCCCGCCAGCGAAATCTCCGCACGGGTCCCGGTCGCACCGGTCTCCACGGCCACCTGGCGGACTTCGCCCGCCCACGAGAGCGCGCTCGCCAGACAGAGTCCGGCGGCAGTGCAGAGGGCAGCGAGAGATTTCCCCATTGGCATAGGTCAGGATTCAATCACCGCGCTGAATGAAATGCAACTCCTTTTCCCTTAATAATCCGTAACCTGCCGGTGTTTCCTAGTGTCAGCCGACAGAAAGGGCCTGCAAGTCGCCCCCTTGAGGCAGCCGTTGCAGCCATTCGCGACCCGCCGGGCTGGTCCCGGTGAGGCGGGCACGGCGTCCCTGGCCCTGGATGTCCAAGGCCACTTCCAGGTCGGTGGGCGGCAGCGCGCCGGCGCCGCGCTCGGGCCATTCGACCAGCCACAGCGAGGCGCTGCCTTCGTCCAGCCCGAGGAAATCCAGCTCCTGCGCGTTGCCGATCCGGTACAGATCCAGGTGCCAGGCCTCGTGGCCGTCGGCCAGCGGGTAGCGCTCCACCAGGGTGTAGGTGGGGCTGCGGATCGCGCCCTGCACGCCCAGCGCGCGCAGCAGTGCGCGGGCCAGGGTGGACTTGCCGGCGCCCAGGTCGCCCTGCAGCTGCATCACCGCCTGCGGCGGCCGGGTCGCGGCCAGCCATTGGCCGAGCAGGTCGGTGTCTTCGGTCTGCGCGAGGAAAAACTCGATCATGTTCACACGTCCGGATTGACCAGCCGGCGCAGCGGCGCCAGCAGATCGGTGGGAAGCAGGCCCCGCTGGCCGTCACTGGCGGCGGCATCGCCGGCCAGGCTGTGCAGCAGCGCGCCGGTGCTGGCGGCGTCGAAGGCGCCCAGCCCCTGCGCGCGCAGGGCGGCAATGATGCCGGTGAGCAGGTCGCCCATGCCACCCACGGCCATGCCGGGGTTGCCGGCGGCCACTACCCGCGACAGCGCGCCGGGCGCGGCGACCACGGTGCCGGCGCCCTTCAGCACCACCACGGCGTGGAAACGCGCGGCCAGCGCGGTCGCCGCCGTGAAGCGGTCGGCCTGCACCTGCGCGGTGCTCAGCCCGAGCAGCCGCGCCGCCTCGCCCGGGTGCGGGGTCAGGATCGCGTCGCTGAGTGTCCGTGGCGCCTTGGCCAGCAGATTCAGGGCGTCGGCATCGATCACCAGCGGTTTGCCGCTGGCCAGCACCTGCCGCCACAGTTCGTGCGCCCAGTCGTCCTGGCCCAGGCCGGGCCCGATCGCGATCACGCCCGCACGCGGCAGCAGAGCCTGCAGTTCCTGCGCGTCCTGCACGGCATGCACCATCGCTTCGGGCAGGCGCGCGAGCAGCGGTGCGACGTGCGGTGACTGGGTCGCCACGCTGACCAGCCCGGCGCCGGCGCGCAACGCCGACTCACTGGCCAGCATCACGGCCCCGCCGCTGCCAAGATTGCCGCCCACGCACAGCACGTGGCCGGATTCGCCCTTGTGGGTGTTGGCGCGGCGCGCCGGCAACTGCGCACGCAGGCGCGATGTCTGCCAGCACTCGGCGCTGTGCTGCACGCCTGCCGCAGCGGCGTGAGGCAGCTCCAGCGGTGCCAGGCGACGTCCGCCGACCTGTTCCAGCGCCGCGCCGGTGTAAAGGCCCTGGTGGCGCACGATGAACTGCAGCGTGAGCGTGGCGCGGACCGCGACGCCCGGCACGCTGCCGGTCTGCGCATCCACGCCGCTGGGGACGTCCAGCGACAACACCGGCACGCCCGCCGCGTTGATGGCCGTGATCAGATCGGCCGCCGCACCGGCCGGGGCGCGGTTCAGGCCGATGCCGAACAGCGCGTCCACCAGCAGGTCCACCGCCGGCATGCGGCCATCGAAGCGTTCGACCCCGCCGCCGGCGGCGATGTACGCCTGCTCAGCCCGCTGCGACAACGGCGTGGCGGGAGCATCCGTGTCCAGCCGCAGCACCGTCACCGGGCGGCCGGCCTCGCGGGCCAGGCGCGCCACGACGTAGCCATCGCCGCCGTTGTTGCCGGCACCGACCACCACCCCGATACGCTGCGCCTGCGGCCAGCGCTCCAGCAGGCAGTGCCAGGCGGCCTGGCCGGCCTGTTCCATCAATGAGGCGCCGCTATCGCCCCGCAGGGCACTGGCCTGCGCATCCAGGCGGCGCGCGGCGGCGATATCGAACAGTTCAGCAAGCTCGGGCATGCCGGGATTCTATACTTGTCGCCCGGGCGCAGCCTTGCCGCGCCCTTCCCAGGCTCCGTTTCCGCCCAGGCCATGTCCGCCGTCCCCCTGCCCGCCCCCGTCCATCTGGCCCGCGCCGCCGAACGCATCCGTGCGATCGCGCGCGTGCACGGCTTCCAGCGCTGCGGGGTGTCCGGCATCGATCTGCGCGAGGACGAAGCGCACCTGGCCGACTGGCTGGGCAAGGGCCTGTACGGCACGATGGAATGGATGGCGCGGCACGGCACGCTGCGCGCGCGGCCGGACGAACTGCTGCCGGGCACCGTGCGGGTGATCTCGGTCGGCATGGATTACGGACACAAGGACGACGCCGAGGCCTGGAACACCCTGCACGATGGCGACCGCGCCTACGTGGCGCGTTATGCGCTGGGCCGCGATTACCACAAGCTGATGCGCAACCGGCTGCAGAAATTCGCCGACAGCATCGCCGCCGAGATCGGGCCGTTCGGCTACCGCGTGTTCGTCGATTCGGCCCCGGTACTGGAGCGCGCACTCGCCCGCAACGCGGGGCTGGGCTGGATCGGCAAGCACACCTGCCTGATCGACAAGCAGGGCGGCTCGTGGTTCTTCATCGGCGAAATCTACATCGACCTGCCGCTGCCGGTGGATACGCCGGCCACTGCGCACTGCGGCACCTGCACGCGCTGCATCGATGTCTGCCCGACCCAGGCCATCATCGCCCCGCACCGCCTGGATGCACGCCGCTGCATCTCCTATCTCACCATCGAACACGACGGTGCGATTCCCGAAGAGATGCGCACGGCGATGGGCAACCGCATCTACGGCTGCGACGACTGCCAGCTGGTCTGCCCCTGGAACAAGTTCGCCAAGCGCACCGACGAACCGGATTTCCGTGCGCGCAACGACCTGGACACCGCCTCGCTCGCCCAGCTGTTTGCCTGGGAAGAAGACGAGTTCCTGCGCCGCACCGAGGGCAGCCCGATCCGCCGCAGCGGGCATGAGCGGTGGCTGCGCAACATCGCCGTGGCACTGGGCAATGCGCCGACCCACGCCGAAACGCTGGCCGCGCTGCACGCACGGCGCGAGCATCCCTCGGCGATCGTGCGCGAGCATGTGGCCTGGGCCCTGCAGCAGCACGCCGCGCGCGCCACGGCGGGATGAAGCATCGCCGCCGACGTGCGACCATGGTGTCCCGTACGTACCGTTTGGCCTGATCCCTCCATGGACCGCAGCGCGCATATTCTCACGCCCAGCCAGCTCAACATCCTGGCCCGCGACCTGCTGGAAGGCGCGTTCCCGCTGATCTGGGTGGAGGCCGAACTGGGCAGCGTCACGCGCCCGGCTTCGGGCCATATGTATTTCACGCTGAAGGATGCGCGCTCGCAGATCCGCGCGGCGTTGTTCAAGCCCAAGAGCCAGTGGCTGAAGTTCCTGCCGCGCGAAGGCATGCGCGTGCTCGCGCGTGGCCGGCTGACCCTGTACGAAGCCCGCGGCGAGTACCAGATGGTGCTCGACCACATGGAAGAAGCCGGCGAAGGCGCCCTGCGCCGCGCCTTCGAGCAGCTCAAGGCACGCCTGGAGGCCGAGGGCCTGTTCGCTCCCGAGCGCAAGCGGCCGTTGCCGGCGCATGTGCGTCGCCTGGCGGTGATCACCTCGCCGACCGGCGCGGCGGTACGCGACGTGCTGAGCGTGCTCGAGCGGCGTTTTCCGATGCTCGAGGTGGATCTGCTGCCCAGCCTGGTGCAGGGCGACAGCGCAGCAGCGCAGCTCACCGCGCTGCTGCGCTCGGCCGATGCCAGCGGCCGTTACGACGTGATCCTGCTGACCCGCGGCGGCGGCTCGATGGAGGATCTGTGGGCCTTCAACGATGAGCAGCTGACCCGCGCGATCGCGGCCAGCCAGACCCCGGTGGTGTCTGCGGTGGGTCACGAGACCGACTTCAGCCTGGCCGACTTCGCCGCCGACCTGCGCGCGCCGACGCCCTCGGTCGCGGCCGAACTGCTGGTCCCCGACCAGCGCGACCTGCTGCTGCGCGTGCGTCGCCTCGATGCACGCCTGGCGCAATTGCAGCGGCACAGCCTGGCGCAGGCGATGCAGCGCGCCGACCGTGCCCTGCTCCGCCTCAACGCCCAAAGCCCGCAGTCGCGCCTGCAGCTGCTGCAGCGCCGGCAGCAGGAGGTTGCGCGCCGCCTGCACGCGGCCTGGACCACGCAGCATCAGAACCGACTTGCCCACCTGCGCCACGCCGCGGCCGTACTGCGCAGCGGCCATCCGCAGCGCCGGCTGGATGCCCTGCGTGAGCGCCTGCAGCGCCTCCAGCCGCGCGCGGACGGTGCGATCGGCCGCCAGCTGCAGCGCGACGGCCTGCGCCTGCGTGCCCTCGCCCGCTCCATGGAAGCGGTCAGTCCGCTGGCCACGGTTGCGCGTGGCTACGCGATCCTGACCCGTGACGACGATGGCAGCCTGGTGCGCTCGCCCCTGCAGGTACGCCCGGGCGATACGCTCAAGGCGCGCGTGCAGGACGGCGTGATCGACGTAACGGTCAACGACCCGGCGCGCTGATCCAGCGCATCGCCGATAAGGCGTTGACGGTCAGCGCCCCGCGCTCTCGCAGAACTTCTGCCGGTACTCCATCGCCTTGGGCATCAGCGCCTGCAGGTTCTGGATGCGCGTGCCGGGATTGGGATGCGTGGACGCGAATTCCGAGGTCGACTGCCCGCCGCTGGCCTGCCCCATCCGCTCCCACAACGGGATCGCCTCCTGCGGATCGAAACAGGCCGCCGCGGCCAGCATCAGGCCCACTTCATCGGCCTGGGTTTCATGGCTGCGCGCGTACGGCAGCAGGTAGCCGTAGCCCATCGCCGACATCATCATCTGCTGCTGTTGCGGATCCATGCCGCTGGCGGCGCCGGCCATCTGCCCGATCTGGGTCATCTTCTGCTGGGCCATGCGCTGGGCACCATGGCGCAGCAACGCATGCGCGATCTCATGGCCCATCACCACGGCCATCGCATCCACCGTGCGCGCCACCGGGATCAGCCCCGTGTACACCGCCATCTTGCCGCCCGGCAGGCAGAACGCATTGGCCTGCTCGGAGGGAATCACGTTGACCTCCCACTCGAAATCACGCGCGAAATGCGCCGGCTTCAGCCCATGTTCTTCGGCGAGGGCGGTTTCCACCACGTCCACCTTGGCGATCAGGCGCTGGGCGATCGCCTGGATCTCGCGCGACTGCGGCGCGTTGGGATCCAGCGGCCGCTCCTGCGCCAGGATTTCCTGGTAGGCCTGCAGGCCCAGCGCCTTTTCCTGCGTGGCATCCAGCGAGCTGTCGATCAGCACGCTCTCGCCGGTATAAGGATCCACGGCCCGGTTGGAGAACCAATAGAACGCGGCGTAGCCGGCAAACGCCAGCAGCACCCACCAGCGGATGTTGCCGAACAGGCCCGGCCGCCGGGCGCGGCCCTGCTGCTGACCGCCGAATGGATCGTTGCGCATGCGCTTGGTTCCTGAGATGGCCGTGGCACCCTGCCCGACGCTGTGCCAATCCTAGAACGCGCGCCGTGCGGCCGGGTGAAATCCAGCCGCACGGGCGATCGGTCAGATCCCGCGCACCAGCCGGAAGCCGATCCGTGCGCTGGTGGTATCCGAGTCCTGGGACTGCCGCCATGCGGCGCGGGTCTGGGCCGGCGCATTGGCCCAGTTGCCGCCGCGGATCACGCGCTGCCGGCAGCCCGGGTTGAACCAGGCCACGCCGTCGGACGGCGCGCGCCGGTAGCTCGCATGCCAGCAGTCGGCCACCCATTCGCTGAGGTTGCCGGCGATGTCGTGCAGGCCCCACGGATTGGGATCGAAGCTGGCGACCGGCGCCGGCCCCCAATACCCATCGCCATAGCCGACGAAGGCGTTGTACCAGTGCCGCCCGGAGGGTGAGACATCCTCGGCGCCGGTGAAATTGCCCGCACGCGCCGGCGGCGTGCCCGCATCGCCCCATGGGTAGCGGCCGCTGCTGCCCGCGCGCAGGGCATACTCGAATTCGGCCTCGCTGGGCAGCCGGTACGAGCGCCCGGTCTGCTCGGACAGCCAGCTTGCGTAATTCTCGGCATCGCGCACGCTGACGTGCATCACCGGCAGATTGGCGATGGCCTCGGCGCCGTTGTAATCGGACTGCCAGTCCACCCCGCTGCGCCGCACGAAGTTGCCGCTGCGCTCGTCGTACACGATCGAATGGCCGCGCCGCGTGGCGCGGGGGCGGGCCTTGGTGGCCTGCACGTAACGCCGGAAATCGGCGACGGTCACTTCGGTGATCGACATCGCGAAGCCGCGTTCGAACCGCACGTAATGCGAGGGCTTTTCGGCATCGGTCGCGCCCAGCTCGGTCTCGGCCGCGCCCATCTGGAACCCGCCATGCGGCACCACGATCATCTGCGGCCCGCGGCCCCCATCACGCAGCGCATCGCTGAACACCTGCCGCGGCCGGAAGCTGCCGTAATGGGTGACCAGTTCGATGCGTTCGCGCAACTGGCCCACCACCGGATCGCCGGGCAAGGCGATGCGCAGTGCATCCTCCAGCTTCTGCCGCGCCGGCTTGAGCCCCTGCGGCGTGGCCAGATCACGCAGGCCCTCGTTGCGCAGCCGCGCCAGCGTATCGGCGCGGATGTTCTCGATGCGTTCGAAGGCATCGGCGATGGTGATCGAGGAGTCCCGGACTTTGGCCGCTTCCGCCAGCCAGGTCCCCGCGGTGGCGAAATCGGTGGCCCGCGCGGCCGTTTCCGCACGCCGGATCAGGGCGCTCTCGGCCGCTGCCAGTCCTTGCCGGGCACGCGAACTGTCGGCATCCAGCGCCAGCGCTTCGCGGAAATTGGGAATGGCCCCATCGCCGTCCTCGCCGATGCGGTCCGCACGCAGATCCTCCTCACCGGCGCGGTTGTAAGCGACCACGCGCTGGGCGATCTCCACCCGCGACTGCAGCTCGCGCACCTTGGCATCGTCCGGCGCCAGAGTGAGCAGGACCAGGGCCATTTCGCCGGCCTCGGCCAGCGCCTCGCGCTGTTTGAGCGGCCGATCCAGCAAGGCGGAGGCCTCCTCCAGCAGACGCTGCCGGGCGCGCTTCAGGCCGGCCTCGGCCACGCGGTCCTTCGGATCGTGCTGCAGCAGCGCGAGCCAGATCGGAATCGCGTCCTCGGCGGTGCGGTACAGCCGGTCTTCCTCGAACGCGCGTGCGGCATCACGGCGGGCCTGCGCGTCCCCGCCCTCGACGAGGGTCACCGCGGGCGGCTGCCAGCGCTCCACGGTCTCGGCGGCGTCCTCACCGCCGATGGTCACCTGCGCCACCGGCGCGCTCGCCTTGCCCGCTGCCTTGGCCGGGGCGGCGGCAGGCGTTGCCGCGGGCGCGGGGGCCGGCGCGGGCGAACAGCCGGCCATCAGGCCCAACAGTGCAGTGAACAGCAGCGGCAATGTGCCTGACGGTCGCAAATGAACTCCTCGGGGTGTGCCTGGGCGCAGTGCATTCCAGGCGGCATGCCGGCGGCGCGGACAGGGGATCATCATAATCGCCACCGTCGTGGGCGGCGACCGCCAACGGCCACGGCATTCATCACCGCGCGGCGGCATGCCGGCCGTAACACGGGGTTAGGCTATCCTCCCCGACCTGAGCACCCCTTTGCAGTACATGGAATCCCACGTGGCTTACTGGATCAAAACCCCGGCGGAACTGGACGAGCGCTACCGCCAGCGCCCCACCCGCATCGGCCTGGACACCGAGTTCATCCGCGAACGGACTTACTGGCCGCAACTGGCGCTGGTGCAGATGGCGGTCGGTGACGAAATCCTGCTGATCGACCCGTTGATCCCCGGCATGAACGAGGCGCTGGCGCCGTGGCTGGCCGATACCGCCATCCTCAAGATCATGCACAGCGCCAGCGAAGACCTGGTCACCTTCAAGGTGGCCTGCGGGGTGTTGCCGCGCCCGCTGTTCGATACCCAGATCGGCGCATCGCTGGCCGGCATCGGCGGCGGCATGGGCTACCAGAAACTGGTCACCGCGGTCACCGGCGTCACCCTGGCCAAGGGCGAGACGCGCTCGGACTGGATGCGCCGCCCGCTCTCGGAGGCGCAGCTGGAGTACGCCGCCGACGACGTCGAATACCTCTTCCAGATCCACGACACCCTCGACGCGCGCCTGGACGAACTGGGCCGCCGCCAGTGGCTGCAGGATGACGCCGAGCGCCTGCTCGCCAGTGTCGAGAACGATGAAGAACGCTGGCCGCACGTGACGATGCGCTCGGCACAGTTCATGGACACTCCCGCGCAGCTGCGGCTGCTGCGGCTGCTGCGCTGGCGCGACGTGCAGGCGCGTGCCAGTGACAAACCGCGCAGCTGGGTGCTCGACAACGAGCTGGCGGCCGTTCTCGCACGCACCCCACCGGCCGATGTGGACGCGCTGTCCAGTCTGATGGAAGGCTTCCCCAAGGCACCCCGCAAGCTGGCCGCGCAGGTCTGGCAGGCACTGATCACCCCGCTTGCCGACGAAGCCGAGGCACCGCTGGCACTGCCGGCCACCGACAGCAACAAGCAGGCGCTCAAGCGGCTGCAGGATGCGGTCAGCGCGCGCAGTGCCGAACTGGGCCTGCCCGACGGCGTGCTGGCCTCTCGCAAGCACCTGGAAAGCTATCTGGAACGCCGCCAGTGGCCGACGGCGCTGGCGGGCTGGCGCCAGCAGGAACTGGAATCGCGCCTGCAGCTGCTGCTGCCTGCCGCCTGAGCCGGGCAGGCGCGGCACGTGCTAGCGTTGTACCCGACGCGCCGGAGAGGCGCATAGCCGCTGGCGGCAGCCCGTCGCCATCCAAACCACACAAGGAAGTACGCCATGCCTGGACACCGTTCTCCGCTGCTGATCGCCACCCTGCTGGCCCTCCTGTCGACCCCGCCCGCGCTGGCACGCAAGCCACTGGACCCCGCGCAGGAGCACGATCTGAAACTGTTGGCGCTGATCGAAAAGTCGCTCGGAGAGGGGTTGGCAGTCGTACTGATTCCCAATCCGCACGATGCGGTGGCCAAGGGCGACCTCGGTGTGCGGCCCGGCAGCGTCGACTTCTACCTGCGCGACACCATCGTCGACCGCACCCCGGTGTCCACTCAGGTCATCTGGCGCAACCGCGACAATGCGTCGGTAGGCTTCCTGCAGTCGTTTCCGACCAATACGCTGGAAGAAAACCCCAAAGCAGTGTACTTGGGAGAGACGTTCGAGGTTCAGGTCATTCCAGCCGGCACCTACCTGTTATCCGGGGCGGTCGGCTATCAACTGGACAGCCCGCTGCCCAAGCCCACCGGCAAGCCAGCGGCCGCCAGCAAGGGCCCGCCTGCCATCGGCACGGTGCGGCTGCGCAATGTGGATTTCGAGCAGGCCTACCTGACCCGGCAGTGGAGCCCGGGCTATGTCACCTCCACCGACCATAGCCGCACATACTGCACGACCGTGCGTGTCGTCTCCGGAGAGTGCACGGCCACGGCCAAGGAAACCTATACCACCCAGCAGGCCCACGCGGGCATGTATGTGGACGCGGTCAAACAGCGTGAGGTGGTAGCCACCCGCCTTGAAACGGAAATCCCGCCCGCGCAGGCGCCGGCCAGCTTCACCGTGGCGGCCGGGCAACTGGTGGTGGCCAGTCATGTCAGTGTCGGCAACGGCGGCATCGGCATCGACTCCAAGCGCTGTCGCACGGGCCCGGACAAGGCTGTGGATTGCCCGCTGCAACAGCTCACCTTCCACGTCAAACCGATCAGCGCCCGCGATGCGCGTTTCACCCTGCTGCTGAACACTCCCCACCGCGCAGTCAGCAAAAACATGCAACGGCGGATGAAGAACATTGACCCACTGCAAGTCGATCTGATCGGGACGACCGGGCCGGTCGATCCGGTGTTTGGAACGCCGGTCACCACGGTATTCAATGCGGCCAAGTAGACCTCGGTCGCGCGCGACCATGGATATTTCCCTCCAGTACTTTCCAGCAGGTCGATTGCCTGGAATGCGCGATTGACCTTCGACAAGGATGTTGTGCCCATGACCGCTTCCCTCAGCGACGCGCTCCGCCTGCGCCAGCGCGCACGCGACGCGCTGCAGCAGGCGCGCTTCGACGACCTGGACCGGCTGGTGGGCGAGCTGGAGCAGCCGGGCGGCCAGGCAACAGGCGCGCGACCGCGACACCGTGGACCTGCGCAGCTGGCAGCTCACCTTCGGCTTCGACTCCGTGCCGGGCCGCCAGGAGATGCAGTCGGTATGAGCGGCATGACTACGCCACGTCGCTGACCGGGGTGCATAAACAGCAACGCCCCGCGATCGCGGGGCGTTGCCGGAACCACTCGCTGTCACCGGTGCCCTGCGGCACCGGTGGTCGCGTGTTTTACCAGTTCATGTTGAGCGAGACGCCCACGGTGCGCGGTTCGTTGTAGACCGCGGCCATGTAGTTCTCGATCACGCCCTTGAGGTTCTTCTCATTGGTGATGTTGCGCGCGAACAGCGCCACTTCCCAGGCACCG
>Ga0182005_1000689_pt1 | contig 15763 bp, 12 predicted proteins | sample Sormic07211103_1_FD_123021 | JGI IMG/M metagenome (GOLD analysis project Ga0182005, IMG submission 123021) | Rhizosphere microbial communities from Sorghum bicolor, Mead, Nebraska, USA - 072115-103_1 MetaG | ecosystem: Host-associated > Plants > Roots > Rhizosphere | place: USA: Nebraska...
CCGACTGGCTGCAGCACCTGCGTTTCTCGATCGCCTGCGGATCGGCCGCTTGCCTCAATGCCGGGGCTAAACCGCCGCAACTGGGGCAGGTCCGGGCCTTGCTGGAAAAAATATGAGGTGTTAGCCCGCCATCCCGCACTGCAAGATAAATGTATCTAAATTACTTGTAGTAAAAATACAGATAAAAAAATTTCCACAGAAAAACAAATAAAAAAATCACCAAACAAGGGCATTTTTTGATAGGTCTTTCAGTTGCCACAACTATGCATTCGACGCATGAAAAATTTGCCGGTGCTGTAAATTAGCAACAGAAATATAGTAAAACTACACAAATAAAACAAAAAATTCATAAACCGGTTTACCATCCTTAACAACAAAGAAATCGGCATTACAAGAAGCAAGAATGAAAGTCCGATTCAAGAATTTCGAGCTACACAAGACTCGGAAAGCAGTGGTCAACGCCACATTTTTACTTAGGAGATGAAATGAGAAAATCTGTTCTGAAAGCCATGCCGTTGGCCAAGCCACTCGCGGTTGCAGCAGCCCTGGCTTGCGCCTTTGTCGGCTCAGCCCAAGCGCAAACCAGCGTGACCATCTACGGTCGCGTTGACGCAGGCATCAACTACCAAAGCAATCAAGTAGGCAAAGACGCAAACGGCAACACCATCCGCGGTGGCCAATGGGGCATCGGCGGCAATGAGTGGGGCACCAGCATGATCGGCTTCAAGGGTGTTGAAGATCTGGGCGGTGGCCTGAAAGCGCTGTTCACGTTAGAAAGCGGCTTCCAAGCCGACACTGGCCGTTTCAACGGCACCGGCCTGTTTAATCGTCGTTCGACCGTTGGTTTGAACGGTGGCTTCGGTACCGTGAAAATCGGCCGCGACCTGGCGCTGCCAAGCGACCGGGTATGGAGCATCGATCCTACCGGCCAACAGAACATGAGTACTTCGACCTTGTTCAAAGGTCGTAACTGGCCACAAACCAGCAACCAGATCCAATACGTCACGCCAGATATGGGCGGCCTCTACGTGCACCTCATGTACGGTGCGGGCGAAGCTGCAGGATCGACTACACGCGGACCAACTGGTTCAGGAATCGGCAACAGCACCGGCATCGCAATTGGTTTCGTACAGCCTACCTATGAATTGCTGGCGATGTACGATACGGCACATGACGAAAACGGCACTTACGACAGCTTGTTCTCCCGCTCCAAGGAAATCACTGTCGGCGGCAACGTTACGTTCGGCGCGACAAAACTGTATGCCGGCTGGCAAAACCTGTCGGCTCCGGCCCAGCCTCTGACGCCCAGCGGCATTGGCGCAGCCAACAAAGCCAACCAGTTCTGGCTCGGCGCCAACTTCCAGGCGACTCCGGCTCTGACGCTGATCGGCGCGGCTTATCACGTCAAGCTTAACCACGACGTAGGCAGCGCAAACCTGTTCATGGTAGGCGCCAACTACAACCTGTCCAAACGCACTCTGCTGTACGCGAGCGTCGGTACTATCCGCAATGGTTCGAACACCGATTTCCAAGTTCAGACCGGCGACAGCACTGGCTTGACTGGACAGAACCAGAACACGTTCTACACTGGTATCAGCCACTCGTTCTAAGACAGCAGGCAACAGCCGGCGCGCCGCTTGAGCTCGGCGCCTCGGCTGAGCCTGCCAGCACTACTGTTGTGCTTGCCGCGTGAGTGGCAATTAGTGAGAGACGTCCCTGGGTAACTCCCAGACTTTGCCCATTCGCGTGCGAATGGGCATTTTTTATGGGCGCACGGTTTGCGCGAATGCAAGGCGACGCAAGCGTGTGGGAAATGGCGAAACCGCCGGAAGACGCCGCTTACTTTCCGGGAAGAAGAAAATAAGCGGCTACAGGCTGCAGATGATTACTTGATATGGGAAATGACATTCGGCGACAAGGTCACCTCTTGGTCGCTGCGCGCCGATTGCACCGGCTTGCCGTCGCGCTCGGCGGTGATCTTGTCGCTGTCCGATTCGCCCAGTGAGGCGATATGGGTCAGGATGCCGCGCTTGGCCTGGCGCTGCAGCTCGGCAAACGGACTGGAACGGTTGAGCGATACGCCCACCGCCAGCACATCGATCAACAGCAGCAGCAGGATCCGCGACACCATCGGGATGTGCATCATGCTGCTTTCGTCGTGCTCGACCGCCAGCGTGTAGTGCGCGCGCTTGGCCAGCTGCGAATTGCTCGGCGCCAGCGCAATGATGGTAGCGCCGGAATGCACCGCGACCTCGACCGCCGGCGCCAGGTGGCGTAAACGTCCCGAATTCGAAATCACCACCACCACATCGCTGCTTTTCAGCATGGCGGCGGAAACTTCCTGCAGCTGCGGATCGGTATATGCCGAGGATGGAATGCCCAGGCGGAAGAATTTTTGCTGCGCGTCCTCGGCCACCAGGCCGCAGCTGCCGAAGCCGTAGAACTCGATGCGGCTGGCCTGGCTCAATACTTCAATCACGCGCGACAAGGTATCGGCATTGAGGTTGTCGCGCACTTCCATCATCGCCGAAATGGTGTTGTCGACTACCTTGACGCCGACATCCAGCGAGGAATCGCCGACGTGGACCTGGCTATGCGCGACCGGCACCGTGCCGGTGACGCCGGAAGCCAGCTTCAGCTTGAAATCGGCCAGCCCCTGGCAACCCATGGTGCGGCAAAAACGGATCACGGTCGGCTGGCTGACATCGGCGCGCCTGGCGATTTCTGAAATCGGCTCGCTCATCACGGCGCGCGGATGCGCCAGGATCAGGCTGGCGACCTTCTGTTCGGCCGGTGAAAACTGGTCGCGCGCCTTGCGGATCTTTTCCAGGATAGGCACGGCATTGCCGCCGCCCAGGTGCTCGGAAAGGATCGCCGCGACGCCGACAAAAGCCGGGTACGGCGCGGTGATGACAAAGGTCGGGATCTTCGCCAGGTAATTGCTGAAACGCCCTTTGCTCTCGAAACGCGCGCGGAACGGCGAACGCGCGAAATACTCGCCCAGGCGCGGCACCACGCCGCCGCCGATGTACAAGCCGCCCAAGGTGCCCAAGGTCACCGCGACGTCGCCTGCCACCGTTCCCAGCATCGCGCAAAAACATTCGACCACTTCCATGCACAAGCCGTCCTGGCCTTGCAACGCCCGTTCGACAATCTGTGCAGTCTGCAAAGGCTCAGGCTTGGCAATGCCTTGCAGGTCGGCCAGCGCCTGGTAAATCATTTCAATGCCGGGGCCGGAAACCAGGCGCTCGGCGGAAACGTGGGAATAAGTGCGCCAGCAGTAAGCCAGCACCGCCGCTTCGCGCGCGTCGCCCGGCGCAAAGGTGACGTGGCCGCCTTCGCTGCCCAGCGCGATCCAGCGGCCTTCGGTGGGAATCAGCCCGCCCACGCCGAGCCCGGTGCCGGCGCCGACCAGGCCGACCACGCCGCCGCTCAGCGCCCTGCCGGCGCCGACCTGGACGCAATGCGATTGCTCCAGGTGCGGCAAGGACATCGACAGCGCGGTGAAATCGTTGACCACCAGCAGCGTATCCAGGTTCAGGCGGCGGCGCGTGGTTTCTATCGAAAATTCCCAATCGTGATTGGTCATCTTGATATCGTCGCCCTGCACCGGGTTGGCGATCGCGATCGCCGCATGCCGCACCTGCGGATGCTCGCTGGCCGACAAGTATGCCTCGACCGCCAAGGCGAATTCGGCATAGTCGGCGCAACGCAAGGTCTGTATCGAGTCGATCTGGCCCGGCGCCCGCTCCAAGCCGAAACGCGCATTGGTGCCGCCGACGTCTGCCAGCAGGCGCGGACCATCCAGATAGCTAGTTGCCGGATTCTCGCTAGCGCTCATGATCGTGGATGAAGACATGGTGTAAAACTTTCACTTAAATACTGTTAGTAGGATGGGCGGCGGCGATTGCTTCGCCATGCCGCGCTTCTCAAATTTTTCGGTCAGGGACTCAACGATCTTCCGGCCACTGGGCGCCGGCCCGCGCCATCATCGCGAACGATGCGGTCGGCCCCCAGCTGCCTGCCATATACGGTTTGGGCGGGGCCGAGCTGCTTTGCCAATGACGCAGCAGCGGCTCCACCCAGCGCCAGGCTGCTTCCTGTTCGTCGCGCCGCACGAACAGGGACAAATTTCCACGGATTGCATCGAGCAGCAAACGCTCATAGGCTTCCGCCCGGCGCTGCTTGAACGCCTGGTCGAAAGCCAGGTCGAGCGCCACCGGCTGTACCGTCATGCCGTCGCCCGGCTGCTTTGCCAGGCAATGCAGCTGGATCGACTCATCCGGCTGCAAGCGGATCACCAGGCGATTGCTGCTGCCGCCGGCCAGGCCGCCCGGCATCGGCAGGATGGCGTGCGGGATAGGCCGGAAAGTGATCACGATTTCCGCCGTGCGCTGCGCCAGGCGCTTGCCGGTGCGCAGGAAAAACGGCACGCCGGCCCAGCGCCAGTTATTGATCTCGGCATGCAAGGCAACGAATGTTTCGGTCTGCGATTCCGCCCCTACCCCTGGCTCTTGCCGGTATGCCGCAACCGATTTGTCGTCGACCGCGCCCGCCACGTACTGGCCGCGCACCGCCTTGAGTTCCATGTCTTCCGCAGAAAACGGCTTGAGGGCGCGCAATACGCGCAGCTTCTCATCGCGCACCGCATCGGCATCCAGCGAGGTCGGCGGCTCCATCGCCACCATGCAAAGCAGCTGCAGCAGATGGTTTTGCACCATGTCGCGCATGGCGCCGGTGGCGTCGTAGAACTCGCCGCGCCCCTCTACACCCAGCTGTTCAGCGATTGTCAACTGCACATGCGCCACCGATTCGCGCCGCCACAGCGGTTCAAACAAGGAGTTGGCGAAACGCAGGGCCAGCAGGTTCTGCACCGCTTCCTTACCTAAATAGTGGTCGATGCGATAAATCTGCTCTTCGGCGAAGACCCGCGCTACCGCATCGTTGATCGCGCGCGACGACAGCAAATCGTGCCCCAGGGGCTTTTCCAGCACCAGCCGCGCCTGCGACAGGTCGATCTCGCTGGCGGCCAGGTTGGCGCAGATCGGCTCGAACAGCGAGGGCGACGTCGCCAGGTAAAACACCGACACTGCCTTGCTGGCAGCCAGCGCCTGTGCCAGCGCCCGATACCCGGCGCGGTCCGTCAGGTCCAGCGGCAGGTAAGTGATGCGCGCCAGGAAGCTCTGCCAATGCGCATCGTCCTCGGCTCCAGCCACGCCGCTCTTCACATAGGGGATGGCGCTCTTGCTGACCCACGCCAGGTAGTCTTCCTGGCTGAAATCCTGCTTGGCGACGCAAATAATGCGACCATCCTGGTGCAGCTTCCCTTCCCGATGGGCAACAAACAACGCCGGAAGTATCTTCCGCATCGATAAGTCGCCGGTCGCTCCGAACAGCGTAAAAGTAAAAGGGATAGTTGGCTGCATCAAAATTTTTGTAATAAATAAAAAACTTATATTGCAATATTAATGTAGCATTACTACAATTACAAGCGGCGTAAGGAGTAAATCCTTCATATTTACAGGGAAACTCAAGATCGCATGTAGTTTTACTAGTTTTTCACATGATACACATGGGCGGATAATTTCGCAGGGTTCGAACAGGTAAAAGAACGTCGCCTTGCTGCATTTTCCGGCCGTTGCGTACATGCAGGTTCGAAGTGGGAGCAGCAAAGTAGTATCTGGCCTGGCGGCAACCACAACAAGGTGCCGGCAAGCTTTTGCAAGGATTATCATCAGGTAACAAAGCATTCATCGCAGACTAATTCTCAACACAGGAGACAAGAATGAAACTGAGTCAAATAATAAAATCGGTATTCGCAACTACTGCACTGCTGTCCAGCGCTGCCGCGGTTCACGCGGCTGAGGTCGAAGTGCTGCATTACTGGACATCGGGCGGCGAAGCCAAATCAGTCGCTGAGTTGAAAAAGATCATGGAAGCCAAGGGCGTCACCTGGAAGGACTTTGCGGTTGCCGGCGGCGCAGGCGAAAATGCCACGACCGCGCTGAAAGCCCGCGTGATCGCAGGCAGCCCTCCGACAGCAGCGCAGATCAAGGGACCGTCGATCCAGGAATGGGGCCAGGAAGGCGTGCTGGCGAACATCGATGCCGCAGCTACCGCGGGCAAATGGGATTCGCTGCTGCCTAAGGTGGTTTCCAACACCATGAAATACCAAGGCCATTACGTGGCAGCGCCGGTCAACGTCCATCGCGTCAACTGGATCTGGATCAACCCTGAAGTCCTGAAAAAAGCCGGCGCCAAAGTGCCGACCACCTGGCCTGAATTCTTCGACGCTGCAGACAAGATCCAGAAAGCCGGCTTCATCGCCGTCGCCCAAGGCGGCCAGCCTTGGCAAGACGCGACCATGTTTGAAACCGTTGCGCTGGGCGTAGGCGGCGCCGACTTCTACAACAAGGCGCTGGTCAAGCTCGATCCGGCCACCCTGACCGGCCCGACCATGGTCAAGACCTTCGACACGCTGGGCAAGATCAAGGGTTATATCGACAAGGACGCTCCAGGCCGCGACTGGAACCTGGCGACTGCAATGGTCATCAACGGCAAGGCCGGCATGCAGTTCATGGGCGACTGGGCCAAGGGCGAGTTCACCGCTGCCGGCAAACAGCCAGGCAAGGACTTCCTGTGCGCACCAGCTCCTGGCACCGCCAAGTCGTACACCTACAACATCGACTCGATCGCCATGTTCAAGGTCAAGAATCCTGATTCGCAAAAGGCTCAGCTGACCCTGGCCACCGCCATCATGAGCCCTGAGTTCCAGGAAGTATTCAACCTGAACAAGGGTTCGATCCCGGTCCGCCCTGACATCCCGCGCACCAAGTTCGACAGCTGCGCCACCGAATCGATGGACGACATGGCCGCTTCCAGCAAAGCCGGCACGCTGGAGCCAAGCATGGCGCACGGCATGGCTGTCAGCTCCGCGGTACAGGGCGCCATGTTCGACGTCGTTTCCAAGTTCATGCATTCGAACATGACCTCGCAGGCCGCGGTACAGGCGCTGGCAAAAGCGGCAAAGACACAATAAGTGAGTATTTTTGCTGTTTGCCTAGTGTATTTTTTAGAGTAAATGAGAACCGGGGCCGAAGCGAGTAACATCGATTCGGCCCCCGCCGTGTCCGGCGGTGCCCAACAGGACACCGCCGGCGCCGGCTCTGATCCTGCTTCAGGAGACTTGCATGTCCGATCACACCCTCCCCTACACAGCTGCGGCTGCCGGGAGTCCAAGCCACACGCCCAAGCAGCAAGGGCGCATTGCGGCAATCGCCGATGCCTGGCTGCCACGCCTGGTATTGTCGCCCACCATCATCCTGTCGCTGGTCTTCGTATACGGCTTCATCGGCGTCACTGCCTGGCTGTCGCTGACCAATTCGCGCATGATGCCGAATTACGAGATTTCCGGCTTCAATCAATATGCCACGCTGTTCGGCCTGGACCGCTGGTGGGTAGCCGCCGCCAACCTGGGCATTTTCGGCGGCCTGTTCATCCTGTTCTGCCTGGCGATCGGCCTCATCATGGCGATCCTGCTGGACCAGAAGATCCGCGCTGAAGGCGCTTTGCGCGCAATCTACCTGTATCCGATGGCGCTGTCCTTCATCGTCACCGGCGCCGCCTGGAAGTGGATCCTGAATCCGGGCCTGGGCCTGGAAAAAATGATGCACGACTGGGGCTTCGCCAACTTCCATTTCGACTGGCTGGTGAATTCCGATTTCTCCATCTATACCGTGGTGATCGCCGGCGTCTGGCAATCCTCCGGATTCGTGATGGCCCTGTTCCTGGCCGGCCTGCGCGGCATCGACGACAGCATCATCAAGGCTGCCATGGTCGACGGCGCCAGCCTGCCGACCATCTATCGCCGCATCGTGATCCCGGCCTTGCGCCCGGTGTTCTTCAGCGTATTGCTGGTGCTGGCGCATATCGCGATCAAGAGCTTCGACTTGGTGATGGCGCTGACCGCAGGCGGACCGGGGACTTCCTCCGACCTGCCGGCAATTTTCATGTATCAGTTTTCTTTCTCACGCGGTCAACTTGGCTTGGGTGCGGCATCGGCGATGATGATGCTGGCCACCGTACTGGCAGTGCTGGTGCCCATGATGTACCTGGAAACCAAAGGAGCGCGCAATGGCCGCTGACAGCACCAGCAACACCGTCTATAACGAAAACAGCAAGCTCAGCGTCGGCCGCATCGTCATTTATGCGCTGCTGGTCCTGTGCGCGCTGTACTACCTGGCTCCGCTGTATGTCATGCTGAGCACCTCGGTCAAGACACTGGATGAAATCCGCTCGGGCAACCTGCTGTCCCTGCCGATGTCCCCCACCGGCGCGGCCTGGGGCAAAGCTTGGAGCACGGCCTGCACCGGCGTCGACTGCAACGGCCTGGAGCCGTTCTTCATGAACTCGATCAAGATGGCGGTGCCAGCGGTCCTGATTTCGACCTTCGTCGGCTCGCTCAACGGCTACGTGCTGGCGCATTGGCGCTTCCGCGGTTCGGAAATCCTGTTCACGGCCTTGATGGTGGGCTGCTTCATTCCGTTCCAGGTAGTGATCCTGCCGATGGCGCGCCTGCTGGGCACGGTCGACCTGGCCAACACCACGCCCGGCCTGGTGTTTGTACATATCGTCTACGGCATCGCATTCACCACGCTGTTCTTCCGCAACTACTACGTGACAGTGCCGGAAGAATTGGTCAAGGCGGCCCGTATCGACGGCGCAGGTTTCTTCATGACCTACTGGAAAATCATCTTCCCGCTGTCGCTGCCGATTTTCATGGTCTGCTTCATCTGGCAATTCACGCAGATCTGGAACGACTTCCTGTTCGGCGTGGTGTTCGGCGGCTCCGACGCCAAGCCGGTTACGGTCGCCCTGAACAACCTGGTGAATACGTCCACCGGGGTGACCGAATACAACGTCAACATGGCGGCGGCCATCATTGCCGCCTTGCCGACGCTGGTGGTGTATCTGCTGGCGGGTAAATATTTTGTGCGCGGCCTGACTGCCGGAGCGGTCAAGGGCTAAAGGCAGAGGCAGCTCTGCCCCATAACAAATAAGTAAAATTATTTAAGGAATGATTTAAAGATGGCAAGCTTATCAATTCGCAATGTGCGCAAGGTTTACCCGAACGGCAATGAAGTCCTCAAGGGCATCGACCTGGAAATCGAAGACGGCCAATTCCTGATCCTGGTCGGCGGTTCAGGCTGCGGAAAATCGACGCTGCTGAACATGATTGCGGGGCTGGAAACGGTATCCGAAGGACAGATCATGATCGGCGACCGCTGCGTCAACGACGTAGCGCCCAAGGAGCGCGACATCGCCATGGTGTTCCAGTCGTACGCCTTGTATCCGACCATGACGGTGCGCGAGAACATTTCGTTCGGCCTGGGCATCCGCAAGGTGCCGAAAGCAGAACAGAAACAGATCGTCGACCGCGTCGCCACCACGCTGCAGATCACCCACCTGCTGGACCGCAAGCCGGCCCTGCTGTCGGGCGGGCAGCGGCAGCGCGTCGCCATGGGCCGCGCCATTGCGCGCGATCCGTCGCTGTTCCTGTTCGACGAACCGCTGTCCAACCTGGACGCCAAGCTGCGGGTCGAAATGCGCGCGGAAATCAAGCTGATGCATCAACGCCTGGGCAGCACCATCGTGTACGTCACGCATGACCAGATTGAAGCGATGACGCTGGGCGACCGTATCGCCGTAATGAAGGACGGCGTGGTGCAGCAGTTCGGCAGCCCGCAGGAAATCTACGACAATCCAAGCAACCTGTTCGTGGCCGGTTTCATCGGCTCGCCGTCGATGAATTTCATGCGCGGCAACCTGGTCGCCAACGGCCACGGCCCGGCGTTCGAACTCGAACACGCGGGACAAAAAACCCTGCTGCCGCTGGCGCCGGTGCAGGCGCAGAATCCGCAGATCGCATCCTGGATCGGCCGCGAAATCATCCTTGGCATCCGTCCGGAGCACGTTACCGACGCCCAGAGCGCACGCGGTTCGGAAGTCAGCGACAGCAATGGCCGCTACCATCCGACCGAAGTCGGCTGCACCGTCGAGCTGACCGAACCTACCGGCCCCGACACGCTGGTGTTCACTACTTTCAATAACGCCCGCGTCACCTGCCGGACCCACCCGCGCGCTGCCGCCAAACCCAAGGACCAGATGCAACTGGCGTTCGACCTGTCGAAAGCAGTCCTGTTCGATGCCAAGACCGAAGAACGCATCAGCTGAATACTTGGGCTATGGCCGCGCAGGATATTGCTGATCTGTCCATGCGTGGCAAACCGCTGTAAATTGCGTAGAATGGCAGGGTGGTATTTCCGCAGTACTCCCGCGCAGTATTTCCGACTAACCGTCCCTGCCCTTCTACGCTGCCATGAACCAACTCGAACAACTCAAGCAATTCACCACCATTGTTGCCGACACCGGCGACTTCCAGTCGATCAAGGCGTTTGCGCCGCGCGACGCCACCACCAATCCATCGCTGATCCTGAAAGCCGTGCAAAAGCCGGAGTACCAGCCGCTGCTGAGCCAGGCAGTCAAGGAACACGCGCAGCTGTCGACTGCCGACATCATTGACCACCTGCTGATCACATTCGGTAAGGAAATCCTGAAAATCATCCCGGGCCGGGTCTCCACCGAAACCGATGCCCGCCTGTCGTTCGACACCCAAGGCAGCATCGACAAAGGGCACGCCCTGATCAAGCTGTATGAAGCCGCCGGGATAGACCGCGAACGCGTGCTGATCAAGATCGCCTCTACCTGGGAAGGCATACGGGCGGCCGTGGTGCTGCAGAAGGCCGGCATCCATTGCAACCTGACCTTGCTGTTTTCGCTGCCGCAGGCGATTGCCTGCGCCGAAGCCAAGGTGCAGCTGATTTCGCCGTTTGTCGGCCGCATCTACGACTGGTACAAGAAATCCAGCGGCCAGGACTACAGCGGCGCCGACGATCCCGGCGTGCAGTCGGTCAGGCAGATCTACAACTACTTCCGCAAATTCGGCTACGCCACCGAAGTCATGGGCGCCAGCTTCCGCAACACTTCGCAAATCGTCGAACTGGCCGGTTGCGACCTGCTCACCATCAGCCCCGACCTGCTGCAGAAACTGGCCGAGAGCGACGCCCCGGTCGATCGCAAACTCAACCCTGAAGAGGCGAAGCTGAGCGACCTGAAGAAAATCGACCTGGACGAGACTACCTTCCGCACCATGCTGAACGACGATGCGATGGCTACTGAAAAGCTGTCGGAAGGAATACGCCAGTTCAGCGCCGATGCGGTCAAGCTGGAAAAACTGGTGGACGCTTTGCGCTGAAAGCCGCCGCGGCATCCCGCGACGCAATGAAAAAATGGCCTCGATTCACATCGAGGCCATTTTTTTTCGTTCTTACTTGAACACCACCGTCTTGTGCCCGTTGAGCAAGATCCTGTGTTCGACAAACCATTTCACCGCCCGCGCCAGCACTACGCACTCGACGTCGCGCCCGATCGCCGTCAAGGTTTCCGGCTCCATCGCGTGATCGACGCGCGCCACGTCCTGTTCGATGATCGGCCCCTCGTCCAGGTCGCCGGTGACAAAATGGGCGGTGGCGCCGATCAGCTTGACGCCGCGCTCATGCGCCTGGTAATAAGGTTTGGCGCCCTTGAAGCTGGGCAGGAAGGAATGGTGGATATTGATGGCGCGCCCGGCCAGCGCGGTGCACATGGCCGGCGACAGGATCTGCATGTAGCGCGCCAGCACCACCAGGTCGATGTTATTGGCTTCGACGATGTCCAGCACCTTCGCTTCCTGCGCCTGCTTGGCTTCCTTCGAAGCGCCTGCGGCCAAGGGCAGATGGTGGAACGGAATGTTGTAGCTGGCGGCCAGCTGGTAGAAATCGGTATGGTTCGATACGATGGCCGAAATTTCCACCGGCAGCAAGCCGCTCTTGTAACGGAACAGCAAGTCGTTCAGGCAATGGCCGATTTTCGACACCATCAGCATCAGGCGCGGCTTCTTGCACGCATCATGCAGTTGCCATTGCATCTGCATGGTGTCGGCCAGCGCGGAAAATTCCGCCCTCAGGCGCTCTTCGGCAACCGCCGCATCTTCCGATGAAAAATGCACGCGCATGAAAAACAGCTGGGACTGGGCGTCGCCGAACTGGGCTGAATCGATGATGTTGCAGCCGTGGTCCGCCAGGAAGCCGGAGACGCGGTGGACGATCCCGCGCTGGTCGAGGCAAGACAAGGTAAGAATGTATTCTGGATAGCTCATGGTTTTTGTGTGAGGCGGAAAGCGCTTTAGCGTTGAGCCAAAGCCGCTATTGTCGCATGCCTGCATGTACATGACAAAAAACCAGGGTGGCTTGCCGCCACTCTGGTTTTTGCCGCAGACAGACAACGCCGGCCAGGCAGGCCGTGCGCCTTGTCGGCAGGCCGCCCCTGCCGGGGGCAGCCTCTTATGCTACAGCGGTAACTGCAGCCGGCTTGGCGGCGCTGGGCGCCGCCGAGGTGCCGACTTGCACTTCACCGGTCAGCTGGCCGCCTTCTTCGATGACAACCTTGCCATAGCGGATTTTGCCGGAAACCTTGCCGGTCGAATAAATCACCAGCTTTTCGCGGACAGTCAGGTCGCCGTCGAATTCACCGTAGATTTCGGCCAGGTCGATTTCAGCCGAACCCTTGAAAGCGCCTTTTTCAGCGATATGGATCACGCGCGAATTCATCGTCGCTTCAACCCGGCCCTCGACCACCAAGGTGTCGCAATCGGTGATTTCGACGCCCTTGAGCTTGATGTTCGGGCCGACGATCAGCTTGCTGCCAACTTCGTTGGTGCTGGATGCGGAATGGCTGGCTTGAGTGCTCACAGGATTATTCGCCTTTGGAATAGAGGTGCTGCCGGAAGTCAGGTTGCTGCTGGCGCTGAACGGGGAGTTTGGTGTCGGTGTTTCTCGCTTGCCGCCGAAAAACGAATTCTCTGATTTAAGCATGGGGTCTCCTGGAAGGTATTGCTTGCACTAACGGGTCAGCGCTTCGATAACAATGAAATGACCATGTATGACATAGGTCTACAGCGTTCGAGAAGACCCTCTGCAAAAAGTTCATAGCTAAAATCATTAATTTGTAACCGTCGCCCCGATGCGGCGACTGGTAAAACCACTCGCATGCGCTTTTGATTATCAATCATTTATCTTCTGCGCGTACAACAAAAATAAATGGCCGGAGCAAAACGCCAATGCTGATATTGCTATGACAATACCGGATTGGCGGCGCCGGCGATCCGGCCGCGGCAATGCGTTACAATCTCACGATCCGTTTCCGTTATCACAAAAAAATGCGCCAATACCTAGATCTCATGCGTCATGTGCAACAACATGGCACAGTCAAAACCACCGCACCGGCACCGGCACCCGCTCCGTGTTCGGCTACCAGATGCGTTTCAACCTGCAAGACGGCTTTCCCTTGCTGACGACCAAGAAACTGCACCTGCGCTCGATCATCCATGAACTGATCTGGTTCCTGGCGGGCTCCACCAATATCAAGTACCTAAAAGACAACGATGTAAAGATATGGGATGAATGGGCCGACAGCGACGGCAACCTGGGGCCGATCTACGGCTTTCAGTGGCGTTCATGGCCGGCGCCGGGCGGCGCGCACATCGACCAGATCAAGCAGGTTGTCGAGCAGATCAAGCACAACCCGGATTCGCGCCGGCTGATCGTTTCGGCCTGGAATGTCGCCGATATCCCGCAGATGAAACTGCCGCCCTGCCACGCCTTCTTCCAGTTCTACGTGGCCGACGGCAAGCTGTCCTGCCAGCTCTACCAGCGCAGCGCCGACATCTTCCTGGGCGTTCCCTTCAACATCGCCTCCTATGCCTTGCTGACCCACATGATGGCCCAGCAGTGCGGCCTGGAGGTTGGCGACTTCATCTGGACCGGCGGCGATTGCCATTTGTATTCCAACCACGCGGCGCAAGTCGAAGAGCAGCTCTCGCGCAGCCCGGGGCCGCTGCCGCGCCTGGAGATCAAGCGCAAGCCGGAATCGATTTTCGATTATCGGTTCGCGGATTTCGAGATCCTCGACTATCACCCGCAAGCGCACATCAAGGCGCCGGTCGCGGTATAGGCAGCGCTAGCTGCCCTGTGTCGGCTCGGCGGCGGGCCTGGCCTGTACGTCCTGCCAGCCTCCGCCCAAGGCTTTATACAGCGATACCGTGGCTTTCAGGCGCTTGAGCTTGATCTGGCCAAGTTCGTTCTGCACCTCCGACAAGGAACGCTGGGTATCCAGCACCGTCATCAAATCTTCGGCGCCGACGCGATAACGAATTTCCGACAATTCGAAAGCAAAGCGCGCCTGCTCCATTTCCGTGACTTTCAACTTGCGCTGCTCATCCAGGCTGCGGATCTGCCCCAGCGCCGTATCGACTTCGGACAATGCCGCGATCACCGTCGAACGGTAAATCTGCACCAGCTCCTGTTTCTGGGCGATCGCCAGGTCGCGCTGGCTGCTCAGGCGGCCGGCGTCGAAAATAGGCGCCACCAGCCCGGCGCCGAGGTTGGCCAGCATGTTGGGGCCGTTGAACAGCGACAGCAATGCGTTGCTCTGGCCGCCGGCCGAACCGGTCAGGCGGATGCTGGGGAACAGCGCCGCGCGGGCGTTGGCGACGTTGGCGTTGGCGGCGGCCAATTCAGCCTCGACGTGGCGTATGTCGGGGCGCCGCGACAGCAATTCCGACGGCAAGCCGGGAGTCACCTGCGGCAGCAAGATCTTGGCCAGTCCCGCCTCGTTGACGGTGAAGGTCTGGGGCGGCCGTCCCAGCAGTATCGCCAATGCAGTCTGCGCTTCGCGCTCCTGCTGCTTGAGATCGGGAATCACGGCTTTCTGCCCGGCCACCGCCGAGCGCTGCCGCGCCAGGTCCAGCGGCGAAGCAGAGCCGGCGCGGCTTTGCGCCGACACCAGTTTCAGCACCCGCTCCGCATTGTCGACGTTTTGCTGGGCGATTTCGATACGGTCGCGCAGCGACAGCACTTGCAGGTAAGTCGAGACAATGCCGCTGGTGACGGTCAGCGCTACCGTTTCCCGGTCATAGCGGTTGGCTTGCAAAGATGCTTCCGCGGCGGCCAGCCCGGCCCGGTTCTTGCCCCAGAAATCGACTTCATAGCCGATTTCGACCAGGCCGCTGGTAGAGGTCACGGCGCTGCCGCTAGAGGCGAGCGGCAGCGCCCGGTTGATGCTGGTTGAAAAATCCGCATTGGGCAGCAAAGGCGCGCCGGCAATCCGTGCTTGCGCCTCGGCCTGGCGCACACGCGAGACGGCGGCGGCAATTTCCAGGTTGCTGCTCTGCCCTTGCGCCACCAGCTGGCTCAGCTCGTCGCTGCCGAAGCGCTTCCACCAGCCGCTATCCGGCCAGTCCTGCTCGCCGGTGTTGGCGGACAGGTCCCAGCTTTGCGGAATCTCCACGCTGGGCGTCGGCTCCCTGATCTCGACCTGGCTGGCGCAGGCCGATAGCAGCAGCGCGCTCGCACAAACGGCCATGGAACAACGGCGGCGAAGGAAAAAGCGATTCATCGGCAGCTCCATCAGCGCGCTTTCGGCGCGGAGGCCGCAGCCGCCGCGGCATTTTTTGCCGCCGGCGCCGGTGCTGGCGCAACCGCAGCCGCCCCAGCCACCACCACCTGCTCGCCCGGCTCCAATCCAGACAATACCTGGGCCATCTGCTCGCTGCGAATGCCGATTTTTATCTTGCGCGGACTGGCCTGCTGGCCGGCCCCGGCCACAC
>Ga0182005_1000692_pt1 | contig 15720 bp, 9 predicted proteins | sample Sormic07211103_1_FD_123021 | JGI IMG/M metagenome (GOLD analysis project Ga0182005, IMG submission 123021) | Rhizosphere microbial communities from Sorghum bicolor, Mead, Nebraska, USA - 072115-103_1 MetaG | ecosystem: Host-associated > Plants > Roots > Rhizosphere | place: USA: Nebraska...
GGCACTCAGCTGGAGATCGAATACGCTCGCGACACCATGCCTCGCGGGGTGTTGGGCATGAACGCGGCGATGATGGAGGATTACCTCAAGTTCATTGCTAACCGTCGCCTGTCGCAGATTGGTCTGAAGGAAGAGTACCCGGGGACTACGAACCCGTTCCCTTGGATGAGCGAGATTATGGACTTGAAGAAAGAGAAGAATTTCTTTGAGACTCGGGTTATTGAGTATCAGACTGGTGGGGCGTTGAGCTGGGATTGAAAAGCGACCTAATACCAATTTGATATTGGTGTTAGAATTTAAAAAAGCCTCGATTTTTTCGAGGCTTTTTTACGTCAATTCAAAATATATTACACTTAGTAATTTATGGCTCACATCAAGTGCAGGCTCTAAAAGCATCGAGCACCAAACGCAAGCACACCAAATATTTGTTGCATACACGGTAAAATCAAGCACTAACGACGATATTCACATATCCCAAAATTAAGCAGAGGAGTGACGGCAATGCTGGAGGTTAAGTTCTACGACACTTATTATTTTTGCAATATAATAAAGAACATCCTCTACTATCCCGACGACTATCTTAGAAAGCTTAATGAATTCTATGGTGATGGGAAAATATATTTCAGAATAGCTAAATTTGGGAAAATTTCCGCCCTACATGAATTTATCGAATTTATAATTCTAGATATTTATTACGAACAGGCGGACGAATCCGCCTTAGCGAGAAAGAAACACATACTAGAAACGCTTCAAGAACTACCTATTCTTTTGCAGCATATGAAACCAAGCATGTTGCCAATTGAGCGCGCACTTGAATACCACAATATGAAACATCAAAGCTTCGAAGCTTACCTCAATAAGCTTGGAAAAGACTTTATCGATTGCGATGAGGATGACGTCTATGAATTCATCCAGGAACTCCGAGAGGACGGCGTCTTTGACCAACTTATCGAGCACATCGCAAAAGAAGTTTTTCATGTTCTATTCCAGAATCGCGAACTAACAAAAATCTTCAATATTATGATGGCAGATGCCCTACAGAGAGAAGCTAGCTACGAAGGCCTCCCCAAAGAACTGGAAAATTTCTTTGTAAAGCCTGGTATATTGAAACGCGCAACAATTCCAAAATGGGTCCGTCGCGCAGTTTTCTATCGCGACAGAGGTCGTTGCGTTCTTTGCGACAAAGATTTATCCGGCCAAATAAATCTAGAAAATCAAGAAAATTACGATCACATAGTTCCGTTAGCCAAACACGGATTGAATGATGTTTCAAATATTCAACTACTCTGCAAGGAGTGCAATCAAATTGATAAGCGCGCAGGGCACGCCGTTACTTCGGACAAATATCAGTCCTGGTATAAATACTAGTTTACATCCTCACCTATCACTTACTGAAGGGATGCGCCTGCCCCCATCAGAGGCCAAAAATCCAAATTTTGAAAAAAGGAAAGATCGACTTCATGTTGGCGGCAAGCCCTACTAAATACCAACTATGTAGCTGAAACCAAGAACCGGCTATTTTTTTCGACGTTATTTGAAAAATTTATGCGCTTTCAGTTAATCCCGATGTCGACAAGCGGTGATCATAATTAAGATTTTCACTTTGAGTTTTTTTGCAAACCACGGCGTAGACCACCGAGGCAATTTTATTGGCCAATAGCGGTGGCACTGCATTTCCGACCTGATGAAACTGCTGTGTTCGATTACCTTGAAAGAAATAGTTATCAGGAAAAGTCTGGAGGCGAGCTGCCTCCCGAACTGTCAGGCTCCGGCATTGTTTTGGGTCATAATGAATAAAATAATGACCATCTTTTGATATATGACTGGTGACCGTCGTTGCGGGCAGCGCTTCTAGTTGAACTCTAAAACGATCGCTGAACTTTCCGCTTTCCCAATTCTTATGAGCGGGGGCAAGACCGGACAAACGAAACTGTTGGTGACCTTTTGGAGAAGCGTTGTAGGCCCGAGCATAGATACTGGCAAATATGTATCTGCGCAGGTCTGAGGACATATGCCCACGAGCATCGTGATTCAGCCAATATCCCAGACTATCATCACGATACCATCGATCTAGATCTTTATCACCGGTTTTTCCATCTTCTTTGCGTCGGGCCACTCGAAGCCCCCCAACTTCTAAGGAGGTTGACAAAAGTGCATCACGCGCAATTTTCATCTCAGCATAAAGTCTCGGCTCTACTCTACTGTCAACTTCAAATCTGAGTTGATCGAGTTGGTTTGCAACTTCTGTATACCAAGCTTCGGCGTCATCACGCTGCTTAGTCAGTCGGCTTCGCAGCTCAGGCAGGTCACCTAGAACTTGCTTTGTACTCACCCGCGCACTAATCTCGGGAATACCTCCGTATCCCGGGATATTTCCCGCATCATCCAAGGCGATTCCCATTAAAATCACCCGATGCCTGGCTTGGGGAATACCATGCTCTTCAGCTTTTATTATATAACCGCGAGGATCCACTTTATTAACATCTTCACCAGGACCGAAAGAATGACCAGTCACGAGAGAACATATACGATATTTTGTACCTAATACAGGATCACCAAGAGCCTTATTAGGATCAGTAAGATCCTGCAGTATTTGCTTGAATATGCTTTCTCCGGCAATTTTTGAAGATAAAATACCCTTTACATTTTCCATCACGAAAACTGCAGGCTTCCTTTCTTTGATGATTCGCAAGTATTCTTTGTAAAGAAAATGTCGATGATCATTTTCTGCACTGTAATCCGCTTTCCCCAGATTTCGTGATCGGCCGACAATTGAATAAGCTTGACATGGTGGACCACCAATAAGAACCCACGGTCGATTTTCGAGCCGATCGTCGAGTATCTTATCAAGTTCCACATCACCATCTTCCGATCCTAAAGTGATGCACCTGGCCTCTTGCTCAGCCTCAAACCACAAAGGTTTGCTTAAATCACTGAAAGGAGTACTGCTAAGGCCGTTGCAGAAATTGTAATAATCACAAAGAAGATCCGGGCGTTTCAGCTTTAGCAATCTATAGAAAGCTCTAAGTTTCAGTGTCTCCCTCGCAACAGGGTCCATTTCGGCAGAGACTACGATTTCGAACCGAGAGCCGTCACCCGAGGACGCAAAACCTTCGCCAAGCCCTCCTGGACCCGCGAAGAGGTCGACTATCTGGATTGGCTTCGAAAGCTCAGTACTGCAATCGGTAGCTGTATCTCGGCCTAATGGCAAATTCATCTGAAGCTCAGTCATGGGTATAGTCAGTAAAGAAGTCAGATCTCGAATGGCCGCTGATCGTTTCAGCGAAACATCTTCCGAGATGAAGGTACGGAAGCCTTAGCATCGTCATGGCTTCAGGTATCGTTTGTATCAACGGAATTTACCAGGCAAACCCAATCTAGTCACTGGGAATGCGCCGTTGGTCATGATTCCTTTTGTCACAGGCTCCTAAAATTTGGAAGCGGCGAATTTGTATAGTCACCTTTTGAACAGTGACGAGCCGGTCAAGCAAGGCAGATGATTTTGGAGCTTTTGAGAGATGTGGATACGCAGGCCGAAGCCCTGATGAGTGTAGTTCTGGAAACGATCACGAATTGTAATCAAAAACATGATGCTTGACCCGACCTTTCCGACCGTCTCACCCGAGCTATTCACTCAAAATGGCTAGCTGCTTCTGCTCATTTTCTTTAGCGTCCGGCCAAGTCACCCAGCGAACGCCAGCATTGGAGATGTACGCATACCTTTTGTAGGACGCGATCGCCCCTTCCCCGCGATCCTAATGCGCCAACGAAGCTTTTACTCTAAACCGTTCAAAGACCAGCTCGCCAAGGAGCGTCTGCAACATAGAGCGCCGATTTCCAGCGGGCCATCACAGCATTAATGCCAACGTTATCCGCAAGCGGCTACCGTTTTACCGCTATCAATCGCCCGCAACTCTGCCAGCCTTTCTACCCAGTACAAGCTGTCCCCAATTGCGCAACAGAAGAGATGGTGATCATTTCGCTGACTCTTTGCGATAAATCCATCACTGTAAAATGGCGGTAGTATCGGATCCGAAAGGCTGCACGTGTTTTGTTCACGCCTAGCACAGTGATTCGCATGGACCCCACTTGGGTTGCAACCCATCCCATAGACACGCGCCGGCACCGACACAGCCCTGGCCCGGTTGTTGACGTGCTCGGAGCGGTGAAGCCTCACGCGCCAACATCTTTGCCACCCGCCGGCCCAACCTTATAAAAGTGCTGGGTCATTGCTGCGTCGGAACGAGCTCGCCATTTTCAAACGCCACGAGTTCGCCAAGCGCAGCGAGCAGATCGGCGGCGTGGCGCGTCAAAGGTAGTTGTTCGAAGACTTGTTCCGTACCGACCTCGAAGCCATCGAGTCCGAGTTAAAAGCTTTCCACCCAGTACCCGCCCAGCCAATTTCATGCAAGCAAGCAAACCAAAGCGTGTGGTGTTGCCGCCGCAGCTCCCGCGCACCTTGATCAGCCACTAGCCAGGAGAACACCCAGTACACCTGCAACTGCAACTGCAACTGCAACTGCAACTGCAAGCTTCAGGGTATTGGCGAGGCGGCAGCGAAAAAACTGGACTACGCACCGTGCAAGTTCACCGTCGGACCATTTGCGAGTGAGGATGCGGCCGCGGCACCGGATTACAGGCTGAAACGTTGGGTAGCTCTAGCGTGCTACATGGATTGTCCTGCGCCCATCAACAACAACCAGATAGTGAACTTGAACCGGCCGTGGGCGCTCGGCGGTCGAACTGGTTGTTAGTTAGGATCGATACGCATCGCCAAACGGGCCTCGGCGATCATCAGTCCAGTCGGCGCGCACCGATTGATGTGGCCCGTATGCTTGTCTAAAGGATGTGTTCGCGCAGTTGACGATGCGGCGAGATCAAGCAAGTGCTGCTGCAGCAGTGGGTACGCATACGCTCAATCGTCGTAGTTCGAGCCTCAGCCTTGGCACGACAGTTCCAATTTAATGATGCCAAGCCACGACCGCACAGCTTTGACTTGCCCCAAGAGCAGCTTGAGCCACGTTCCGTTTTTACTGTCGGCACCAACAGTGACGCCTCTCTTCCTTTACGAGCTTATGACAAGTAGCTATTGTGGACAGATTGCCACTACAAAGCCCTTAATGACATATCAATGTAAGTGATTTCCGTTAGGTTTCACTCCACATTGCTCGCTGAGCGAGAGAGAAATCTTATCGTCAGCTTGAATGATGCTTGTGATGTGCACGCCTCAGAGAGCTGGAACATGGACAGGGAATCGACCGTGAATACAACCGCATGCAGCACTCTCATTTCTCACTTCTTTTGTGCAAAAGCTCTTCATGACGCAGACCTATGGAGTGTGTGGATAGCACCGTGGTGAAACTGAACCCTTTGCTCCGTATGGCAGCGATCGCTGGCGTAGAGGTCGCTGTCAAACTTCACATTGCGCGGGGAGACGATCTCGATGCCCGAGACAGTGGAGGTGCCACCCCACTGATGCTTGCTTCTGCCCGAAGGAAAAAGGGCGTTGTGCAACTGCTTTTGGTTGCCGGTGCGAACCCAGAGTTGCTCGACTCCAACGGTAGAGGGGTAATTGTCTACGCACAGAAAGGTGGATGTCCTGAATGCATTGCTCTACTTCAAAAAGCTTTAGAAGCTTGCGGCCAAGTGAAGGAGTGCGGGTTATCTCATGAGCGTTTGTCAACGCCAATAAAGTCGACCCCGGAGGCAGCAACGATAATAAAAGAGTTCCAAATACCACATGAAGTGGGGAGTGAAACGGCTGTATTGGCGACTCAATACGAGGTGGCCATGTCCGATATCTGTGTAGACACGACGTCTCAAGAAGCAGCCTTGGAGACTACTAAAAGCGAAGTGGATCAACTGCTCAGTTTCGAGTCCGAGATAGAACCAGAAGAGTTCTTCGCCCGATCCAATAATGAATCGGCCTCGGGGTCGTTCATTCCGATTGTCAGTTCGGAATCTGTGATTTTGGATGACACGTATGTGGATTGGAATTTCGACATTTCAACTGCACAGATTTCCGGTGATGGTATCGGCACCAACGTTACGATAGCTACCTACCACGGCACAGAAAATGACTTTTTGAAGGTCCGTAACCGCGGCAGGAAATCGATTAAACGTGCTGTGCTCCAGACAGGCACTCGTCTGTCGATTGATTCAGAGATGTGCATCACTTGGGCGCAAGAAACTCTAGCAAAGGGATGGTGTTCTTTCGATGATGTCGACCGACTAGCCAACCAGTGTGAAGGTAATGGTGATTTCGAAGAGCTACGCATTAATCTTAAGCGCAATTTGGAAGCTGCGGGCTTCGATCTTATCGACCATGCTAACGAGCATGATGTTTTGCGCTGGGACGACAGCTTGGACATATCACCCGAAGACCTAACCGAAACGATTGAAGCAGCTCTTACGCGCGAAACACGGCTGCCAGGGACACAAAAATTCACCATGGACAGGACCTACGAGCGACAGCTCGTAGGTCCAATTGTAAGAGCAAAGCAGGAGCTTCAGTTGGGGATTCTCGCCTCAAATATCATCGTCAGCAAGATCATCGATGTCTTTAACAGCATACGTGAGGGGACGCGAGATCCCGATTCTGTCTCGCTGAGAACCATTATCCCCTCCCGCCCGAACCACACCGAGACGGCGGAAGTTATGGCCGCTGTGGAAACCCTTAAATATTGGCAGGTCAGTGATCACAGGATGGAAGGTAAACGGCGAAGAGAAGCGCTTGATGCACTCGATTTGCTTGATATCTCTCTGTCTTTCCACAAGGAATTGGTCCGCTCCCTAAAACAGAATGCAAAGAGCATCGAGCTATCCGCTCAGTTAGACATTTTGGTTGCGGCCTATGAGGCTACCAATGCGCGTCTTATCCTCGAGCATCTCCCCTTTGCCAGACGTTTCGCGGCAAGGAACGTGGGAGAAGGTGAAGATCCGGAAGATGTTTTCCAAGTCGCATTCACGGGGCTGCAGCGATCAACCAGGCGGTTCGATGCCGAACGGGGGGATAGATTTGTTATCTATTGCACCTTTTGGATGCAACAGGCGCTGACGAGATGGCGTGCAGATGAAGGTGCGGCGGTCCGCGTGCCTGCGCATAGACATCATAATTTGGCGATGCTTGATCGCTCACTAGACAAGCTCCACGCTCGCTCTGACGGCGTTGCTTCGGACAATGTACTTGCCGCTGAGTTAGGGTGGGCAACTGATCAAGTGCGAGAGTTTCGCTGTATCCCCCGTTATGCTGAATATCCTGCAAGCTTCGAGGAATGGGATGAGCTATTACACCCTCAAGAGCATGAAGATATCTTCGATGATGCGGAAACTTTAGGGATTGTAATGGATGCATTAGCTGAGCTGGATTCGCGCGAAGCAGCCGTGATCAAAATGCGCTTCGGAATAGGATTCGACGAAGAAATGACGCTTGAAGAAATTGGGAAGCACTACCACTTGACACGCGAACGTATTCGACAGATTGAAACCAAAGCGCTTCAACGTCTTTCACTTCCAGCACGCAAGATCCGCTTAAAAGCATTAATGGGGATTAATTAGCGTGGGAGTTAGAAATGCACCACCTTATGCCGGCTCGATGCTCGAATCACTTCGCGGACTCGGTTACTCACTACCTACTGCACTAGCCGATCTCGTCGACAACTCCCTAGCGGCGAACTCAAAAGAGGTCGCCGTTCATCTCGAATGGGCCGGTCCGGAGAGCTGGGTAAGGATAGTTGATGATGGCGGCGGGATGGACGATGCTGCTCTGGAAGCTGGGATGCGGCTCGGTGCGCGCGATCCAAGGGCAGAACGCGCTTCCAGTGACCTCGGGCGCTTTGGGCTCGGACTGAAGACAGCGAGTTTCTCGCAGGCACGGCGACTTACGGTCGCCAGTCGGCAAAGCGGAGGACCCGTCGTGTGCCTGCGCTGGGATCTAGATCTCATCGGCCATGAGTCGGGCGCCGAATGGCCGATGTTTGAAGGGCCCGCTCTGGGATCGGAGCAACTGTTTGCGCCACTAGAGCAGATGGAGCACGGCACCATTGTCCTTTGGGAGAAACTCGACCGCATCGTGACCGATGGATTCGGCGCCACGGACATGATTGAGCTCGCTGATCGCATTGAAGCGCATCTTGGGATGACCTTTCACCGACTTCTCGATGGACATCATCCAGCATTTCGCCTCCTTCTTAACGGCAGAGGAATAAACCCGTGGGACCCTTATCTGATGGGGCATTCCGGCAAGGCGTTGGAAAGCCCTGAGTATCGTATCCTCCGCACTACAGGTGTGACGGTTCAATGCCATGTCCTTCCTCATCGTGACATGCTGAAGCCCTCGGATCAGGAGGCCGCAGCCGGACCCGGCGGATGGATGCAGCAGGAAGGTTTCTACGTTTACCGCAACAAGCGCCTCCTTCTAGCCGGAGGCTGGTTGGGCCTCGGCGACGGAGGTAAGCCGTGGCCACGCGATGAGGCCCACAGACTTGCCCGTATCCGCGTCGACATACCGAACAGCGCAGACGCCGATTGGAAGATCAATGTTCTAAAATCGACGGCTAGTCCTCCGGTACGACTGCGATCTCAACTTACCCGACTGGCGTCGGAAACACGCGACACAGCGAGGCGAGTTTTCGCCCACAGAGGACACGTTACACAGGTATCGGGGGCCCGCTCGAACGCAGTAGCAGAGGCGTGGCAAGTGCGGCGCTCGACGAAAGGGACATCCTACCGAATCGCACGGGACCATGACCTACTCGCCTCGATCCTGAATCGTGCGGGCCCGCTAAAAGCCGATATTCTCGCTCTTTTAAGGCTCATTGAAGAGACTGTTCCCGTTCAGCGCATCTGGCTTGATACAGCGGAAGACAAGGAGACACCGAAAACAGGTTTCACCGGAGCAACCGACGATGAAGTGATGGAAACGCTGTCCTCGATGTTTGAAGCGCTTGTGAGGTTTCGCGGACTCAATCCAGCCGAGGCACGGGAACGGCTCGGTCGCACACCCCCATTCGACCGGCACCTCGATTTGATTGCAGCCCTAGGAGTGAAGGATACGCAATGACGATTTCAAACCTTAAAGCTTTTGATTCAATCCTGTCCATGGCGCAGAACATGCTTCGCCTTGCCGAAGAGCGTGCTCAGAGTCCTATCACTCCAGAAATGATCGAAAAGGAGCTGGTCAAGCTCGCAATAATGATGGAGGACGACTTTGCCCTCGTCGATCGCGAAGCGCTCGTGGACGAACTAATCCGCCGATCGAGCCGTACAGTGGGTAAGAACGCCACGCTTTCGAGCGGTGAAGACCACGTTGTCTGGCTAGAAGCGGAAAGGAAGAAGGACTGGACCTACTGGAAGCGCTACTCCGAGTACATGGAAGCACGGATTCCTTGGGTCGCCCTTGATGCCCTCGACCTTGCCACGGATGAAGTCCTGTCTCAGCTCGAGGATCCTACCAGGGAAGGCGCGTGGGATCGTCGCGGTCTAGTCGTAGGCCACGTTCAGTCAGGAAAGACCGGTAATTACACCGGACTTATCTGCAAGGCCGCTGACGCGGGTTACAAAATTATTATCGTGCTGGCCGGCCTGCACAACAATCTGAGAGCCCAGACGCAGATCCGCCTCGACGAGGGGTTCTTGGGTTTTGCTACCATTGCTGATGCTGATGAGCTCCCCGCAGTCGGAGTAGGATTGATCGACAAGGACTTATCTATCCGTCCCAATGCTGCAACCAATCGAAGTGATAAGGGCGACTTCAACACCGTTGTTGCGTCGCGGATGAACATCAGTCCGGAGCAGCGGCCATGGTTGTTCGTGGTCAAAAAAAATAAGACAGTCCTCGAGCTTCTACTGCACTGGATCCGCAACCGTGTTGCCAACCACGTTGACCCTGAGACCGGTCGGAAACTCGTCACCAACCTACCTCTCCTAGTAATCGACGATGAGTCCGATCATGGATCGGTCGACACTGGCGAAGATATCGTGGATGAGTTCGGCGCCCCGGATCTTGAACATGAACCTAAGACCATCAACAGGTTAATCCGCTCGATCCTCCATAACTTCTCCAGGAAGGCTTATGTTGGCTATACAGCGACTCCCTTCGCGAACATCTTTATTCATGACCGAGGGACAACACAGGAACATGGACCAGACCTATTCCCGGCAGCCTTCATCACCAGTCTTGCAGCACCATCGAACTACGTCGGTCCCGGTCGCGTCTTTGGATCGGCCTCCAGCACGCCTGAAGACCTACCCATGGTGCGCCAGCTAAAGAACGAAGAGTTCCAAACCTGGATGCAGCCAAGGCACAAGAATGGCTACCGCCCGCGGTGGCAGGGAGAGGACCGTGTGCCAGACTCGCTCGCGGAAGCAATCCGTTCCTTCGTCTATGCCTGCTCCGTGAGGAAACTGCGCGGCCAGGGCAGCAAGCATTCCTCGATGCTCATCCACGTTACCCGCTTTACTTCGGTACAGAACGCCGTCGTTAAGCAAGTTGCAAACTACGTGCAGGATCTGAAGGGCCGCTATACCCGGGGCATCGAGCTTGCGGAACTCGAAGCGTTAATGCGCAAGGAATATGAAGAGATTTTCCTGGCAGGTATGCGAGGGATTCGCTCTGCGCTAATAGAGGGCGAAGCGCTCGAGGACTTCTCGTGGGAGGACATCCGTGCCGTCCTCCCCAATGTGCTGTCCGACATTCGAGTGAGTGAGATTAACGGCAGCGCCAAGGACGCGCTTGATTATGCTGAGAACGATGGCACCGGCCTGAAGGTGATTGCCGTTGGCGGTGACAAGCTTGCCCGCGGTCTAACGCTCGAAGGTCTCTGTACAAGCTACTTCCTGCGAACTGCACGCATGTACGACACGCTAATGCAGATGGGCCGCTGGTTTGGCTACCGTGACGGTTACCTCGATGTCTGTCGCCTCTACACGTCGAAGGAAATGGTGGAGTGGTTCGGCCACATCGCGGATGCCGCTGAGGAATTGCGGCAGGAGTTCGACAACATGGTTGCGGCTGGAGCTACGCCTAAACAGTTCGGACTGCGCGTGAAATCGCACTCTGTGCTGACAGTGACGTCGCGGGCGAAGATGAGGAACGCTCGCGCGATGCAGCTCACCTACTCGGGCGACCTTCTGCAGACCATCGTGTTTCCTAATCGTAAGGACGACATCACTGCAAACTTTAAGGCCACTGATCGCTTCATTGCCGAGCTTGGACCGTCAATGGACCTTAACCTCCAACACTTCGTGCCGGACGGCCAGAAGTGGAACGGTCACCTTTGGCGCGATGTTTCAGCCCTGAGCATAATCTCGTTCCTTCGGGACTATAGGACGCACCCTGCCAGCTTTCGGATTATGAGTCCTTTGATCGCTGATTTCATCGAAGAGATGAACAAGGGGCGTGAACTCACAAATTGGACAGTCGCGCTCATCGGAAAGGACAGTGGCCCGGACGACAAGCACCGCACGTTAGGCGGTTGTTCGGTCAACATGCTGCAACGAAAGCGAACGACCGAACATGAGGATCGATACTCAATTAAGACCCTGATATCGCCTCGAGATCAAGCCATCGATCTGACGGAAGCAGAATGGAAGGCTGCGCTAGAACTCAGCCAGAAGACTTGGCGCAACGACACTGATCGCAACGAAGGCAAGGAGCCTCCCACGGAACCAAGAGGTCCCCAGATACGTCGAGTTCTCGGAGAAGGGGTCGCAGAAGCAGACATCCCGCCCCGCAGGGAGCGCGGCTTGCTGATGCTCTATTTGCTGGATCCAGAGGGTGCGGGCGTCGATCAGCTGAAGGATGCCGACCCTGTCGTCGCTTGGTCAATTAGTTTTCCGTCAAGCACTTCCGAGAGACGGGTATCCAACTCGAGGTACATGGCCAACAGCGTCATGTGGGGAGGTCTCAATGAGTGGGTGGACTGAAGAGGGGCTCGCGCGGGCGTGGCGAGCGCTCGTGCGTCAGGAAGCAAAGGAAGACTGGCGAATCGTCCACCTTACGGAAATTGGCTCGCTCTCGATCGAGGCAGGATGTCACTTTCCCCTAGGTCGTGAGGCGTTGATCGTCTCCTTTCCCGGATCATGGCCTGTCAATCCAGCTCGGCTGCCCGAAGGTAAAGGATTCGATGTCTTCAGCATAGAGGGTCAGCTTGTGTTTGCCGGAAAGACGGCCATCGCTCTCGTGAGACAACCTGAAGGTTCAACGGATATATTTGCCATCATGGTTGTTGATATCTTGAAGGCTCTTGAGACCGCAGGTGAGTACGCGAGTCGCGACGTGATGGATGCCTTCCTGGAACGGGTCAGAGAGTGGCAGGCGTTTATGGCGCGAACGCACCGTCCACTCTCTTCTGATGCACAGATTGGCCTGTTCGGCGAGCTCTGGTTGCTCAAAGTGCTTGCAGACACGTCCCTGGGAGCAGGCTCTCTCGACTGCTGGCGAGGACCTTTGCGGGCGGCACAGGACTTCCATATCCGGGGTGGAGCGATAGAGGTAAAGAGCACTATTCGAATAGGCAGCTTCCTTGCTCGGATTAACAGCATCGAACAGCTAGACAGTGACAGAGCACCCAACTTCCTCTGCGCCTTTCGCTTTGAAGAAAATCTTGACGGCGTCTCGCTCGCTGGTCTTGTGTCCGAACTCCGCGAAAGATTCCAATTGGCCGGAGTGCAACGTGGATTCGAGGCGTTGCTCATGGTGATGGGATACCTCGATGACCATGCAGCTCTCTATGGCCGTCCGCTGACATTGAAGGAGGCGAAAGGAGTCCGCGCGGAAGGTGACATGCCAAGGCTCACCCGTTCCGCGCTGCCGGCTGCCATCCGCTCGGCGGCATATGTGATCGACCTTGACGCCCTCGAAGCCCCCACCATCGGGCTTCCGGAACTTATGAACGAATTTGGACTGGATTGACATGAGCCTCGAAGAGTTTCACCGCAACTTCCGTTCCGACATGCATATGACGATTACCGAGCGAGTTGAGGCAGGTGAAGGACCATTCCCGTCAGAGGAGCTCGTCTTCGCTGAAAAGGTAATGGAGCATCTTACTGAGACAGGGATTTGCGAAGAATCCATGGTCTGCCACTGGAACGGAAAGGTAGGCAACGCGAAGCTGCGAATCACTGGCTTTGCTCTCGGCGCCGATGAAACCGCCCTCGACTTGTTTGTCAGCCACTACTTTGGAACAGAACAACTTCGAGATCTTGCAGATTCGGATGCAATAGCTACAGCCAGTGAAGGAGTCCGCTTTCTGTTTCGCGCGGCGAGCGGTAACCTCGACGCAAAAATTGATCCAACCCATTCAGTCCGAGACTTGGTCGCGACCATTCGATCCCGATGGAATGATATTGACCGACTTCGGGTGTTCGTAATCACCGACGGCAAGACAAAGACCAAGCGATTTTCCAACAAGGAGGTCAATGGCAAGATGGTAGCCGTCGAATCCATGGATATGGAGAGACTGTTCCGTCACACCGATGGAAAACCTCGGGACGAACTGGCTATAAGCTTCGTCCAGTCTATCGGGCAGCCACTTCCCTGTGTTCATGTCCCTGATTCGGATGCCGACTATGAATACGCCCTGACTGCAATTCCGGGTCAAATCATTCGTGACCTTTACTTGCGCTTCGGATCTCGGTTGCTGGAAGCGAACGTACGGACTTTCCTTGGCAACAAGAAGGCCGTGAACAAAGGTATTGTCGAAACACTCCGCAAGGAGCCGGAGCATTTTCTTGCCTTCAACAACGGTCTCGTCCTTGTCTGTGACGAAGCGGCTTTCGAGCGCACCGATGACGGGAGCCTGGGACTCTCTTTTCTGAAGGGACTGCAGATCGTCAATGGTGGACAGACAACTTCATCCATCTACTTCGCATCGCGTGATGATAGGACCATCGACCTGAGCCACGTAATGGTCCCGGCAAAAATCATCATCCTCAAGGGATCACAAGATGACGCGCGTGAGCGACTGATTAGCAACGTCTCTCGCTATGCGAACAGTCAGAACGCTGTGAAGATGTCTGATCTGTCTGCAAACCGACCGTTCCATGTTCAGCTTGAGAAGCTAGCAAATGATACATGGTGCCCTGATGGTGCCACTCGGTGGTTCTACGAACGAGCCGCAGGTGCCTACAACGTCATGCTCCTGAGAGATGGTAGCACTCCAGCAAAACGTCGAAAACTGCAGGAGACAGTAGCTCCAAAGCGCAAGCTGACCAAGAACGACATCGCAAAGTACCACGAAGCGTGGCGCTGCAAGCCTGATGTCGTGGCACGGGGGGGTGAGAAGAATTTCGTGTTGTTCATGGATGAACTAGATCGGGTTCCGGGAATAGTTCCTAGCCCGCTCGATGCTCCCTGGTATCGTGCAATGATTGCCAAAGTAATACTCTTCAAGGCAATCGAGAGCATGATTAAGACAAAGGAGGCAAAGGAGCTCTTCCGCCAAGGATGGGTGAATATCGCTACCTATGTCGTGTCCGTTGTGGCAGACAGACTTGGCGAGAGGCTGGACTTCGAGCAGATTTGGATGAGACAAGGGATTTCAAGCGGTCTGCGCGAACTGCTGTGGGAATGGGCCGTGGTAGTGAATGACGAGTTCAACCGGATTGCTCCAGGTCAGCAGGTTTCGGAAGTGGCTAAGCGTGGGGACACCTGGGCAAAAGTTAGGCTAGCCAACTTCGCCCCTCCTGCGACCGGAATAATCGAGCTGCGCTATCAATGAGTTCTACCTCCGATGTAAAAGCGGTTGATTCTTTTCCTAGTCAAGCTAAGGATAGAAAGGATATGAGATATCCCGCCGTTTATATTTTTTCACCTCACAGAGAGCAACGTATTTCCTTTTCACGCCTGACGCCTTTTTGTAGCCTCCAAAATATCGCTGGTCAAATTGCACTCGGTAATGCAAGTCGCGATGGACAGTGGCGCGAGGAGATTTCGGGACAGAAAAGGCCAAAATCTAATGAGGCAGCGCCGAAAAAGCCATACTGATTAACAAACTAGGACTCATGCATTGAGTGCAGACATCGTTTCCCCAGAACATCGCTCAAAGATCATGTCGATGATCAAAGGCAAGAACACGAAGCCTGAGATGGTCGTGCGATCGGTGTGTCATGAAATGGGGCTTCGCTATCGTCTGCATAGGAAGGATCTGCCTGGAAAACCTGACTTGGTGTTCCCCAAACATCGATTGTGCATATTCGTCCACGGCTGCTTTTGGCATAGACATCCTGACTGCAAATATGCGTACACGCCCAAGAGCAGGCTGGAGTTTTGGCTGCCAAAACTCGCAAAGAACGTAGAGCGAGATACAGATGCAGAGCAGACGCTAATCAAGCTGGGATGGAGGGTGGTAACCATTTGGGAATGCAACACCAAAAACAGAGAGCTCCTACGTACTGAAATCCGAAAGATATTCGAATTGAATGCTTAAGGCCCTATAGCTTGCAGCTGAAGTCACGACCGATTTTAAGCGGTTGACCCCGCTGCGCCGACCCTCTAGGCTTCCGATTCGGCGCCTAAGAAACGCCTCAACCAGAGCGGTCCTCCGCACCCGACAGTCATGCGGCTTTTTTTCGTCTGCGGTTTTTCTACGCCTGCGAAAAATCCCCGTTATGTCGGGAGTGGGCGAATACAAGACCCGAAAGGGGAATATGTCCGGCCCGTCTCTGGTGGGTTTCTTAGCTCCCGACACCCTTAACGAATGCCCTAAGAAAGCAGCCAGA
>Ga0182005_1000693_pt1 | contig 15698 bp, 15 predicted proteins | sample Sormic07211103_1_FD_123021 | JGI IMG/M metagenome (GOLD analysis project Ga0182005, IMG submission 123021) | Rhizosphere microbial communities from Sorghum bicolor, Mead, Nebraska, USA - 072115-103_1 MetaG | ecosystem: Host-associated > Plants > Roots > Rhizosphere | place: USA: Nebraska...
CTTGCTCGACAACGCTCAATTTAAAAGCCAGGCTGTAATCCCGTTGGCTACGCCGTATCGATTGCTCCATCTGACACTCCTTCTCTTCATCGAAAAAGTGTCAACCTAATTCAGGACGGGTCATGCCGAAAAAAAAAGCCCCCTGAATTTCTCCAAGGGGCTTTTTTATTACATCATTTCTTCTTCTTGTTCACTGCATCTTTGAATGCTTTACCAGCTGTGAACTTGACAGTCTTGGCTGCGGCAATCTTGATTGCTTCGCCGGTACGCGGGTTACGACCGGTGCGTGCAGCGCGTTTGCCGGAAGAGAACGAACCAAATCCAATCAACTGAACAGTACTACCTTTAGTCACGGCCTTGATCACGTTGTCGACAACGGATTCCAAAGCGCGCTGTGCAGCGGCCTTCGAAATTTCGCAATCAGTGGCAATGGCGTCGATCAATTCGGTTTTGTTCATTTCGTTAAATCCTCAAAAAAAGTGGTGAGTTGCAAATTCTAGCACCGTATTTGCTTGGAATCGGCGATGTAGACTACCGCAAACGCGGGATTGAGACAAATTGCTTTTGAAATTCCGTTTGCAGGCAGTTGTATCTGTAGCACAAAAATCCGGTTTTGCGATAAAAAATGAGCGCCTTCATGCGTAAATTTTGAGCAAGGCGCCGTCGAGCGATGCCCGCAAAGCGCAGTCGCCATGCGGCGCGCCGGACTTGCCGGATCCCCGGCAGCACCATGATCGGCAGCCTGGCTTGCGGTTTTTGCGGCGCAGGAAACTAGACCGCGTTGATGTCGGCGGTCTCGAGCACCTGCTTCGGCCCGCCTTGCCGCGCCAGCTTGATCATCGCGCGTCCCATCTGTTCGGTGGTGGTGACGTGCCTGGGGAACAGGCGCCTGGCCAGCGGCAGCAGCGGCGCGGCCAGCGTATAGAACAGCTGGTAGGACCGGGTCTTGGAGCGCACGCCGTGCAGCGGCTGGATCACGCCGGGACGGAACATGAAGGCGGCCTTGATCGGCAAGCGCAGCAAAGCATTTTCGGTGCGGCCCTTGACCCGCGCCCACATGCTGCTGCCGTGCTCGCTGGAATCGGTGCCGGCGCCGGACACGTAGGTCAGGGTCATGCCGGGATTGCGCGCCGCCAGCGTCTTGGCGATGGCCAGGGTGAGGTCGTAGGTGAGTTCGGTATAGCGTTCTTCCGACATGCCGGCCGACGATACGCCGAGGCAGAAGAAGCAGGCGTCGTAACCTTGCAATGCTTCGGCATGGTCGGCGATACGGGCCAGGTCGGGAACCACCAGTTCCTGCAATTTGCCGGAGGCGCCGACGCTGGCGCTGCGGCCGACGGCCAGCACGGATTCAACCTCGGCGTCGAGCAGGCATTCGCGCAGCACGCCTTGCCCGACCATGCCGCTGGCGCCAAACAGGATTACTTTCATTGCAGGTTCCGATCTTGTTGTAGTGCTGACGGCGATCCGATGAATTTATTACACTGCACAGTGTAGTTTCTGTTTTCAAGAAAGTAAACTGACAGGTGTAGAATTCGCTTATCCACCATCTTGAAGCACACCATGGCTACAGCCCAACGCCTCACCGACCGCAAACGCGATGCCATCCTCCAGGCAGCGATCGCCGAATTCCGCGCCAACGGTTTTGAAACCACCAGCATGGACAAGATCGCCGCCCGGGCAGAGGTGTCCAAGCGCACGGTGTATAACCACTTTCCCGGCAAAGAGGAACTGTTCGCCGAAATCCTGATGCAGCTATGGAGCAGCAGCGCAGAACAGCATGCGCTCAGCTATCGCCATGATAAGCCGCTGCGTCCGCAGTTGCTGGAACTGATGCAGTCCAAGATGCGCATGCTCAGCGACGGCAATTTCCTCGACCTGGCGCGGGTGGCGATTGCGGCCACCATCCATTCGCCCGAGCGGACCCAGGACATGGTCGCCAAGCTGGGCGAGCGCGAAGAAGGCGTCAATACCTGGATCGCCGCGGCCCAGGCCGACGGCAGGCTGAAGCCGGCCGATCCCGCGTTCGCCGCGCACCAGCTGCAAGGCATGCTGAAGACTTTCGCGTTCTGGCCGCAGGTCACGCTGGGGCAGCCGCCGCTGGCGGCTGAGCTGCAGCAGCAAGTGGTGGATTCCGCGGTAGACATGTTCCTGGCTTATTACGAGGTAGCAGGCAAAAGCCGGTGAAGCTGCCAGCCCGGCGTCAGCCTTGCCGGCCTGCGCCGGCCGGCTGCGGCAGGTGGCCCGGTTCGGCGGCGCAGCCCGAAAAATCCGCGCTCGGCAACGCGGCCGGGCCATACCATTCGTAGACGCCGGCAAAACCGCCGGTGCGCAAGATCCAGGCGCGCTGCTGTTCCTGGTTGATCCAGGCCTGGTGGTTGTAGCCGTCGGCGACGTGGCCGTTCCGGTTGGGCAGGACAACGGCGAGCAGGGATTGGCCCGGCGCTTCGGCCGGCGCGGACACGCGCGGCAGCGCTTGGGTGAAGCCTGAGAAGGAAATGCCGTAACGGCTGATCAAGGCTTCGGCCACGGCGCAATCGGCCCAGGCCGGCAAGGCCGCGCTGGCGGCGATGGCGAAAACGGCTGCACGCATCATGCTGGCGTCCCTCTTCGTAACTTGAGCCGATGGGTATTGCGGCCCGGCGTCCATGCCAGGCCGCGGCACGGCAATCAGAAATGCCGTTTGACTACCTCGCCGAAGGCATCTTCGGCGGAACTGCCTTTGAGCATCAGCTCGGTGATTTCGGCGGTATGCTCGCCGATGCCGTCCGGCAACGCCTGGCGGTTGCTGCGGAAATATTCATAGCGCGCAGCGTCGACCAGGTCCTTGGCTTTCATCGCCACCGCGCCTCCGCGCGTGCCGCCGCTGCGGCTGACGACGCGGCCGCCGGCGGAGCTGCGGGTGGCCGTGCTGGAGCGGAAACCGCCGGCGGCGATGGCTGCCTTGATTTGTTCCAGCGTGAATACCGGCGTGGCGTTGGCGCCGGTGAATTCATCTTCCTTCGGGTGCAGCAGGTGGTTATTGCTGTCGAACGCCATTTTCTTTTCGGCGCTGTTGGTCAGCTGGTAATACGGACGCGGCCCCGGGCTTGCCAGCCCGAATTGCACGCGGTCGCCGTATACCTCCATCTTGCCCATGACATCTTTCAGGTATGCCGTTGTCAGGGAGTCCATCTTGCCGGTCCAGCGTTTGGTTCTTGTCGTGTTCAAAATGCGTTACTTCCAATAATGATGGCTGCATATTGCAACAGCAGCCGTTTATGAATCGATTGCAGTACGCATTATCTCCCGACACGATTTGCTGGGCATGGTTCACGGCAAAATATATTGTTGCCCGCAGATCATTTTTTCAGGCAGCCCATGCCGGCAAGCGTCGCCTCCAGCGCCACGTCCAGCTCGGTATGCGGCTCGCTGCCGAGCAGCTGCAGCAGGCGCCGGTTGTCCAGGCGCAAAGGCTGGCGCCACAGGTAGCTGACCTCGCGCAGTTCGCGGAAAACCGTGACAAACGGCGACGCCAGCGGCAGCAGCCACCAGGGGAAGCGTTTTACCTTCATGCCCGGCTGGCCTGCCACCCGCCCGATGGCAGCCACCATTTCAGTGCCGTCGGCGTCCCAGTGGCCGTTCATGTGGAAGGTGTCGAAAGCAGCCAGCGACTGTTCGCGCTCGATCAATTGCATCATGGTCTCGGCCACGTCCGGCAGGTAAGCCCACTGGTGGCCGATGCCGCGCTGCCCGGGGTAGGTGACCGCCGTCACCGGCCGGCCCGGCTTGACCATGCCTTGCGAAAACCAGGAATTGGCCAGGTGCGGTCCAAAAAAATCGCCCGCGCGCACTACCAGCGAACGCACTCCGTCCTGCGCGGCCTGGCGCAGCCGGCGCTCCATCTGCACCCGGATCGCGCCTTTGCGGGTGCTCGGGTTTTGCGGCGAGGTCTCGCGCAGGTCGGGAAAGGCGTCCGTGCCGTAGTTGTACACCGTGCCGGGCAAGATGATGCGGGCGCCGGATGCGCGCGCCGCGGCGATGCTGTTTTCTATCATCGGCATCACCAGCTGGGCCCAGTTGCGGTAGCCCGGCGGGTTGACACCGTGGACGATGATGGAGGCGCCGGCGGCGGCGGCCACCACATCCTGCTCCTGCATGGCGTCGCCCTGGCGCCAGACGATGCCGCTGCCGCGGCTGGCAGCGGCCATCTGGTCGGCGCGCCGGTGCAGCGCCCGCACCTGCCAGCCGCGCTGCATCAGTGTTTTCGCCATGGCGCCGCCGATACCGCCGGTGGCGCCGAGCACCAATGCGATTTGCTGTTTCATGATGTGCACTCCTTTAAAAAAATGTTGTAGGAGTCCAGCGTAACAGTGTAGCTATTAGTTTAAAATTGGCTATCTTCACATATCCTCTATACATATTTGTATGACTATCCAAGAACCTGGATGGGACCTGTACCGGGCGTTCCTGGCAGTGCTGGAAGAAGGCTCGCTGTCCGGCGGCGCCCGCAGCCTGGGGTTGACCCAGCCCACCATGGGACGCCAGATCGAAGCGCTGGAGCTCGCGCTGGGGGTGAAACTGTTCACCCGTTCGCAAACCGGGCTGGCCGCCACCGACATCGCGCTCACCTTGCGGCCGTTCGCTGAAAACCTGCGCGCCACCGCCAGCGCCTTGCGCCGCGCCTCGACCGGCGCCGGCGGCGGCGGCACGGTGCGCGTCACGGCGCCGGAAGTGGTCTGCGTCGAGGTCTTGCCGCCGATCCTGACCGCGCTGCGCGAAACGCACCCGGCCATCAAGATTGAACTGGTGGCGTCGAACCGGACCCAGGACCTGCTGCAGCGCGACGCCGATATCGCCGTAAGGATGGTGCAGCCCAGCCAGGCGGCCCTGGTCGCGCGCCGGGTGGGCGTCATTCCGCTTCGCCTGTTTGCGCACCGCCGCTACCTGGACCTGGCCGGCATGCCGGCCAGCATCGCCGCGCTGAAACAGCACACGCTGATCGGCTTCGACCAGGAAACCAATTACATCCGCGCCATGCAAAAACGCGGCCTGCCGCTGTTGCGCGACATGTTTTCACTGAGCACCGACAACCAGCTGGCGCAGCTGGCGGCGATCCGCGCCGGTTACGGCATCGGCATGTGCCAGGCGCCGCTGGCCAGGCACAACCCGGATTTGTCGCCGGTGCTGCCGGAGACGGTCAGGGACCAACTCGAAACCTGGATCGTGATGCATGAAGACCTGCGTTCCAGCGAGCGCTGCCGGATCGTCTTCGACGCCTTGGCCAACGGCGTTTCCCGCTACATCACCGATGCCGACCAGCCAGCCAGGACCACGCCATGGACCGACTAAGTGTGATGAGATTGTTTGTCGATGCCTCGACGCTAGGCAGTTTTTCCGCCGCCGGGCGCAAGCACGGCTTGTCGCCGGCCGCCTCCAGCGCCGCCATCCAGCGCCTGGAAACGACGTTGCGGGTCAAGCTGTTCGAACGCACCACGCGCCGCCTGCGGCTGACCGAGGAAGGCCAGCTCTACAAGGAATACAGCCAGCAGGCGCTGGAGCTGATGGACCAGGCCGAGCAGATGCTGCAGGCGGGCAAGAGCCTGGTGCAGGGCACGGTCAGGATTTCGGCGCCGTCGGACCTGGGGCGCAATCTCTTGCTCAGCTATCTCGACGAATTCCAGCGCCGGTATCCGCAGGTGCAGTTCGCCTTGTCGCTGACCGATTCCACCGCCAACCTGGTGCAGGACGATATCGACCTGGCGATCCGCTACGGCATGCCGCCCGACAGCGCCATGGTGGCGCGGCCGCTGCTGCCCAACCGGCGCGTGGTCTGCGTGGCGCCGGAATGCGCGGCGCGCGTCGGCCTGCCGCAGACGCCGGAGCAGCTGGCCGGCCTGCCGGCGCTGGTGCTGCTCAACGCCGCCGGGCCGATGAACGAATGGCGCTACCGTGCCGGCGGCAAGCCGAAAGCGGTGCGGGTCAGCCACTACCAGCAGAGCAACGATGGCGAAATCATCCGCAAATGGGCTTTGCTCGGCCACGGTTATGCCTACAAATCGCTGCTCGATATCAGCGCCGATTTGCGGGCTGGCCGGCTAATCACGGTGCTGGATGAATTTTTCACCGAAAGCGCGCCGCTCAACGTGCTGTATCACCGCAGCAGTTTCCAGCCGCCGCGGGTCAAGCTGCTGATCGAGTTTTTGCAAGAGCGTTTCGCCACTGGCTTGGCTCAGGCGGAAGCCGGCGGATAGTCGGTATACCCGGCACGCTCGCCGCCGAACAGGGCAGCGCCATCGTGGCCGGCCAGCGGCAGCTTCTCTGCCAGCCGCCGCGGCAGGTCGGGATTGCCGACAAACGGCCGGCCGAACGCCACCAGGTCAGCCAAGCCTTGTTCCAGGATCCGCGCCGCACGGTCGCTGTCGTAGCGGCCGGCGACGATCAGGCTGCCGTTGAACACCGCGCGCAGGTCGTGGCGGAACTGCTCGGGAATGGTGGGCGCATCATCCCAGTCGGCTTCCGAAAGATGGATGTATGCGATGCCGAGGCGATCCAGGCCGGCGGCGGCGTGCAGGATCGCCGGCACGATTTCGGGATCGGCCATGTCCTTGAAGGTGATGTAGGGCGCAAGCCTGATGCCGAGCCGGTGCGCGCCGATTTCGTCGGTCACGGCGGCCGCCAGTTCCAGCAGGAAGCGGGTGCGGTTTTCGATGGTTCCGCCGTATTGGTCGCCGCGCCGGTTGGAGACGGTGCGCAAGAACTGGTCGACCAGGTAACCGTTGCCGCCATGGATTTCAACGCCGTCGAAACCGGCGGCGATGGCGTTTGCCGCGCCCTGCCGGAAATCGGCGATCACGTCCTGGATTTCCGCCACCGACAGCGCACGCGGCACCGGGCAATCGACCATGCGGCCGACGCCGTCGTCGCCGACGATCCAGACCTGGGTGCCGCGCGGCTGTATCGCCGAAGGCGCCACCGGCGCGCCGCCGTCCTGGAATACGCCATGCGAGACCCGGCCGACATGCCACAGCTGCAGGAACATCTTGCCGCCCGCCGCATGCACGGCATCGGTGACCAGCCGCCAGCCGGCCACCTGTGCCGCGTCATAGATGCCGGGCGTGAAGGAATAACCCTGGCCCTGGCGCGAAATCTGGGTCGCTTCGCTGACGATCAGGCCGGCGCTGGCGCGCTGCGCATAATATTCGGCCATCATGGCATTCGGTATATTGCCCGGCTGTGAACTGCGGGCGCGCGTCATGGGCGCCATCACGATGCGGTTGGCCAGTTGCAGGCTGCCCAGTTGCACCGGGTCGAACAGAGTGTTTGCTGAAGACATGATTAAATTTCCTGTAAGAAGTGAAGATCGATGCTGCGATCAAGGCTGGATTGCGCCGAATTGCTGCATCAGCGCCAGGTTGTCTTCCAGGTGCCAGTTGTCGGCAATGCGGCCATCGGCTATCCGGTACAGGTCGAAGGCCCGGAAATCGATTGCCTGGCCCTTGCCCTTGAGCTTGCCGAACTGGCCGCTGAAATGGCCGCGGAAGTGAAGGTGGAGCGAGATGCGGTCGCCGGCGACCACCATGTCGTCGATCTCCATGGACAAGTCCGGCACCGCGCTACGGAAGCCTTGCGATGCCTGCAGCGGACCGGCCACGCCTTGCAGGCGTCCGGCGGGCAAAGTGCGGTCGATGAAATCGGGAGCGAGCGCCAGCCGCGCATATCGCTCGTCGCCGGTGTTCCAGAAAGCGGCGTAGCGGCGTGCCGCCAGGATCAGCGGCGCAGCGTCGGCCGGGTTGCCGGCGATGGCAAGATGATGCGGCTCAGGCAGGTTGCGGTCGTCGGCCTGGGCGGCCATGCTGCAAACCGCCAGGCTGAACAACGGTGCTGCGACCGCGGCCGACAGCAGGCGACGGGTGGGAAGAAGTACGGATGCCATGAAAAAATCCTCGCTGTTGATTGAACGGTGTACCAATGGAGGCATTGTCCGTTCTAGCGAGGATTTTGATAATTAGGCGTGGTATTGAATCATTTGCTTGTTTTTATTGAATATAACCATCCACGCGCCGAAGGATTTACGGCAAACACATTCCTGTGCCAGCGCCAAACCGCAGACACGCCAAATTGCAAACCCGGGGAAAAAACTGAAGACTTGCCGCCGCTCACGGCAGTCTGCATGAGCGGCGTCCTGGAATCAGGATAAGGCGGCGTCAGCCGTCGCCGCTTGCTGTTTGCCGCTTTCCGGCGTCACGGCAGAGCGCAGCATTGCCGATGCCGCGTCAAGCCGGCAAGGCTTGCCGAACAGGCGCGCGGAAATCAGGCCGCTTTGCAGGGCGCCGAGGATGGTCATGGCATAGACCGACGGCGCGGCGGGCAATTTGACGCCCTTGTCGGCGACCGCGCGCTCCAGCCGCTGGGTGATCCAGGCTTCGTGCATGCTGTAGAAAGCCTGCAAGGCAGTCAGCACGTTCTGCGGCAGGCTGGTAGCTTCGGCGGCCAGCATGCCGCACAGGCAGACGCGCCCGGTGCCGAGGTTCTTGCGCCACAGCGCCAGGTATTTCTCGACCTGCTCCTTGAGCGGTCCGTTGACATCCATGTCGCGCATGATTTCGCCGATATTGGCCGCGTAGGTTTGCACCGCAGCCAGCGCCAGGTCTTCCTTGGTCGGGAAATAATAGTGGATGCTGGAAGTCTTGACGCCGACCAGCTCGGCCAGGTCGCGGTAGCTGAAGCCGTTATAGCCGCGCGTGCCCAGCAAGACCAGCGTGTGCTCCAGCAATTGTTCGCGTACGGGGGAAACGGCCTTCATGATTTTTTTACCTATAAAGAGATAGCGATACACGATACCGGCAAAGGCAGCCGGATTTCAGGCAGCCGCGCTTGCTGCTGCCATGCTACGTCTTTTATACCCCGGCCGGCAATATTCTGACGGCACGGACGTGGAATCTAAAATCAAAAAGACGCTACGTCTATATATTATCTACTGAAAGGTAGATAATCAAGGCGTTTATGAGCTGTGCCTGCCTTTTGAAAATCAATTGCCGTTATTATTAAATTCTATTTGACTACCTAGCAGTAGATAACTATAGTTACATCACAGTAGTTGCAGACACGTTGTTTTTAGCAGTTAGCGACCCAGGTTTGGTTTTTATTCAACAACAACTGGATCGCACGACGTGCCCGGACTGCCGGCGGCGGATTAGTGGACTGGAAAGCGTCAAATATGAAAGACGCTTTTTATTTTCCCGGTTTATCTATCTAGTGATAGATGCAAATCGAATCCTCGCCGGCAGCCAGGACGGTGCAGCAGCAATGCTTATCCGTCAGTTCATGCGCTTGTGCGACCGCTGCATTTGGCACTTTGTCATTCACTTAAAAAGAAAGAACCATCATGAAAACCCAACTGATCGCCGCATTGGCACTGGCTGCAATTGTTTCAGCTCCTTCATTCGCTTCCGACAACGTCACTCCGCTCACCCGCGCCCAAGTCCAGGCTGAACTGGCCCAGGCCCGCGCTGCCGGCCAACTCGATTTCGCCGGTTCGCAATATCCGGTGTTCCTGCCGTCCAACGCCCAAAGCTCGGCCGCTGGCACTACAGCCAATGGTAAAACCCGTGCTGAAGTGCAGGCAGAACTGGCAAAAGCCCGCGCTGCCGGAGAACTCGATTTCGCCGGTTCGCAATATCCCGTGTTCACCGTCTCCAACACTGCTGGCAAGAGTCGTGCTGAAGTCCGCGCAGAACTGGCTGACGCACGCAACTCCGGCCTGATCAATTTCGCCAACTATCCGCTTGAAACAAACACAGGCAATTGATCGCATGCAGTCCATTCCCGGCAGCATGCGGGAAGCGTTGCAAATGACAAAACCCGCGCCTCATGAGGAGTGCGCGGGTTTTTTATTGTCGCCGCTTTTGTGCCGGAGCCTCAGGTCCGGCCCAGGTGCTTGACCGTGAAGTCGACGAAAGTACGCACCCGCAGCGACAGATGGTGGGCGGGCGATGAATTGTAGGGTTGAACGTGTACGACGGGATGCGAAGCAGGGTGCGAGGAGGAGTCATAGCGAGCTATGGCGACGACGAACAACGCCGCAGAGGGCGATGCCTTGCGATAGGGCAAAAGCGAGGCAACTTTGAAGTGAAAGGAGGTGATGGTGATAGCTCGTAGTCATTCGCAAACGCGAAGCGGCGGCGGGTTAGCCCTCGGCCCTCGGCGAAAAGGGCCGGCTAAGCGCCGGCCGGCAGTTTCCGGAAGAACTCAGACAGCTTGGGCAAGTCCGAAAAAGCTACATTGAAACGGAACCAGGCGTGTTCCGGTTGCGATACATAAAAGAATTCTCCCGGCGCCAGCCAGATGCCCTGCTGCAAGGCCAGGTCGCCGATTGCCTTGGCGCTCAGCGCCGCATGCGGCATCCTGGCCCAATAAAACATGCCGCCGCGCGGCGGGCCGAACGGCAGCAGGCCGACTTCCTCCAGCCTGGCGCTGACCTGCGCCTGCGCGGTGAGCAAGGTGCTGGCCAGGCGCTCGACATGCCGCCGGTGATGGCCTTCGGTCAGCGCGTTGTACACCAGTCGCTCGGTGATTTCCGAATTGGTCAGGGTCAAGACCATCTTGGTGCGCGCAAATTCCTTGGCCAGGTCCGCCTGGCAGGCGATGAAACCCAGCCGCAGCGAGGGGGCGATGGTCTTGGAAAAACCGCTGACATAGATCACGCGCCGCAAACCGTCCAGCGCCGCCAGCATCGGATCGGTGGCTTGCGCCAGCTCGCGGTACAGATCGTCTTCCACCACCCAGAAGCCATGCCGTTCGGCGGACTGCAGCACCCGCATTGCACAGGCCGGGGTGTAAGTGGTGCCGGTCGGATTCTGCAGTACCGGGTTGGTGAAAAAAATCTTCGGCCGGTGGATCTGCGCCAGTTCTTCCAGCCGCTCCAGGTCGACTCCGCTCACGGTGCGCGGTACGCCGACCACATGGATATCGGCCAGCCGCAGCATGGCGATCAGGTTGCAATAACCGGGCTCTTCGATGAACACGGTGTCGCCCGGTTTCACCAGGGTGCGCATGATCAGGTCCAGCGCCTGGGTCACGCCATGGGTGGTGATTACCTGGTCCGGGCCGATGTCGAGCGACCAGTTGGCGAACGATTTGGCGATCGTCTGCCGCAGCGGACCGTAACCGAACGGATGGCCGTAGCCCACCTGCTGGGCGCCGGGCGAGCGGATGATGCGCCGCTCCGCCGCATGCAAACCCTCGCCGTCGAGCATGCTGCTTGGCAGCCAGCCGCAGCCGGCCTTGATCGGCACCCGCTCGTCGGCAAACACTTCGGAAAACAGCCAGGCCGAATCGATCACCGGATTGGGCATGATCGAAGGCATGCCGCTGCTCTCGGGCTGCTCGCGCTTGGCGATGAAAAAACCGGAACCGCGCCGCACGATCAGCAAGCCGTTGGCCACCAGCCGTTCATAAGCTTCGACGATCGTCGAGTTGCTGACTCCCTGCTGCAGCGCGAACTGGCGGATCGACGGCAGCCGTTCGCCCGGCCGCAGCTTGCCGTTTTCGATCATGCGGCCGAGGCCCGCCACCACCTGCTCGACCAGGCTCAGCGCCGACTGCGGCTGCAACAGCGGGGGAAAACGCGAAACCTGGGTATCAGTCATGGGACCTTCAAGTGTATTCAGTACAGATTGCTATCGGCAACAGTACACTTTCCGCAATTTGTACAAAGTGTATCTAACAATCTGGATTGTAGCTGCAATAATCGACGCCATGGCGAAACTTCGCCAACCATCGTCAATCACCGCAACCGAGCCCATCATGCACACACAACAATCGGATCAGGACCTGTCGGCATTCTGGATGCCATTCACCGCCAACCGCCAGTTCAAGGAAGCGCCGCGCATGTTCGTCTCGGCCAAAGGCATGTATTACCAGACCGACGACGGCCGTCCGATACTCGACGCCACCGCCGGCCTGTGGTGCGTCAACGCCGGCCATTGCCGCGCAGAGATCACCGCCGCCGTGACGCGGCAGATCGGCAGCATGGATTACGCGCCATCGTTCCAGATGGGACATCCGCTGGCGTTTGAAGCCGCGCGCAAGGTAGCTGGGCTGATGCCCGCCGGACTGGACCGGATTTTCTTCACCAATTCCGGTTCGGAAGCGGTTGATAGCGCACTCAAGATTGCCCTGGCTTACCACCGCGCACGCGGCGACGGCCAGCGCACGCGCTTCATCGGCCGCGAACGCGGTTATCACGGCGTCGGTTTCGGCGGCATCTCGGTCGGCGGCATCGTCGGCAACCGTAAGGCTTTCTCGGGCAACCTGATGCCTGGCGTTGACCACCTGCAGCACACCCTGAATATTGCCGAAGCCGGTTTCAGCCGCGGCCAGCCGGCCTGGGGCGCGCACCTGGCGGATGAACTGGAACGGCTGGTGACGCTGCACGACGCCTCCACCATCGCCGCCGTCATCGTCGAGCCGCTGGCCGGTTCGACCGGCGTGCTGATTCCGCCGGCGGGTTACCTGGAGCGCTTGCGCGAGTTGTGCAACAAGCACGGCATCCTGCTGATTTTCGATGAAGTGATCACCGGGTTCGGCCGCCTCGGGGCGCCCACCGCCAGCGCCTATTTCGGCGTCACGCCAGACCTGATCACGCTTGCCAAGGGCATCAACAACGCCGCCATTCCAATGGGCGCGGTGGCGGTGAAACGCGAGATCCACGACGCCGTGGTGCAATCCGCCGCCGCCGGCGCCATCGAGCTGATGCACGGCTATACCTATTCCGCCCATCCGGTGGCCGCAGCCGCCGCCATTGCCGCCATCGACTTGTACCAGAGCGAAGGCTTGTTCGAGCGGGCACGCGGATTGTCGCCGCTGTTCGAGAAAGCCGCCCACGGCGTGGCCGGCGCGCCGCACGTCAAGGATATCCGCAACCTCGGCCTGGTGGCCGGGATCGAGCTGGAACCGCGGCCGCAGGCGCCGGGCGCGCGCGCTTACGAAGTATTCCGCAAGTGTTACGAAAAGGGCGTGATGGTGCGCTACACCGGCGACATCCTGGCTTTCTCGCCGCCGCTGATCGTCCAGCCGGAAGAAATCGAACGCATGTTCAGCACAGTACGCGAAGCACTCAACGAAACCAGATAATCGGGACTTACCATGAGCACTCCTCAAGTCAATCACTTCATTTCCGGCGCATTGGCGACCGGCCGCTCCGAGCGTTATTCGGACGTCTACAATCCGGCTACCGGCGCCGTGGTCGCCCAGGTTGCGCTGGCCTCGGCGCAGGAAATGGACAAAGCCATCGCCAGCGCCCGCGCAGCGTTCCCGGCCTGGGCCGAAACCTCGCCGCTGCGCCGCGCCCGCATCATGTTCAAGTTCAAGGAACTGCTGGAACAGCATCACGACCAACTGGCGGCCTTGATCACGCGCGAACACGGCAAAGTGTTTTCCGACGCCAAGGGCGAAGTGGTGCGCGGCATCGAAGTGGTGGAGTTCGCTTGCGGCATTCCGCACCTGCTGAAGACCAGCCACACTGACAATATCGGCGGCGGCATCGACAACTGGAACCTGCGCCAGCCGCTGGGCGTGGTGGCCGGCATCACGCCGTTCAACTTCCCGGTGATGGTGCCGATGTGGATGTTCCCGGTGGCGATCGCCTGCGGCAACTGCTTCATCCTGAAACCGTCCGAGCGCGATCCTTCGGCCAGCCTGCTGATCGCCGCCCTGCTCAAGCAAGCCGGCCTGCCGGACGGTGTCTTCAACGTGGTGCAGGGCGACAAGACGGCTGTCGACGCCTTGCTGGCGCATCCCGATGTACAGGCGTTATCGTTTGTCGGTTCAACCCCGATTGCGGAATACATCTACACCGAAGGCGCACGCCGCGGCAAACGCGTGCAGGCGCTGGGCGGCGCCAAGAACCACCTGGTGGTGATGCCGGACGCCGATCTCGAACAGGCGGTCGATGCATTGATCGGCGCCGCCTACGGTTCGGCCGGCGAGCGCTGCATGGCGATCTCGGTGGCGGTCGCGGTGGGCGACGTCGCCGACCGCCTGGTGGAGCGGCTGGCGCAACGCGCCGCCGCGCTCAAGATCGGCAACGGCGACCAGGCCGATTCCGAGATGGGGCCGCTGGTCACCGCCGTGCACAAGGCCAAGGTCGAAGCTTATATCGCCAAGGGCGTTGAAGAGGGCGCCAGGCTGCTGGTCGATGGCCGCGGCCACAGCGTTGCCGGCCACGAGAACGGCTTTTTCGTCGGCGGCACCCTGTTCGACCATGTGACCCCGGAAATGACCATCTACAAGGAAGAAATCTTCGGCCCGGTGCTGTCGGTGGTGCGGGTGCCGGACCTGGCCAGCGCGGTAGAACTGGTCAATGCCCACGAATTCGGCAACGGCGTTTCCCTCTTTACCAGCGACGGCGGCGTGGCGCGCGCATTTTCACGGCAGATCCAGGTCGGCATGGTCGGCATCAACGTGCCGATCCCGGTGCCGATGGCCTGGCATTCCTTCGGCGGCTGGAAACGTTCGCTGTTCGGCGACCACCATGCTTACGGCGAGGAAGGGATCCGCTTCTATACCCGCTACAAGAGCATCATGCAGCGCTGGCCGGACAGCATCGCCAAGGGCGCCGAGTTCACCATGCCGGTGGCCAAGTAAACCGGCTTGCCCGGAGCGGCTGGCAGCGGGCGCTCCGGCTCAATTGTTATCCGGCTTAAGCACCCAGTCCGAAACGCCATCTTCTACCAGAAATCCCTGCGCCTTGATTTCCAGGCGCAGGCGATCGGCTTCCTGCCACTGCTGCGCGTCGCGCGCGGCTTGGCGTTGGCTGGCCAGCGCCTTTACCGCCGCGGGAATTTCATGGCTGGACGGATGCCAGTTGTCCAGGTCGAATCCCAGCACCTGGTCCATGGCGCGCAATGTGGCTTTGCGCGCGGCGGCATCGCCCTCGCTGCGCACCAGCTCCCAGACGACGGTCAATGCACGCGATGAATTAAGGTCGCTGTTGACGGCATCGCGAAAGCGCTCCAGGAAAACCTGGTCAGGCTGCATCCCGTCGGGCCAGCGATGGTACGCTTCCCGCAAGCGCTGCAAGGCGGTCGCCGCTGCCTGCAGGCCGTCCCAGCTGAATTCCAGCTGGCTGCGGTAATGCGCCGTCAGGCACAGGTAACGGTAGGCCAGCGGATCGATGCCGCGCTCGGCCAGCGATTGGAGACGCAGGAAATCGCCGCCCGACTTGGACATCTTTTCGCTGCCGGCCTGCAGGAAATAGCCATGCATCCAGAAATTCGCCAGGCGCGTGCCATGGCAGGCTTGCGTCTGCGCTATCTCATTGCTGTGATGGACCGCGATATGGTCTTCGCCGCCGCAATGGATATCGAACCAGCTGCCGAGATGCGCCGCCGACATCGCCGAGCATTCGATGTGCCAGCCAGGAAACCCGCGGCCCCAGGGACTGTCCCACTCCATCTGGCGCCTGGCATCGGCAGGGCTGAATTTCCACAAGGCGAAGTCGGTCGGGCTGCGCTTTTCGCCCATCGCCACACGCACGCCTGCCTGCAAGGCGTCACGGTCGAGCCGGGCCAGGTAGCCGTAGTCGCTTTGGCGGCTGGTGTCGAAATAGATGCCGTCCCCGGTGCGATAGGCATATCCTTTTTCTTCCAGCGCCTGGATAAAGGCAATCTGCTGGGGAAGGTATTCGGTGGCGCGGCACCAGGTTTCCGGCTCCA
>Ga0182005_1000694_pt1 | contig 15688 bp, 13 predicted proteins | sample Sormic07211103_1_FD_123021 | JGI IMG/M metagenome (GOLD analysis project Ga0182005, IMG submission 123021) | Rhizosphere microbial communities from Sorghum bicolor, Mead, Nebraska, USA - 072115-103_1 MetaG | ecosystem: Host-associated > Plants > Roots > Rhizosphere | place: USA: Nebraska...
GCCCACGTGCGTGGGTGCGCTACCAAGCATCTTGAACAGCTGCTTCGCATCCGGGTCTGCGTCGGTCGCCTTTCCAAAGGTAAAACGTGCGACCAGACCTACGGGCTCCTTGCAGATACTGGTTAGCTTGAACTTGACCCAGTCGGTGGCCCGCTCTGGGTTCTTGAAGTCACCCAGCGAGTAGCTGCCCATGGGAACGGTCTGCGTGATCGTCTCCGCCGTAATGCTGCAGGCCGGGCGCTTGAACCATAGCTCATAGATCTGCATGTGCCGGAAAGGCAGCGTCCACCCCCCGGTGAGCGCACTGGCACGCTGCTCGGCGATTTTCGTCTGGTCGACCCGCCCGTAGTGAATATTTCCTTCGATTCGTTTCACGCGGTAGCCCACGTTGACGTCGTTGCTAAGAATGAAACCGCCTTTCCCGAAGCTACGCTTGTACTGGTGTGGAAATTCGTAACTGGTGCCCGCGCCGGCGTTTTCCTCGAGGTAGATCTCGATCCCGAAGCCTGAGGGCTGGCCACCAACCGTCAGAGGCATCAAGCCGTCGGGCCGGATCTCCATGTACGCGCCATCGAGCGTTACGTCGCCGACACAGCTCGCGACGCTGTTTCCGTCGCCGCGCGCCTTCTCGTCGCGAACGATCGTGCCGGGTTCGATATCGTTCGTCACTTCGATTTCGGCCGTTTGTCCGATCTGGTAGTTCGTGTTGGCTGTCTTGACACAGCCGTTCGCCGCCGAGGCATCACCGGGCCTCGTTGCTGCCAGCAAGACGAGGAGGTGGCCGACAGGCAGGAGCTTTCTATAGTTCATGGATTACCTCGGTCCTTAAGGGTTGGTCTCCACCACCGCATCGTGTGTGGGGAAGTGGGCGTCGAGCCAGGTGGTCCAGCGGGACGCACGGCGCATGAGGTCCGCACGGTAAGCCGCGTTGTAGCGTCGCGTGCGCGAGTGGTAGTTCGCGGCGCGGGTCCACACGTCACCGGCGTCGTTATGCAGATGACCACGGATGCGCCAAGCCGCGAGCAGGTAGGGATAGCATCCAGGCACCGCAACATCGGCGGCCGATATGCCGTAGCGCGTGAGGTCCCGCAGGTAGGTTGTGTTGAACTGCATGGTGCCGACGTCGAAGCTGCCGTTGCTGTTCTTTACCCACTGGCCTGGTTTGCCTGCTTCCTTCTCGGCCATGGCAAGAAGGATGTTGGCCGGAACGTCGTAGGCGAGTGCGGCGCCGAGGGCGCAGCTGACCAACTCCTGGCGTGCTGGGGGGACGTCGGGGAGGGCTTCGATCATGGTGAAGGGCATTCGGCAGCGCGGTCGTCGTCCGATGCGACCGGCGGAAGTTCGGACATCGGTGTTGCTCTGGAAGGGTGGTCCGATGATTCGGCGTGTGCCCGTTCGGCTTCGGCCCCTCGTACGGCTTCATTCCCTTCGGCCCGTCGAGCGCGGCTGATCTCGTCAGCAGCGTTCTGAGCGCTCCGGGTCTCGGCGCTTGTAGAAGTGGCTCCCCCGGCCTCGATCGCCCCTGACTGAGTACTGCCCATGTCAAGAAGAGGACGATCCGTCGGAGGACGTTCGCTTTGTGCGGACTGCGCGTGTAGCTGCTGTGCAGGCCTCTCGGCTTGCTCGTCTATCGCCATTGTCTGGTGCGTGCGTTCGAGCGCGCTTGTATCCGACGCAACCGCTGTGTTCTCGTGGTTGACGCTCGTTACGGCGTGGACGGTCGTGTTGCCCTCGGCACGGTCGAACTCCGGCGGAGCAAGTACAGCATCAGCCACCGAGGCATCCGCGCTCTGGCCACCGTTGCGCAAAGCAGCCGAACTCAGCTGCTCAACTCGCTCGGCGCCCTGGTGGATATCAGCAGGCTCGGAATTCATCGCGTCGATACGATAGTCACTTGAACCCGAAGCGAAGTCGACAGCGCCTCCATTCCCGGCGGCTGCCCCATGTTGGCTATCGAATGTGGGCATGGTGACGACGTGGGTGTACTGGGTAGCTACATCCTCGGTTCTCATGTTCGCGGCCGCTGCGCTCATTTGGCCGGTGTCGTGCCATGTCAGGGAGCTGGTCACGGATGCCGACTCGTCCGATGGATGAGGGTGGAGCCCGCTGGCGATCCCTATTGAGGCTGTGTTCTCGCCCGCCTTCTTCGCCACGTCAGCAGACTGAGATGGGTGGTCGGTCTGCTCCAGCGCGGCCGGCAGATGAGCAGCTCCATCACCGCGCGCGTTCGCGATCGCGGACATCTCGGCCAGATAGTCGGGACGTGATGCGACCTCTCGCTCACCCGCAAGGGGAATCGAGTTCGCGGAGGATCCTTCAGGGACATCCGCCCGCCGTCCAGAATCCGGTTGGCCGGTTGAGCCTGTCGGCTCCGGAACGGTAGTCGCCGAGGAAGATCCAGCAGCTGCGACCAAATTACCGGACCGTGTCGTCACCGTATCGAAAGATTCGCCGCCGTTCGACGTGCCACCAGGAACCGCTGCCGTCGCGCTCGCGTTGCTTGCGGCACCGAACACACTGCCACCCCCCGCGCCCCGGCTTGCATCGGCTTTGCGTGACGCGCCGAAGGGATCGGATCCACCGGCCACATGGAAGGGGTCGCCCATTGCGCTCGCGGACACCGCTGAGCGCTCGATCGCCTCCATGGCGGAACTTGAGCGGCCTACCGAAGCAGCGAGGCCAGGTGTCGTGTCAGCGCCGCCGCCCTTCGGATGCCGGCCACCAGCTGAAGCAAGCGCCGCACCCCCACCGGCCACGATGGCAGATCCGGCCATTCCCGCCATGCCGGCGAACATCCCCAAGGACGAACCCGTCACCAAGGTGTAGAGGAGTTGCGGCACCCGTAGGCCGAGCACGAGCATCAGTAAAGACACAGTAAGAGCAAGCCCCAACTCGACGTAGCTCATCTTCGTTCGCACGCCGAACGAGGGAACGATTTGACGGAAGATCTCCTCGCTTACCTGGCCGATAACTCCGAGCGCGAGAATGACCACTCCTAGTGCTACGACGTGCTTGTAATAGTTGATGGCGATCTGTGACGTCCAGCGTGCACCGCCGAAGCCGAGCAAGAAGATTCCACCATAGCCAAGCAGCCAGGCCATCACCAGGGCGAGGAGAAACTGGGCCGCGAGAAGCGTAAGCGCGACCAGAACCATCACTCCCATGAGGCCGCCGACAATACGATCCGGATCCTGCCCGGTGGAGGTATCGTCCATGACCTTCATGTAGACATGAAGTGCTCGAGTCACTGCGCTATCACCCCGAACGCGAAATGCACCCCCAGAATCGTTATTGGCCATCTGATAGAACGACCCCACGATGCGCTGAACGAAGTCGTCACCACCAGCGTGACTGCTTGCATTGACAAGAAGCCAATAGAACGTTCCAGTCACGATCATGAAACGCAGGAGCTCCATCAATGCGTCCCCAAGGTCCTGACGGACGACATGAAGGCCCATGGTCCAGACCAGGCTGATCGTCGCGAGCGAGACAAAGAGGGTCTTTGCGGCGTCGAGGATACTTTCGTCGTCGACAAAAACCTTCAGGAACTCGGCCTCTGCATCACTCACCAGGGACGTGATCGGATCGGCGGCCGCGGGAAGGGCGGCGAAGCTGAGGATGAGACCCAGCACGACTCGCGCGCGAACATCAAATTGCATGGTTCACCGTGAAGAAGACTGACGCCGCAACGTCAACGATACGTGGGGCGTCGACTCACGCCGCCGCCCCGCATTCAGAACGTGGGCTCAGGAGCAATCGTCTGAAAATATGCCTTGGATAGGCCGGCGCGCATGGCATTGCTCGTGGCAATGGCGCGCGCATCCCGATCTGCCGCGGCGAGCGATTCGGCGGCTCGCGATGCTTCTGATACCAGCATCATCGACCGGAGGCGCATCAGCTGATCCGCCTCAACACCGGCAAGTGCATTTGCGATCTGGAGTTGCCGTCCCTGACCCACCGTGGTTCGGGTGAGGTCAGACAGCTCCTTTACACGCGCAGCTTCCTCTTTGAGGGCCACTTGATCGACCTCGATCGACTTGACCAATGCGTCGTTCGCCGCCTTCCGAGCGCGTGAGCCCTCAATGCTGGCCGCTACATAGTCATCTATTTCGCTCGGCTCACCGTAGAACTTGGCCGACTGGAACTGCGCAGCGAACTCATCGCTGGTCTTGTTTCCCAGCACTTTTTCAAGCCTCACCTCGACCTCTCGGGGAATCGGCACGACTTCGTCTTTGCCGTGACTGATGATCCACGTGAGATCGGCGTTGATCTCCGTATTCTTCGTTATGGAGTTATCGATGTTAGCGGTGTAATAGTTGATGCTTCCTTCGTCATCCGACTTGAGTGCACGATGGATCCCCAACAACTCGGCTTTAATAATCAGGTTCGATATCTCATTAGCGGCATCGATGACGGGGATAGCGAAGACCGCGTGCGCGGGGCGCGTACTACAGAGACCCGCAATTATTGCCAACGAGAGCGCTGCTTTCTTTGAAACTTTCTTCACCATGTATCTCCTTTTTCCTTAAGAAATCCGCATGGGCGGGCCCATCCGGTCGAATGAACGATCAATAATCGAATGCCTGATACGGCGCGTTAAACGTGAGGTCCTTCACCGCCATCACGTTGAAGCGGTACCCCGGACGGATCTTCAACGTCGGCGCGTAGCTCATGTTCTTGCGGATCATCTCGGTAGCGACCTCACCCACTTGCTGCGCGAGCGCCTGACTCGCGCGTGCTGCGCTCGACACGCCAAACGGGTCGTCTTCCGGACGAATGTTTGAAGATGTGAGCCCAGCTGTGATGCCCGACATCAAGATGGCCGAGCCAAACAGCCGAAGATAATGGCGATCCACCTTGTCGCCGAAGCCGGCATAGCCAGCAGAATCCACACCTTCCATTGCGCCGATATCCAGCGCCTTACCATCGGGAAAGACGATTCGCTGCCAAGCCACGAGTACGCGGGACTGTCCGTCCACGACGTTGTGGTTGTACCGGCCTATCAGCCTCGATCCTTGTGGAACGAGGCGATATCTACCCGTCGGCGTATCGAACACGTCTTGACTCACCTGGGCGATGATCTGACCAGGCAGGTCAGAGTTGATGCCTGAGATCATGGTCGCGGGAATCACGGATCCGGCCCGGACCTCGTAGGCGGTCCGAGGTGGTTCGACGGGATTACCCAGGAGCCACCTGTCTGCCCCTTTCTTCTGAGCATCGGCACCAGCGAACTGCCCGTAATCTCCCTCGGCATGGATGGGAACTCGCGTGTCTGGCGGTGTTGGAATGGTGGAGGCCTGGGAGTTGTTCAATGCTGGAGGCGGTACCGCCGGACGCTCTTCGCTTGTCGCCTTCGACAGGCCCGTTTTCGCATGCATGGCAGTCTGAAAGAGCTTCATTCTCTCGTTTGCCACAGCGTCATTGACCGGTTTTTCGCCGTCGCCGCGGCGATCGGGCCGCGGCGGCATGTCGGGATTAGCGACACGCGCCACGGGAAACGACGCCACAACCGCGTCGTCCGGATCACTGACAATGCCTCCTGTCGCCGTAGTCGCCAGCATCTGATCCAGCAATTGGCTACTCTCGGGCAAGCTCGTCGACGACGCCTCCGCCGCCGGCTTTTTCCCCCCGCGCTGCGCTGCAACCATGGCAACCAGGATCACGAAGACCACCAGCACGCCGCCGATGATCAGTAGGGGCACGTTGTTGACGCGACGAACGCCCGTCGGCGATTCGCCGGCCTTCGGCAGAATGTCCGCGCCGAGCGCGAGGTCGTCGGTGCCTGGCATCGACTTGTCCATGTCGCTCACTCCCGCCGCGCCCAGGCGCCGCCTGTGTGGGCTTCGGCGCCGTCGAGCACCCAAAGACGGGACAGGGTCGTGTCTCCTACTCGCACGTTCACGCGATACATCGTCCCGCCTATCGAATCGACCGCGCAGTCGAATACCGTGCCTCGCCCACCAGGCGCGGCCACGGCGTATCCCTTCGCCCGGAGCGCCGCGTGCAGGGCGTTGTCGAATGACCGCCCCGGCGGACGCATCAAGACAAGTGGTGTCGTCGTCGGCTCGAACACGTCGCCCATGCCGAGCACGACGTCCTCGACCACGGCGCGCCTCAGGGGGTCGACGTCGGCCACTGAACCGTTAACCCTCACGGGCGCACAACCGGAAAGCCACAGCAACGCCAACCACGGATAGAGACGTACTGACCTCATCGCCGCCTCTCGATCGTAATCTTGCGCTGGCCGATACCGACGCCAGCTATGAGGACAGCCTTATCGAACAACGTGTCGACGACATAGCGACCATCCTGTAGCCGGTAGTTCACCATCACTTCGTCATCTTTCTTGAAGACGCTGCCGCTTTTCCGCACGACAAGAAGTGTCGGCGCCTCACCCTGTGAGAACGTGGACGGCATCTCGATGATCGTCTTGACACCATCGTTGTACACACGTGTCGGCTTGAACGGTGCGTTGCCAGAGACGCGATAGCCGAAGTCCAGGTCGCCCAGGTACTCCTTCTTCGAACCGCCCGTGGCGGCCCTTCGACTTTGCTCGGCCGCGACCTTTTTCTTCACCGCAGCCCATTTTGCGTCCACGGACTCTGAATAGGAGAAGGCGACACGCGGCATGTATTCCGTCCGGTGCGAACGAAGGCGGAGGTGGTATGTACGACGATCCGTCGTCACCATCAGTGACGTTTCCAGGCCCACATCGAGCGGCTTGATCACAAGGTGCTGGATCGCATCGGCGCCCGACCCCGACAGCGCCGGCTCCACCAGCCAGCGGACAGCGTCGCCCAGGTTGACCGAGCTCACCTGCTCACCGGGCTGGAGCTCTACATCGCACACCTGCATCACGGCGCAGACGATGCTCGGCTGCGACTGACCGAACAGAAAGCGGATGGTGCCGTCGGGACCGGGCACCGGCTTGACCGAGGCGGATGTGCTCGCGATCCACTGGCGGGAGATGGCGAGGCCAGCCTTCTCCTGGGCCGTGAGCTTCGGGTTGTCGGTCGAGAAGAACTGGTTGGCGAGATCCGTCTCGGTGGTGGCGGCGGCGATGCCCGGTACGAGCATGGCCAGCACGGCGAGGAAAGATGTCTTAGTCATGTGGTGCCTGTCAGAACTGCTTCGACCAGGAGTAGTCGGAGATATAGATGCCCATCGGGTTGAGGCGGAGCTGCTCCTCGTTTACCTCGGCCGGGAGAGGGCGAGCCTCGATGTTGATCAGCGCACGCATGCGATACGGTTTGCCCTGAATCTCACCCCTGCGGGTGCGTTGGGTCTCGATCCAGTCCACTTGCCACGTCGTCGCCGTCTGCGGAATCGCCGACGCGATCTCCACGCCCACGGTCTGTTTTTCTGCGCGCTTGAACGGGTTGGTTTCCGGTGATCCATTGAGGTACGCGGTCATCTTGCGAACAGCCACGCTGCCGGACGCCATCAACGCGTAAACCTTGAAGATCACCCGGCGTTGCATTGCTATATCCGGGGTGACCGTTCGCGCGTTGACGATGAACTCGGCGACGGCCGCGCGCACGACGCGTTGGTCGACTTTGTCCGCCTGCGAAGCGGGCGCCACGGCCATGGCCTCGCCTAGCTTGTTGACCTCGACCACATAGGGAACGAACTTCGACTGGCTGCCGATGTAGACAACGCCACCCACGGCAGCGAAGACGATCAGCAAGCTGAGCAGGGCAACCGCCTGCCAAAGCGTGCGCGACGCAATGAGGCTGCCCACATGCGAGTTCCAGGTGCGACGCGCGTTCAGATAGGGGTGATGGGCCCCTTGCTGCGGCAATGGCCGTGGCGCCCCGGCCCGCCTCTTTCTCGATGTCATGTTCAAGCTCCGTAGTCCGCCAGGCGCAGCCCTTTCAGATGCAGCCATTCATGAACCCAGTCGTCGCCGTACCTGGCCTCGAGGGTCCGGATAGTGGCGAGGGATTCCTTGTCTGTGCTGCCGATGAAGGCGAGGGCCAAGGGACCCAGGGCGAGGTCGTAAAGGCGTCGACCCTTGTCCGACATGTAGTAGTAGTGACGCTTCTGTACCGCCGTGGCGAGGATCTCGATCTGCCGTGTGTTAAGACCCATCCTTCGATAGAGCACGGCGGCGTCATCGTCGCGAGCAAACGGATTGGGCAGAAAGATCTTTGTCGCCGTCGATTCGACGATAACGTCGAGAATCCCCGAGTTCGCCGCATCAGAGAGGCTTTGCGTTGCCATGATCACCAGGCAGTTCGACTTACGAAGAACCTTTAGCCACTCGCGGATCTTTGCCCTGAAAACCGGGTGGCCGAGCATCAACCACGCCTCGTCGAGGATGATTGCCGCGGGCTGCCCCTTAAGCGACGTCTCGATGCGACGGAACAGGTATAGAAGAACCGGGAGAACGAACTTGTCCCCCAGGTTCAGGAGATCCTCGATCTCGAACACGGCGAAGTCCGACAGCCGCAAGCCATCGATCGACGCATCGAGCAAGTGACCCATCGCTCCATCGGCGGTATAGACCTTGAGCGCCTCACGAATCGATTCGTCCTGAATCATCAGGACGAACTCCGAAAGCGTCGTAGCCTTCGAGGTGTGCATCGACAGGATGGCGTTGCCAATCTCGTTGCGCTGGGCAGGTGTCGTCTGGACACCATTCAACGCCAGCATGGCGTCGATCCACTCCATGGCCCACGCCCGATCGGATTTGCTCTCAAGAAACTGCAGCGGACAGAAGGCCAACGTATCGTCGTCAGCGGCTACATCGAAATGCAGGCCACCGCAGGCCTTGACCAACGGATAGAGCGACTTCCCTTTGTCAAAGCAATACAGCGACATCCCGGGATAGCGGCGCAGCTGGGCGGCGAGCATCCCCAGGTGCGTCGACTTACCCGCGCCCGTCGGACCGAAGATGAAGGTGTGGCCCAGGTCATTGACGTGAAGGTTGAGACGGAACGGCGTCGCCCCCTGTGTCACGCACTGCATTAATGCTGGAGAGCTCGGCGGGTACATCGGGCACGGCGCCTCGGCCTGGCCTGTCCAGATGGTCGAGCTTGGCAGCAGGTCGGCGAGGTTCAACGTATTGATCTGGGGGCGACGCACGTTCTCCACACCATGACCTGGCATGCTGCCGAGCAAGGCGTCCATCGTGTTGATCGTCTCGATACGCGCGGCGAAGCCACGAGCATTGATGGCTTTCTCGATTTGCCGGACAGATCGATCCAGCCGCGACCGATCTTCGTCAGATACGATCACGACACTGGTGTAGTAGCCCTGCGCGACGACGCCACTATTGATCTCCGCGATGGCCGCCTCGGCGTCGTGCATCATCGACAGCGCGTCGTAGTTCACCGAACCGGTGTTGGTCTGGAAGATCTGGTCGAAGAAGCCGCGCACTTTTTGTCGCCACTTCTTGCGGAACTTCTCCATCTCCTTGAGGGCCTGGTGCGGGTCCATGAAGATGAAACGATTCGACCACCGGTATGCACTCGGAAGTTCTGCGAGCGAGGTGAGGATTCCCGGATACGACTCCATGGGAAAACCTTCGATCGCCACGACGTGCACGAAGCGCCTGCCGATACGTGGGGCGATACCAGCCCAGATCTCCTGACCGCCAACGAGTGCATCGATGTACACGGGGTTGTCGGGCAACTGGATGGGATGATCCACACCGGTCACGCAAAAGTGCAGCCAACGGAGGAAGTCGTCGTGGGTGAGTTCGCGACCTTCTTCGGTGATGCTCTTCTGACCCTTCAGTCGTGTCATCCGGAAGACGCTCGACAGCCGGCTTTCGAACGAGCGGCATTCGCGCTCGAAGTCTGCGATGAGCGTTGTGGTGCGTTCGGTCTTTCCAGCCGCCTCCGTGTCGTCGTCGAACATCAGTTCGACAAACTTGCGCTGCGCGAGTTGGGGCGGGTACCACGTGAGGGTCATCACGAGGTATCCCTCATACGTTGTACCCAGGCGATGGAACATGCGTCGGCGTTCTTCGTCCATGGCGGCGGACACCGGATCGGGAAAATGCGAACTCGCTGCCGACGCATAGTCGTGGGCGGGCCGACGCACCGCGTCCACGTGAATCATCCAGCCGTTGCCCAGCCGGGCGAGCGCCTGATTGACGCGCATGGATGCCGTCTCGCGTTGCTCGTCCGTGCTGCTGGCGGCGTCATCGCCCTCGAAGATCCACGCCGCCATGAAGGCACCGTTCTTGCACACGATCACGCCATCGTCGACAACGGCGGCGTAGTTCAGCAGGTCCACCACGGCCTGGCCATGCGGACGCCGATGATCGAGCTTCGGTTCCGCATCCAGACGACGGATGCGGAACAAGAGGAGGACGACGAGGATGGCGACGATCGTCACCATCCCCGTGATGATCGCGGCCATCATCGGTACTGCGCCTCCTCGGCCGGTCCGTTGATGCGGAACGGAGTCGATCTCGGCGCGTAGTACGGCCGATAGCGACGCTGACGAAGATAGACGAAGCGCATCTTGGGGTCCGCCTTCGCCATGACGCGAAAGACTTGAAGGGCACCAATCCACACGATGAGACCGAAAATGCCGGCTTTCATCTCCTGTGCGGAGAAAACCAGGGCACCAGCAAGCAAGCCCGCGAACATGACCAGCTCTCTATCACCACCGAGCACGAGGTTGTCGCGGTTGCCGGCTCGCCGAATGGGCACGGTGCGAATGGCCATTAGCCGCGCTGCCCGACGGGACCGTGGCGAGGCGCGTTGCTGACTTGTCCGGGCGGTTTGCCGTTCCAATTGCCGCCTAGCAGACCTACGACGGAGCTTGCCTGGACGATGACCGCCACGACGAGAACGATGAAAACCATCGTGCGCATGAAGCCGCTGATCTCTCCACCGAAGATAAGCATGGCTCCGCAGCCAACGATACCCATCAATGAAATGATGAACGGCACCGGTCCGGTCATCGATGTGTAGAAGGTTTCGATGCCTTTCTGATAAGGGAGCGGCTGGTCGGCTTCTTCGGCTGCAAATGCAGCTTCAGGAAACGCGACTGCGGCAATGACGAGTGCTAAAAGCACGAGCACGGGGGCCATAGCCTTCACCGAGGCGAGGAACCGGCGGACGATATTCATGTGCATTTCCTGAGCCTTCAAAGATTACGCAGCACATAACGCCCGTTCTCGTAACCCTCGACGGCTACGATTTCCTGGACGCGACGGCCACTGGGGGTACGCGAGATATGTACGAGCAGGTGGACGGCTTCGCCGATCAACGGCTCGATAGGCCGCGGCGCGTCGCGGTGCATGCTGATGAGCATGGACAGGCGTGAGAGGCCGGCCCGTGCATCGTTGGCGTGGAGGGTGGCGGCGCCACCCTCATGACCGGTGTTCCAGGCCATGAGCAGGTCGAGCGCTTCCGGACCACGAACCTCGCCGACGAGAATCCGGTCCGGTCGCATACGCAGCGACGTACGTAACAGCTGCGTCATCCCGACCTCGAAGGACGTGCGGTACTGGACGAAGTTCTCCGCCGAGCATTGAATCTCTCCGGTGTCTTCGATAATGAAGACACGCTCGCGAGCGTCGGCCTGCACCATCTCGTGGATCAGCGCATTCACCAACGTCGTCTTTCCCGAGCCGGTTCCGCCGACGACGAGAATGTTGCGATGCATGTGAATGGCCTTCATCAGGACATTGCGATGCGCCTCGCTGAGGACGCCGGTAGCGGCATAGTCAGCCAGAGTGAAAATCGACACTGCCTTCTTGCGCAGGGCAAACGTCGGCCCACTCACGATCGGCGGTAGCTGGGCCGCAAAGCGTGAGCCGTCGAGTGGAAACTCGGACTCAAGCACCGGGTTTGCTCGCGTGATCTCCTTTCCGTAGTAGCCCGCCGTGGTCTTGATCACGGCCTCTGACTGACTCGGGCGCATCGTCCCGATGCAACGCATACCTTCCCCCAGCCTCTCCTGCCAGAGACGGCTATCGGCGTTGAGCATGATCTCGACCGTTTTCGGGTCGTTGAAGGCGTCCAAGAAGGTATCGCCGAGATCGCGCAGCAATTTCTCTCGCGCGCGCTCCTTGACGACGGCGGATACGCCGGCGGTATGTCCCTGTTCCATTTGTCTTGCGGTTACCCTGGCACCGGCGCGACCGTCATGGTCGCTACCGGAGAAGCTTCAAACGGGCGCCTCCGCGTCCCGAACATTTGGCCTTTCGTTTATGCGGCCTTCTTCAGCGGTGCGGCTTGCAGCACATCGCTGGTCACGCATGTCGTATGAAGCGATCGATGCATCCCGTGCATCTCCGCCCCATCAAGCGACGCCGGCACATCGACATGACACGCTGCAGGTGACTGCTCACCCCAACGCACCGTCAAGCGAGCGCCCGCAGTGACACCGCGCGTAAAGATCTTGCTGCCCTGGCCGACCACGCCTACCACCTGACCGGCGGCGTCGGTGACGGACGCGCCGAACGGCAGTGGCTCGCCATCCGAACGGGAGGCCTGAATCAGTAGCGCCTGCGAGACCGTGGTCCGATAGTCGAGCCGGGCAAGGGCCCCGGCGCGAGGCGCGACGCTCTCACTCGTGCTCTCCAGTTCGACGTCCTGCGACGCGCCCGTGGGATTGATGGAGATGGTGTTGAGCTGGTACGGCTGCAGGCCACGTACGACCGCATTGCCGTGGCGGTCCAGGCGCGTACCGTTGTGACTGTCGATCCGTGCACCCGCGGCACCTGGCGCATGGATGATGGCGTTCGTCTCGCCGAGCTCCTGCGCCAGCGTGAGGCCGTCTTGATGAGCCACGAGCGCACCCGCGGCACCGAGCGAATACTGCGAGGTACCGCCGCTTCGACCCATGCCAATTCGATAATTACCAACGTAGGTGCGATAGCCCAGGCTGGCGTTGCCGCCGTGGGAGGCGCCGCCATTGGTACGCTCGGAGCGCGTGGCGGATACGTTGTAGGTCAGGTCGCGCGCACTGTCGAGCGCACCCGCCATGGAGGCTAAGGTCGTACGGTAGCCGTCGTCCGACCAGTTGTGATTGATATTGAGGTTTGGCGCACTCGGCTCATGACCCAGTGGAATCGAGAGCGACAGATAGACCGTCGTGTCGGTACCGTCGCTGCGACGCCCGCTCACACGTGCTCCGAAGGCACTGCCGATTCTCGAACGTTGCACTGAAACGTTATAGGAAACCGTGCGCCAGCTGCTGCCATATCCGAGCGAGAAGTTGGCGCCGCGCGAGCGCGCTGCCCAATAGTCGACTAACGAGCCGGTCGCCACGAGTCGGCCATCGCCGATGTCTTGTCCCACCGTCAGATCGAAACGGCTGCGCTCACCGCCGAATCGTGCGCCCGTCTCGCCGCGACGCAGGCGTTCGCGCATAGCGGCCGCATCGATCACGCCGAGATAATCGCGCGTCGAGAACCGGTATGCGGCGATGCCGATATTTGTTCCGGTAGCGTTGACCGCGCGGTTATAGCGCAAGCGCGTGCTCATCCCACGACGTTTGCCGAAGGAACGAAAGGCCGCGCGGGAGCTCGTGACATCAAGCGAGACCGCCCCAAGGGGGAGGTTCACCGCCGCGCCGAAGAGGCCTGCCACGTAGCTGTTCGATGCGGTCGTGCCCGCGTACAGGGTGCTGTTGGCAGTGACGCCACGCTGCACCGTCGCCTGGAAGATAAAGGGTGTGGCGGTGACGCTGGTCTCCGAGACCTGCCCGGCGGCGACCGCGAAGCGTGTTGTACCTTCGCGCAGCATCTGCGGAATGGACGTGTATGGGACGACGATCGTCTTGGTGCGGCCATCGGCTTCGGTGACGACCACCTCGAGATCACTGCCGTAGCCCGTGGGATACAGGTCATCGAGCTGGAAGGCCCCTGGCGCGACGGTAGTGCTGGCGATGATGTAGCCGTTCTGGCGTACCGTCACCTGGGCGTTGCTTTCGGCGACGCCACGAATCACCGGCGCATATCCCCGCTGCGATGCGGGAAGCATGCGTTGATCGCTGGCAACGGAGACGCCGCGAATGCGTACGCTGTCCAGGATATCGCCGCTGGTGTAGCTGTCGCCAAGGGTCAGCTGGGCACGCGCCTCGGTGAGGTCATGCTGCGCGTAGGAGAGCGTGTTTTGCCAGTCCCGCCGTCCCTGCGTCATGCTCATCGAACCGTTGTGGCGTAGCCGCCACCCGCCAAGATTGGCCCCGGCGTTGACACCGACGAAGGTCGAGGTCGATCGCCGTCCGTCCGAGCGCAGCTGAAAGGTGTTTGCGTTGTAGTTCAGCATCAACGCCTGTTCGCCGGCATCCCACAGGTCGGGGCTCACGTAGCCACGTGCACGGGAAGCCATGAAGACCTGCGGCAAGGTGACGTGCAGGACCTGCTCCGCGTCGTCGAAATCCACGGTCGCACTCGGCACCGCGGACTCCAGGTGGCCACAGAGCAAGGTGTCGTCCAGCGGTTCGAGGGATCCAGCGTCGCTGCGCGACTTCAGCTTGTCGATGTCCAGGCCGAAGGCGACGAGCATGTCGCGCGTGAAGCAGGGCTGGGCACTGATGCTATCGGCGACCTGGCGGAACGTGACGTCGCGGGAGCCCGGTATCGGTGTCCCGTTAACCTCGATCAGCGGTCGATAGATGCCGGCCAGCGTCACATTGCCACGCTCGAAGCGGGAGAGGTCGATCGACGAGGCTGATGAATGGATGAAGTCCGCATTGAATGCCGCCTGCGGCTCAAGGGTGGCGGGATCGGGATCAGGACCGACCGGATCGACGGCCGCCTCGACAGCACCTGGCAGCACGAGCGCAAGCGCCAGCACCAGGGGGTGCCGCACGAGCGAGCGGGCGCTGATAGCGCGAGTGGTTGTCCTGGAGAGATCGTTCATGGTCCTTACGTGCGCTCTTGGCGCGTCCTGTGTGGTGCCAGCCGGTTCAGTGACCCAGTTTTGCGCTGTGCTTAACGAAACCGCCGTAATCGTTGATCGTCTGGAAGTCGATCTCGACGCTGGTTCCCTGGTCGACGGCCGTCTTCGTCGGAATGGTGTAAACACCGTGCGGCTCCAGGGCGAAGGGTTCCGCTTCGATATCCTTGCCATCGACCCTGAGCTTCAGCTGGTTGACCGTGACGTGGAACGCGCTGTCGTTGCTGACCGAGATGCCACCGCCCCCGGGGACCTTCCATACCAACGCTTCAGAAGCCGTGTCTGCCGAGCCCGACAATCCTTTGGGTCGATAGAAGAGCTTCAGCCGATACCGAAAGGCGAGCTGCATCTGACCACCGTCATCGGCGGCCTCCGCCTTGGGTGGTACTTCGAGGATGTTGAGCCAGAACAGTGATTCACGATCCTCGGGGAGCTTGTCGCTGCCCGTGAATGCCAGGCGCAGGCTCTGCGATTTGCCGGGCTCGATGCGTGATATGGGTGGAGTCACGTTAAAGGGCACGTAGACCGTTTCCGGCTTCGCGCTCGCATCGCCATCGTCGAGCCAGGTCTGCGTCAGTGCAGGTAGCTTGCCCACGTTACTCACCTTCACAACGATCTCTTTCTCGCCCGCGCGATAGACGAAACGCGTGCCGTTCATGACGACACTCGCATTCACCTGCGCAGCAAGGGCTGCGATCCCGATGAACATGGCGGTACGGCAAAGCCACCGCGAGCGGCTGGAAACATCCTTTTTCATGGCGTCCCTCTGGGCAGGTCGGCCGCCGAACGGAACCGGCGGCCGAGGTGTCACTTAC
>Ga0182005_1000696_pt1 | contig 15660 bp, 7 predicted proteins | sample Sormic07211103_1_FD_123021 | JGI IMG/M metagenome (GOLD analysis project Ga0182005, IMG submission 123021) | Rhizosphere microbial communities from Sorghum bicolor, Mead, Nebraska, USA - 072115-103_1 MetaG | ecosystem: Host-associated > Plants > Roots > Rhizosphere | place: USA: Nebraska...
ACGCGCAATCGCATCAGGATGTGCCGTTTGAGCAGGTGGTCGAAGCACTGGGCGTGGTGCGCAGCGCCAGCCATAACCCGCTGTTCCAGGTAATGGCCGCCTACGGCGCACGCAGGCATTTGCCATCGCTTGCCGACGTATCCATCACCATGCTGCCCTCCGGCTCGCCATTCGCCAAATTCGACCTGACGCTGGGTTTCGAGGAAAGCGACGACGGCGGCATTGACGCCGGCTTCACTTATGCGCTCGACCTGTTCGATGCCGATGCCATCGAGCGGCTGGCGGAACGTTTTGTCACATTGCTGGCGAGCGCGGTTGCCGTGCCTGCAACGATGGTCTGCGATTTGCAATGGCTGCCACCAGCCGAGCGCGCCCAGCTGGACGCCTGGAATTGCCAGCAAGCGGATCAGCCGGCCGCCTTCAAGGCGGTGCATGAACATATCGCCGAGCATGCACGCGCCCGGCCGGACGCGCGCGGCGTCGCCGACATGGATCGTTCGCTGACGCGCGGCGAAGTCGACGGGCGCGCGGCGCGGCTGGCGCAGCGTCTGGTTGCCGCCGGCGTCGGTGCCGAGATGCGGGTTGGCGTTGCACTCAGCCGCTCGGTGGACTTGCTGGTTGGCCTGATTGCGGTGCTGAAGTCGGGCGGCGCTTTTGTGCCGCTTGATCCAGCCCATCCCCGGGAACGCCTGGCGCAGATCCTTGACGATGCGCAGATTACGCATGTCATTGCCGAAGATCAAAGCCTGGCGGCGCTGCCGGTGTCGGATTCCCTGCGCATCTGGCGGATTGACGGCGACGACAGCGGTACGGATGTCGCAGGAATTGCGCCGGCAGCGCTGCCGGTCGTCGCGCCGACGCAGGCCGCTTATGTGATCTATACCTCAGGCTCGACCGGAAAGCCGAAAGGCGTAGTGGTCGACCATGGTTCTTTCGCCCGTCATTGCGCGGCAATCGCCGAACGCTACGGCGCCGGCGAAGACGATGTGTTCCTGCTGTTCCAGTCAGTCAATTTCGACGGTGCGCATGAAGGCTGGTTTTCTCAATACATGTCGGGCGCAGCCGTGGCGGTGACCGCCGATACGCTCTGGCCGCCGGCGCTGACCTGCAAGATGATGGTGCGCGAGGGCGTCACCATGACCTACGTGCCGCCCGGCTGCGCCACGCAACTGGCCGAATGGGCGCTGGCGCATGGCGCACCGCCTGCCTTGCGGTCGCTGACGGTAGGCGGCGAAGCGACATCGCGCGAGGCGTTCGCGCTGATGCGCCGGGCATTCCCGAAAGTGCGCATCGTCAATGGCTATGGTCCGACCGAAACCGTCATCACGCCGATGCTGTGGATGTTCCAGCCGCACGATGATGCCGCCAGCCTGGCGGACAGCGCTTACCTGCCGATCGGCACCCTGGTCGGCGCGCGCACCGCACATGTGCTGGATGCGCGGCTGAATCCTTTGCCGGTGGGCGTGATCGGCGAACTGTTCCTGGGCGGGGAAGGCGTGGGAGTGGCGCGCGGTTACCTGGACCGGCCCGCGCTCACTGCCGAGCGTTTTGTGCCGGATCCGTTCGGAGCGCCTGGTGCGCGGCTCTACAGCACGGGCGACCTGGTCAAGCGGCGCGCTGACGGCGTATTCGATTTCATCGGCCGCGTCGATCACCAGGTGAAGCTGCGCGGCCTGCGCATCGAACTGGGTGAAATCGAAGCGCAGCTGGCGGCGCATGAGGATGTGCGCGAAGCGGTGGCAATCGTGCACGGCAAGGGCGCCCAGGCGGCGCTGGTCGCGTATGTCGAATTGAGCGATGAGGCGCGCCGGCGCCCATTGCAGGCCGATGCGGCTGAACTGGACGCCCATCTGCGCCATACGCTGCCCGATTACATGGTGCCGGCGCATATCATCGTGCTGGATGCCTTGCCGCGCAATGCCAACAGCAAGGTCGACCGCGCTGCGCTGCCGGAACCAAAGCGGGTAGAGCGCGTGTACGAATCGCCTACGGCCGGCGTCGAAACGGCATTGGCGCAGATATGGCGCGAGGTGCTGGGCGCCGAACGGGTCGGACGCGCCGATCATTTCTTCGAGTTGGGCGGCCATTCGCTGGCAGCGGTGCGGGTGGCGACCAAGGTGGCCGAACGGCTGGCATACGATGTGCCGGTGCGGGCACTGTTTGAAGCGCCGAGCCTGGCGCAATATGCGCAGCGCGTGCTGGCTTCGGCCCGCACGGAACCGATGTTTGAAGCTGAATCCGATGTGGCGGAAGCAGCTGGCATCCCCGATGCCAATGGCGTGCTGCCGTTGTCAGCTGCGCAGCTTGGCCTGTGGTTCTTGTGGCGTACCCAGCCGGAGAATGCCGCTTACAACATTCCGGTTGCATTGCGCCTGCGCGGTCCGCTCGATGCCGAAGCTTTGCGCGAGGCTTTCTCCTTGGCGGCTGCGCGCCATCCCGCTCTGCGCACCAGATTGGTCGAGCGGGCAGGCAGCCTGCCGGGCCAGTACATCGGCCAGCACTGGCAGGCCGCGTTGCCGGTAATCGACCTGAGCGGTGAAGTATCGGCGATGGCAAGCGCCGTCGCGCTGACCGACGAAGACGCGCTCACGCCATTCAATCTGCTTGGCGCCGGACCGTTGTGGCGGGCAAGGCTGCTGCGCCTGGCCGATGACGACCATGTGCTGTCGCTGGCAGTCCATCACATCGTGTCGGATGGGCAGTCGATCGAGCTGTGGTTCGACGATATCCGCACCACCTATGTGGCGCTGGTTTCCGGTTCCACGCCGGTGCGTGCCACCCCAGCTCCATTGCCGGCGACGCCGGTGCTGCCGGCGACGGCGCCGCGGGCACGCCTGGCGTTCTGGCGCAGCGTCCTGGGCGATGTGCCGGCCAGCGTCTTGCCGCCGCCTTCATCAGGGCGGGCCAGCGAGCCGCGCTGGGCGGCAAGCCGGATTGCCTTCGCCCTGGATGACGCCCTGGTCCAGCGTGCGCGCGCAATGGCGCTGGAAACCCATGCCACCTTGCCCATGCTGCTGCATGCGGCGCTGAATGTGGCGTTCTACCGCGCAACCGGCGCGGCGGACCAGCCGGTCGGCGTGCTGGCGTCGACGCGCGAATTGTCGGGCGACGCCGCCAGCCTCGCGCTTGGACTGTTCATCAATGCGGTAGTGGTGCGCACCCGCCTTGCCGGCAAGGATTCTCCCGCCACGGTCCTGGCTGCGGTGCGCGACAGCGCGCTTGCCGCTTATGCCCATGCCGATACGCCATTCTCCGATGTGGTCGCCGCATTGCGCTTGCCGCGCCCGGCGATCGGCAACCCCTTGTTCCAGGTGATGTTCAACTACATGCGTCCGGCCAGCGCCGCCGGGCACGATTGGGCCGGCCTTGCGCTCAGCGAATTCAACGATGTCAGGCACCGCGTGGTGTTCGAATTGGAGCTGGATATCGTCGAACATTCGGATGGCCGCGTGACCGGAGCGTTCTCGTATGCCAACGAACTGGTTGATGGCCGATTTGTCGAGGCGCTGGCGACGGATTACCTGGAGGTCGTACGCCAGTTCGTCGACGCGCCGCATGCGGCGCTTGGCACGGTCCAGCCTCGCTTCACCGATGTCACGCCGCAGTATCTGGCGACGGTAAATACAGCTGAAATTGACGAGTTGCAGGCAGAAGCGAGCCATTTTTCAGAGGCGCTGCAAGGAGTCTGGGACGGCGTGTTCGACGGCGACGCGCCATCGCGTGACGCCAATCTGTTCGAAGCCGGCGCCACTTCCTTCGATATCGTGCGCTTCGTCGACGCGGCGCGGGCCGCCGGTTACATGCTGGCGATCGTCGAAGTGTTCGCTGCACCGTATTTCTCGGCTCTGGGCAGGCGCCTGGCCGCGCAGTCTCCGATGGCGATGGCGTTGCGCGATGCCGGCTGAAGCCGGATTTGCCGCCTGTACCGCGATCGTCCAGGAATTTTTTTTCAATCGTCACGCCTGGCGTGACGGGTAAAACTGATAAGGAACATAGACATGCAACGAGATAGCGTTTTTGACCTGATTGGCGTCGGCTTCGGGCCGTCCAACCTTGCGCTTGCCGTGCGCCTTGCCGAGGAGGCGGGAGCATCGCACCTGAACCATTGTTTTGTCGAGCGGCAGCCCGAATTCGGCTGGCACCGCGGCATGCTGCTGGACGATTGCCGGATGCAGATTTCCTTCCTCAAGGACCTGGTCACCTTGCGCGATCCGAAAAGCCGCTTCACGTTCATCAACTACCTGTTCGAGCGCGGCCGCCTGCCGGATTTCGTCAACCTGAAGAGTTTTTATCCGACCCGGGTCGAATTCCATGATTACCTGAACTGGGTTGCCCAGGCTTTCGACGAGCGCGTGCATTACGGCGAAACCGTGGTCGGGATCGAGCCGGTGGCCGCGGCAGGCAACAGCGGCCAGGTCGATGCATTGCGGGTTTTCTCGCGCGACGAGGCCGGCCGCGAATGGCAGCGCGTGACGCATGCGCTGTCGGTCGGGATCGGCGGCTCGGCGCGGATCCCGGAAATGTTTACCGCGCTCGGCCCGCACAACGTGATTCATACCTCGAATTACCTGACCTCCATCGACCGTGTGGTCGGCGCCCCGCAAAGCGGCCCGCAGAACTGTCCGCGCAAGCGGATCGCGGTGGTCGGCGCAGGGCAGAGCGCGGCCGAAGTGTTTGTCGACCTGACGCGCCGTTACCCCGGCGTCGACGTCAGCATGGTGATACGTTCCAGCGCGCTGAAGCCGGCCGACGACAGTCCGTTCGTCAACGAAATTTTCAGCCCGGCATACACCGACATTGTCTATGCGCAGGCCAAGGATGTGCGGCGCTCGCTGATCGATCGTTTCCGCGACACCAACTATGCGGTGGTCGACCGTTCTCTCATCGAGCAGATCTACGAAATGCTGTACCTGCAGAATGTCGCCGCCGAGCCCCGTCATCGCTTGCTGGCGAATACGGCGATCGAAGCAGCGGTGCGCAGCAGCAATGGCCAGGTCGAACTGACCTTGCGCGACCGCCTGAGCGGCCATGCCTGCGCCGAGCGGTTCGATGCGCTGGTGCTGGCAACCGGCTATGGCCGCGCCAACCACCTTGGATTGCTGGATGGGCTGGCGCCGTATCTGGGCGATGCCCTGGCGCAGGGCAACGTCAGGCGCGATTACCAGCTCGCCACGCCGGCGCACTTCAAGCCGCGCATCTACCTGCAAGGCTGCTGCGAAGACAGCCACGGCTTGTCCGATACGCTGCTGTCGGTGCTGGCGCTGCGCTCGGATGAAATCACCGCCTCGCTGGTGCAGGGGGCAAAGCAGGAGCGGACGTTCAGTCCGGTAGTGGAGCAGCAAAAAAACGGAGTGGGCGGCGGCCGCATAGCTTCCGCCCTTTGATGAAGAAAGCGGGTTTTCAATACAAACCGCATTGCAATCGGGAGTAGTAGAAGATGGAATGGATAACAGGTACGCGTCGGCGTGCAATCGTCGTCGCCGTGGGTGTGTTGTTCGAGGCGACCGCAGTTGGTCATGCCCACGCCCAGCAGGCGGCGCAGCCGGCAAGCGACACGCAAAAAAACGGCAAGGCGGCAGACAGCACGCTGCCGGTCATCAACGTCAGCGCCGGCGCGGACGATGACGGCACCGTAGGGCTGGTGGCGCGGCGCAGCGCCAGCGGTACAAAAACGGATACGCCGCTCAACGAGATTCCGCAGACGATCAACGTCGTCACCGCGGCGCAGATCGAGCAGACCGGCGCGGCCAGCATCAACGATGCGCTGCGCTATATTCCGGGCTTTTCGTCGTACGGGTCGGAAGTGCGTTCCGACTGGTATTCGGTATTGCGCGGCTTTACGCCCAGCGTGTTCGTCAACGGCCTGCAAGTGCCAAGCACGCTGAACCTGGCGAGCTGGCGCGTCGATCCTTACATGATCGACAGCATCAGCGTGCTGCGCGGCCCGGCTTCGGTGCTGTACGGCCAGGGCGATCCCGGCGCCATCGTCGATGTCCGGAGCAAGCTGGCCAATGGCGAGCGGATGCGCGAACTGCAGGTGCAGCTGGGCGACTACGCCAGGAAACAGGTTTCTGTCGATATCGGCGACAAGATCGACAAGGACGGCACGCTGTCGTACCGTTTCGTCGGCACCGGCCGCGACGGCAATTCGCTGACCGGCCCGCATGCCGAGCAGCGGGTCGCTTTCGCGCCGTCGATCAGGTGGCAGCCGGACGCCAGCACCTCGCTTACCGCGTCCTTGACCTACCTGCAGGACTGGGGCGATGCCTCCAACAACTTCCTGCCGGCGCAAGGCACCATCCTGCCCAACCCGAATGGCAAGATTTCCGAAAACCTGTACACCGGCGATCCGACTTTTTCGCACTACCGCAAGAAGCAATGGTCGATCGGCTACCAGTTCGAGCACAAGCTCGATCCAGTCTGGACTTTCCGTCAAAATATGCGTTGGATGCAGCTCTCTCTTGATCAAGGTTCGGTGTATGGCGGCGGCCTTGATCCTGATGACGCAACACAGCAGTCATTATTGCGCTATGTGGGCAGGTATCACTTTAACTATAGCCGCTTTGGCGTCGACAACCAGGCGCAAGCCAAATTAAGCAGCGGCCCGCTTGAACATACAGTCTTGTTCGGCGCCGATTATAGTCGTCAGAGCAGCAGCGATGGAGAGCGGATGGCAATCGGGCCTAGCTTGAATTTATATAATCCGGTCTATATTCCCATTACAAATGCATTATTTGATGGCCCGACTGCCTATCCTGACACATACACCAAGACCACGCTGAACATGTTCGGCCTGTATGCGCAGGACCAGGTCAAATGGCGGCGCTGGGCACTGACGTTCGGCGGACGGCAGGACTGGAGCAACACCAGGCAGAACGATATCGCCGGCGGCACCAGCTTCCAGCAGGACGACCATGCATTTTCCGGCCGGGTCGGGCTGGTTTACCTGGGCGATTACGGTTTGTCGCCGTACCTCAGCTATTCGACCTCGTTCAATCCGATCATCGGCGTCAAGCTGGCCAACGGCGGCCTGGCCGCCCCGAGCAAGGGCCGGCAGATCGAGGCAGGCTTGCGCTGGCAGCCGGCCGGCAAGAACCTGATGCTCAACGGCGCGCTGTACCAGATCTACCAGACCAACGTGCAGACGCCGGATCCTGCCGATCCGACCGGAAGCTTGTCGGTGCAGAGCGGCGAAGTGCGGTCGCGCGGCGTCGAGTTCAGCGCGGTTGGCAATCTGTCGCGTGAGTTCTCTATCATTTCCGCTTATGTCTACCAGGATGTAAAGGTCACCAAGGCCAACGATTCGTCGCTGGGCAAGTGGCCAGTGGATATCCCGCGGCCGCGCCAGATGGCGTCGCTGTGGGGTGACTGGACCTGGCGTACGGGCGCGCTGGCCGGCTTCGGCGCGGGCGCCGGCATCCGCTACCAGAGCGGCAGTGCCGGAGCTTCCGACAATTCGCTGTATGTGCCGAGCTACACGGTGTTTGACGCCGGCATCCACTACGACTTGCCCAACTGGCGCCTGGCGCTGAATGCGACCAACCTGTTCAATCGCACCTATGTCAGCGGCTGCCAATCGGCGAACACTTGCTTCTACGGTAACCAGCGCACGCTGGTCGCCAGCGCCAGGTACAACTGGTAAGGCGCAGCTTTAAGCAACGCGTGGAATAGGGCCGGGCCCCGTGCCGTGAGGTGCGAGGCATGGCGCCGATCATCAATTTGTCCGAATGGATAAGACATTTATGCCAAAGAAAAAACTCGTTTATATCTGGTCCCTGAGAAATGCCGCCGCCGACAAGGCCGGGCAAGACGTTGCGTACAAGGATGGCGCGCGCTACATGAAGTCGGTGCTTGAATACCTGGTCGAGGCGCTCAACCAGACTGAGCTGGGGAATATGTATTCTCTCGAAAAAGTCATCTACGACGACGATGCGGATTCGGCCGTCGATCGCGAGAAACTGAAGGAGTACGGGTTCTCTTACGAAGCGGGCAAGCGCTGGTTTTACCCGCCAGGGCTGAGCGTGCAGGGGCGGCCTGTGAACGATTTGCTGCTGGCGATTCCGTCGGCGTACCGGCGGCTTGGGATGAATGCGCCGGAGCGGCCGGCAGGCAAAAGCGCGTTCGAAAAGAAGCTGCTCGACACGCTGGTCGAGCTGCAGGCCGATATCGTCGTATTGGACGGTTTGCTGATCATCCTGGACGAGCTGGTGCGGCCGGGCAGCCGCTTCGAGCGCAAGATCGTCAATATCCATCCCGGCGTTACGCGCGCGGATTCGCCGTACGAGCGGCGCGGCGCCTATGCAACGCTGGATGCATTGCACGGTGCGCGCGGCAGGAAGGTGGTCGACTGGCAAACCATGGAAACGGTGCCGGTGAAGCCGCTGTACATGACCGGCGCCTCTTTCCATTACGTGGATAACGGCATCGATTCAGGCGAAGTGATCCACGACGTGCTGAAAACCGAGATCGACAAGGAAGACACGATCCTGGAACTGCGCTGGAACAATTTCAACCGCAGCCTGTTTCCTGCGCTGCATGAAGGTCTCGTCAAGATCTACCGCTGACAAAAATAACGGCCATGCACGACAAGTCGCATGGCCGCTATAGAGAGTTACCGTCCCGAGTTACTGCGCGGTCAGCTCTTTTTCGCCTGGTCGCGGATCGGCAGGTTGCGGATGCGTTTGCCGGTGGCCGCGAAAATGGCGTTGCACAAGGCCGGGGCGATGGGCGGCGTGCCCGGTTCGCCGACACCGCCCAGCGGCATATCGTACTTGTGCGGCACCATGTGGACCCGCAGGTCGCGCGGAGCGCTGAAGGCACGCAGCACTTCGTACTCATGGAAGTTGCCTTGCTCCGCGCTGCCGTTCTTGAAGGTGATTTCCCCGGTCAGCGCCAGGCTCAGGCCCATGATGCAGGCGCCCTCGACTTGCGAGCGGATCCGGTCCGGCGTGATCTGCGGGCCGCAATCGATTGCCATGTCGACGCGCGGAATGCTGATCGTGCCGTCGTCGGCGACCACCACCTCGATCACCGCCGCCACATAAGACATGAAGCTGTACGCAACGGCCAGGCCCAGGCCATGGCCCTTGGGCACCTTGCGGCCCCAGCCGGCTTCCTTGGTCGCCAGTTCCACCACCGCCCGCATGCGGCCGGTATCGAGCGGATACAAGACCGGCGATTCACCGTAGTTGGTGGTGTCGGACATCTCTTGCGGATTGACCTGGCGCGCCGGGCCGATCAGCTCCAGCAGGAATTCCCGATGGTCGCGCTTGGCCGCGGCAGCCAGTTCCGCCACGAACGACTGCACCGCAAATGCGTGCGGGATGTTGTAGACCGAACGGAACCAGCCGATCCGCGTATGCGCTTCGACTTCCGGCGCTTCAATGCGGATGTTGGGAATCACGAACGGGATATTGATCGCGCCCATGCCCAGTTCACCCGGCTGTTCGCCCTTGGCGCCGGCGACAAAGGTCGAGGCGATGGTCGGCGCCGCGGTGCGGTGCAGCCAGGCTTGCGGCTTGCCTTTGGCGTCCAGCGTGCTTTCCAGGTGTTCCAGCGAGACGGTATGGAAGTAGTCGTGGCGCAAATCGTCTTCGCGGGTCCAGGTAACTTTCACCGGCGCGCCGTCCATGGCCTGCGACAGCAACGCTGCTTCTGCCGCGAAGTCAGGCTTGGATTTGCGGCCGAAACCGCCGCCCAGCAAAGTGACGTTGACTTTGACGTCGTCGGTCTTCCAGCCGAGGCGGCCGGCCACGGTGTCGCGCGTGGCTTGCGGATCCTGCACGCAAGCCCAGACTTCGCATTTGCCGTTGGCGGTGCGGGCGGTGGCGGCCGGCGGTTCCATGGTGGCGTGGGCCAGGTGCGGGATATAGTATTCGGCTTCGATGCGCTTGCCGGCCTGGCCCAGGACCGCCATGGCGTCGCCATTGTTGCGCACCACCTTGGCTGGCTTGCGCGCGGCTTCTTGCAGGGTGGCCTTGAACGCAGTCGAGTCATAAGCTGCGTGCGGACCGTTGTCCCAGGTGATTTTCAACGCTTCGCGGCCCTTGATCGCGGCCCAGGTGTTGCGTGCAATCACGGCGATGCCGCCGAGCGGATTGAACTTGGCCGGCGGCGGGCTGCCCTTGAGTTCGATGACTTTCACCACGCCCGGGATTTTCAAGGCTTCGGCCGGATCGAAGCTGGCCACTTTGCCGCCGTACACCGGCGGCCGCGCGACTACCGCATACAGCATGCCTTCCAGGCGGGTATCGATGCCGTACTGGGTGTTGCCGGTGACGATGTTGCGGAAATCGACGCTGCCGAAAGCATCCTTGCCGATGTAACGGAATTGCGACGGATCTTTCAGCGGCGCCGGCGCCGGCACCTTCAGCTTGGCGGCGTCGACCGCCAGTTCGCCGTAACCGAGCTTGCGGTTGCTCTTGGCGTGCAGCACTTCATGGTTCTTGGTGGTGATTTCGGTTGCCGGCACGTTCCAGCGCGCGGCGGCGGCGGAGACCAGCATCAGGCGCGCAGTGGCGCCGACCTGGCGCATCGGCGTGAAGAAATGGCGCATGCTGCGTGAGCCGTCGGTGTTCTGGTTGCCGTAGCGGCTTTCGTCGGCGTTGGCTTGCACCACGCGCACCCGGCCCCAGTCGGCGTCGAGTTCGTCGGCCACCACCAGCGGCAGGCTGGTGCGGATGCCCTGGCCCATTTCGGAGCGGTGGGCAATGATGGTGACGATGCCGTCGGCGCCTATCGATACAAAAACCAGGGGATCGTTGACGGTGCCGCCAGGCATGCCGGCGCCGCCGTATTTTTTTGCCGGCGCAGCGGCGTCGGCCGCCATCACCAGCCCGTTCACGCCTACCGTCAGCGCCAGCCCGGTGAAGGCGCCGACTCCCTTGAGCCAGGTGCGGCGGCTTACGGAAGCGACTTCGGTGTTAGCGCTATCTTTAGCGAAATCGAAAGCGGCGCTCATTTTGCGACTCCGTTATCGGTGACATGCGCAGCAACCTGCTTGATCGCCGCGCGGATGCGGGTGTAGGTGCCGCAGCGGCAGATATTGCCGCTCATGGCGTCGTCGATTTCCTTGTCGGTCGGCTTCGGCGTGGTTTTCAGCAGGGCGGTGGCCGACATGATCTGGCCGGCCTGGCAGTAACCGCATTGCGGCACGCCCAGCGCGATCCATGCTTCCTGCACGGCATGGCCGACCTTGTCGTCGGCAATGGCTTCGATGGTGGTGACTTTTTTGCCGGCGGCGGCGCTGATCGGCGTGATGCAAGAGCGGATCGGGGCGCCGTCCAGGTGCACCGTGCAGGCGCCGCACAGGGCCATGCCGCAGCCGAATTTGGTGCCGGTCATGCCGATATGGTCACGCAGGGTCCACAGCAGCGGGGTGTCTTCCGGTAAGTCGATCTCGTGCTGCTTGCCGTTGATGTTCAGGCTTGTCATGGTGGGTTCTACCTTTCCAGCTTGGGGTTGATAACCTATTGATGGATAAATCGGGAGCAGTATAGTCGAATTGGCAATGCCTTGATTCCTTGCTATCAATTGACGTGATAAACCGCGCCTGGGCATTGTAGACCGAACTGAAATTCTTTGATTGAGCGCAACTGTTTCGGGGATAATTGGCAGATTGCAATTTTGGTGATGGAGTTCCGATGTCCGATTTGTTGAATAGAGCTGGCCGCATTCCCGACAACGTTTCGCTGCCCGAGCTGACGCTGCGAGGCATCATCCTTGGCGCCTTGATTACGGTCGTGTTCACGGCTTCCAACGTGTACCTGGGCTTGAAAGTCGGCCTGACTTTTTCTTCCGCCATCCCGGCCGCCGTGATTTCCATGGCCGTGCTGCGCATGTTCAAGAGCGCCAATATCCTTGAAAACAATATGGTCCAGACCCAGGCTTCGGCCGCGGGCACGCTGTCTTCCATCATCTTCATCCTGCCTGGCCTGGTGATGATCGGTTACTGGCAGGGTTTCCCGTACTGGCAGACCCTGGCGATCTGCGCCGCCGGCGGCATGCTGGGCGTGATGTTCACGATCCCGCTGCGGCACGCGATGGTGGTGCAAAGCGACCTGCCTTACCCGGAAGGCGTGGCGGCGGCTGAAATCCTGCGCGTCGGCAGCGCCGAAGTCGAACTCGACGGCGCCGCCGGCAAGGCCGGGACAAAGGCTGAAACCGGCATCGTCGACATCATGGCCGGCGGTTTCACCGCCGCTGCCGTGACCTTGTTCTCATCCGGCTTCCGGGTGCTGGGCGAAGGCCTCAACCTGTGGTTCGCGGCAGGTCCGGCAGTGGTGCGCCTGTCCGCCGGCTTTTCGCTGGCCTTGCTGGGCGCGGGCTACCTGATCGGCATCGTGGCCGGCATCGCCATGCTGATCGGCTTGCTGATCGCCTGGGGCGTGGCCGTGCCGGTGCTGACCTCGATGCACAGCATCCCCGACGGCGTGACGCTGGCCAAATATGCGACCGGCCTGTGGAGCAAGGATGTGCGCTTCATCGGCGCCGGCACCATCGGCGTGGCCGCGGTGTGGACCCTGATCACCTTGTTCAAGCCGATGCTGGAAGGCGTCAAGACCTCGTTCCAGGCTCTGCGCGGCGGCAAGGGGCGCATCAACATCCCGCGCACCGAACAGGACCTGGCGCCGAGCTGGATCATCGGCATCACGCTGGTGCTGGTGGCCATCCTGGTAGCGACTTTCGCCAGCTTCCTGAGCGCCGCGCCTTTGTCGGCCGGCATGGTGTGGGGGCTGGTTGCCTATAGCGTGCTGTTTGCCGTGATCTTCGGTTTCCTGATCGCCGCTGCCTGCGGTTACATGGCAGGGCTGATCGGTTCTTCCGCCAGTCCGATTTCCGGCGTCGGCATCGTCGCCGTGGTGCTGGTGTCGCTGCTGATCCTGCTGGTCGGCAGCGGCGACGGCCTGCTGGCGACCGAGAGCGGCAACAAGCTTGGCATCGCGCTGGCGATCTTCACCACCTCGGCGGTGATCGCGGTGGCCACCATCTCCAACGATAACCTGCAGGACTTGAAAACCGGCTGGCTGGTCGGCGCCACGCCTTGGCGCCAGCAGGTGGCCTTGCTGATCGGCTGCGTGGTGGGCGCCGTGGTGATTCCGCCGGTGCTGGAGCTGCTGTATAACGCCTACGGTTTTGCCGGCGCCATGCCGCGCGCCGAGATGGATGTGACGCACGCCTTGTCGGCGCCGCAGGCCACCTTGATGACGGCCATCGCGACCGGGATTTTCACTCATCAGCTGAACTGGGACATGATACTGATCGGCCTCGGACTGGGCGTCGTGCTGGTGACGATCGACGAAGTGCTGCGCCGCCGCGGCGGCGTGGCGCGTTTGCCGGTGCTGGCGGTAGGCATCGGCATTTACCTGCCGCCGACGGTCGCTTCGACCCTGGTGCTGGGCACCTTGCTGGCCTGGGTGATAGAACGCATCCTGAAAAAGCGCGCGCAGAAGGCGGGCCTGCCGTATGAACAGTTTGCCGAAGCGCCAAACCGGCGCGGCGTGCTGCTGGCGTCCGGCCTGATCGTCGGCGAAAGCCTGGTGGGCGTGCTGCTGGCGGCCATCATCGGTTTTACCGGCAACGATTCGCCGCTGGCGCTGGTTGGCGCTTCCTTTGAAAACACCGCGCAATGGCTGGGGTTGATCGTGTTTGCTGCAGTGGCCTGGGTCTTCTCGCGGCGCGTGCTGACGGCGCGCCAGCAATAGGCGCTCGCCGGCTGCCGTGCAGCCGTCAAAAAAATGGACCGGGCTGATTACCCGGTCCATTTTATTTTGCGAACTTGTTTCCAGCCGTGCCGGCCGGCTACTCGTGGTGCAGCGCGATTCCGAACTGTTCCGCCAGCGCGGCGCGGCCTTCCGGCGTGATGCCGACCACGCGCGAATGCTTGCTCCTGGTCAGCCAGCCCAGTTCCACCATGCGCTTCGCCAATGTTGCTCCGAGGGCGCCGGCCAGGTGGTCGCGGCGTTCGCTCCAGTCGAGGCAGGGGTAGGCGAACTGGCGCCGGCTCTTCTGCAGCTGGCGGGTATCGATGCCGAAGTCTTCGAACCAGGTTTCGCCTTGTTCCGATAACGAAAAAGTGCCGTCGTCGGCATGCAGCAAGCCGCGTTCAAGCAGGACCTCGGTCAGCCTGGTTCCCAGTTTTCCTGCCAGGTGGTCGTAGCAGAAGCGCGCGGTGCAGATGGCGTCGTTGCCGTTCGCGGGACCGATGCGTTTGCGCTTCGGGGCGAACACCATCAGGGATTCGATCAGGCGCGCCACTTCCGGCGAGGCCAGCCGAAAATATTTGTGGCGGCCTTGCGTAGTCATGTCGAGCAGTTTGTCTTCCAGCAGCTGGCGCAGGTGCGCGGTCGCGGTGGCAGGCTTGATTTCCGTGCCGTACGCCAGTTCCTTGGCGGTCAGGGCGCGTCCTTCCATCAGCAGCGCCAGCATCTGGATGCGGGTCGGGTCGCCGATGGTGCGGGCCAGCCGGCTGAGGTCGGGTTCATCGTTCATAGTTTGATGGTAACCGTACTGTTGTTGTGTGACAAGCGGGCGCAACAAGCCCAGAATTGAGCCTTGATCACTCAGGCAACGGAGCTGCTGCAATGACATCTCACCAACTGGCGCAAGCGCCGGCCACACCTGTTGCGAAAGCGGGCATGCCCGCCGCGGGCTGGACCATTGCTGCCAGCAGTTTCGCTTTTATCATCGTCCAGCTCGATATCACCATCGTCAACGTGGCGCTGCCGCAGATCGGCGCTGACCTGGGGGCGCGCGTTTCGGCTTTGCAATGGGTGGTGGATGCCTACACCCTCGGTTTTGCCGTGTTCCTGCTGTCGGCCGGCGCCCTGGGCGATAAATTCGGCTCCAAGCGTTTGTTCCTGGCCGGATTCCTGTTGTTCGCCCTGGCTTCGATCGCCTGCGGGCTGGCGCCGAATGCCGCTTTCCTGAACGTCGCGCGCGCCGTCCAGGGCATAGGCGCGGCGCTGCTGGTGCCCAGTTCGCTGGCGATCCTGAACCGTGCCTGCGCCCACGATAAAAAACTGCTCGCCAAGGCGATCGGGCTCTGGACTGCGGCGGGCGGCGTCTCGATTGCCGCCGGCCCGGTGCTGGGCGGCCTGCTGCTGGCGACCGCGGGATGGCGCAGCATCTTCTGGGTAAATATCCCGATCTGCATCCTGGGTTTTTTGCTGACCTTGCGCGTGGTGCCGGCCATGGCAAGCAAGCTGCATGTGCATCCCTTCGATTTCCTGGGACAGGTGCTGGCGATTGTCGCGCTGACCGGGCTGGTTGGCGCGGTGATCGAACTGCATCCGCTAGGACTGGAGCATCCGCTGGTATTGTCCGGATTCTGCGTGGCCCTGGCCGCAGGCGTCGCCTTCGTCATGGTGGAAAAGAAAGTGCCGCATCCGATGCTGCCGCTGAACTTCTTTCGCCAGGCCAGTTTTACCGCGGCCGTCCTGTTCGGCGTGCTGGTGAATTTTTCTTACTACGGCGTGATTTTCGTGATCAGCTTTTACCTGCAGAAAGTGCAGGGCTATAACTCGCTGCAGGCGGGATTGGCGTTCCTGCCTTTGACCGGGACCTTCATATTTTCCAACCTGGCCAGCGGCTGGCTGATCGGCCGCGCCGGCATACGGCTGCCGATGGTGCTCGGCGGCCTGGTCGGCGCCTTGGGCTATG
>Ga0182005_1000698_pt1 | contig 15569 bp, 20 predicted proteins | sample Sormic07211103_1_FD_123021 | JGI IMG/M metagenome (GOLD analysis project Ga0182005, IMG submission 123021) | Rhizosphere microbial communities from Sorghum bicolor, Mead, Nebraska, USA - 072115-103_1 MetaG | ecosystem: Host-associated > Plants > Roots > Rhizosphere | place: USA: Nebraska...
AGATGGAATTGGCCCCCGGTCAGGCCGTTGGCGGCAGTGAGGTGCTGGTCAAGAACACCCCGCAAAAGCCTTGGCGCGCCGGGTTGTCGCGCAGCAACGACGGGCAGAAAAGTACCGGCCAGCTAGCGGTTTTCGGCTCAGCCGGAAATGCCCCCTTAAAACCTGAGCAAGCTAAGGCACTCACCGCTCGAAGAACTCTCTGTTTGACACATCCGGTGTCCCGCTTGGCGCGGGCAGTCGCGCCAAGCAAAGGTGCAATCTTTTATCCTGAATAGCCGTAGGGTCAGACAAGGTCAAAGCCAGGTAGCTCGGATCAGGCAGAGGCCAGCAAAAAGACTACTGGATCAATCTAATAGAGCTGTTAATGATGGAAACAAAACTTAGAGCAACTCCAGCGGTCCGAGAAGCCGCAATCCTCGACCTAGAAAAAAAATTGAATAGCCTTCTCCCCCCAGTATTACGCAGTTGTTACGCCACTTCGAACGGAGGTAACTTCAGCGATCCTCGTGATCGCGAATGTAACTGACGCCTGCATCCCATCTTCGACAACAGTGATCGCAAGCAGATGAGGCGAACAGCCGAAGACATACTGTTTTTTACAAATCTTGCGCTCAAAAATAATCGTTTCCCACGCAATCGGATCAGTATTGCCCACGATTATTCGATGCATCGTCAGTTGTTCATTGAGCGCGACGAAGCAACAGGTTTACTCTCGGACGAAGTGCATCTGTTTGTTGCCGGTAAAAAATGCGTTCCATACGCGTCGGATCTGCGAGCAGCGATTGCACAAGCCCGCACGTCTGAAGCCGTACAACCCGATCCCGTACGCACCTTGCCCGTGTTTCGCTATTACGCTGACCCTTTCAAGTCAGGCGTGATGAGTCCGTCTGGTGAGACTTGTCAATGTTGTGGTAATGCCACCGGCTATATTTACAGCGGCAGTTTTTATTCTGTAGCCGACGAGTCACATTTCTGCCCATGGTGTGTTGCCGACGGCTCGGCAGCGAAAAAATTTGATGGCGAGTTCAATGACTCCTTCGGTATCGGCATGGGCGAAATCGAACTGTCAGAAGCGGTCATTGGTGAAGTGTCGAGGCGAACACCATCCTTTTTTTCCTTCCAGCAAGAGCAATGGTGGGGGCACTGCGATGACGCAGGCCAATTTCTTGGCGAAATTGAGCACCTCGACCGTTCGTTGTTGGCATCAGACACCGGCCTCAATTTCAGACTGGGTATCCAGGAGACTCCAGCCCTATCTACTGATGCAGATTGGGAATGGCTGATCGCCACCCCGTCAAAAAAGCGCGATGTGGCCTGTTTTGTCTTTCGCTGCCTTCACTGTGGCGAGATGGGTGGCTACATTGATTGCAGCTAAATTCGAGCGAATTATCAAGCACCGACACACTATCGACGGCACAGACATTATTCAGCTTGTTATTAAGGACGAAAGTGGACACTTCAACGTATGCGTGGAAGGCAAAAATGTTAGCCGAGAGAGGACGGCTTAGCCGCGCGCTAGAGGTCGCCGAACAGGGCCTTTCGCAAGCGGAAGCAGAGTTTTCCTCTCGCTCGAAAGACGAATGGGAGCCACTGAGAAATCTTGTAGAGATAAATGCATGTCTCGGTGAGTTGCTGATGGCACGTGAATCATATGCAGAGGCGGCGCCATATCTAAAGGCGGCTGTCTATATGCCTATCCCGGACGAGTTCTCATTGGATCTGTTCGACACACTTCGAGAGCACGCGGATGACTTGCTAATCAAATGCAGCCGTCATATACGACCACGCCTTTCCTAGCTGTAGTCACTGCTTTCAACTTAATTTGAGCATTTCACGATAGATTTGTTTCTCGACCGAATGGCCTTTTGGCTCGTGACGAACCGGCCGCCAGAACCAATTGCCCCATATTCATGAGTCCTCCAGTCCATATGAGAAATGTCATTGATCCGTCACTCTTTCCGTTGATGAGCTTGGCCAAGGCACGTTATCCGGTCGTGCTGCAAGCGCTTCTGGACTATGAGCAGCAAGTTGATTTATTTAGCGATGACTCGCTCGAAGGGTATCGAGCTTTGCAAATACGATTGGTGAAGTTTACCGAAAAGGACTTGAGTTCCTATAATCTCTGGGAATGGTGGGAGGAAGAAGGCATCGAGGTATTGGCTTTCCGCATTGCCCTGCCCGATCCCCCTTGTTTTGAGCGTCGGTTGCGGTTTGACGAACTCACAGAGATTATTCGTTGCCTGTCCGAGAAAGACGAAACAGAGGATGAATTTTCCATATATCTGGGGGACTGGTATCACCGACTACTCAAGTTTAATGGGCCCTATTACTGCTACACTTGGTTTAATCGGCAAAATAACGCACAAGGTGGGTGGTTCGAATACAGCAGTGAAGAATTGGTTGAATGCCTAATGGATAATAAACCAAAGTTTGATCGGGGTGGTTAATAATGCCCCTGCCTTAGTGCCTTTATCGACAGCTTAGTATTTCCAATGGGGCGGAGAGCCCGAACATTTACATCGGACTTTTCAGAGGTGGACAAGTGGGATTTTCCATTGTACAAACCGAATTCTCCTTGCGCTCGAAGCAGGAACTCCGAGCGCTCGCGGACTTGATGGTCGAGCAAGAATCAGTGACCATCGATTGTTGCGTCGAGTTCGTTGTGGCCGAAACAAAAGGTAATGGACATGGCAGGGTAAAGGCCCTGATGTGTCGCCGCTTGAAGCACTGCACATTGAGTCGAACAAGCCAAACCAAGCTCTTGGTTTGCATTCTGCAGCGCCTCCAATCTGGAAAATTCTCCGAGCAGTTTAAAGACCAACTTCGCCTAGCAATGCACCTCGACCTGAAGCAGACCTCTGCCACCTGCGTTCGCGCGGCATCGAGCGAATTCACTCATGTACGGCGGTATGCGGAGTGGGTGCTTATGTCAACCGGTAGCGGAGTGTAATTATAAAAAACTGATCGAATCATTAGGTGAATATAGGAGGCATTTCAAGAATGGCGACAATCAAAGCATATGTTTTGTCTGCTCGTATCGAGGGCGATGACTACGGACAATATGCGGTTCTCACGACTAGCCCAATGTCCGGGGATGTCCCTGCTACCCCACGGCGCAATGTACTTACACCCGTGATGTGGACAAACGAATCTGTTTACGGTGTAACGCCGGGCACCATAGTCGCGGACTGTGTAGAAGTCCATGGCTGGGGCTCCTCAAATCAGGAAGGGGTATTTATGGCTCGCTCGGTTGCAGAGCGAATACGTGCTGAGTTTGAGGGTGTTCAGATTTCCGAGCTGTCCTGGCAAGACAATCCGTTGGCAACGACTCTGCGTAATGGAAAATCTAGAAAAGGGCGCCCTGCTTGGTTGCCCGACACTCCCTTCGATCTTGTACACGTTTGGTCCGATATATACGTGGACGTTAGAAATCCTCCTCTTTTACTACCGACAGGTCTGTTTACAGCTACCCGGAGCCAGGGGATGCACTTCAACAACTGGTTTTTGTGCGATGAGAACGCCGCCGCGCAAATTGCAGGGTGGGACATCAGAAATCTTCAAATCCGCGCAGTTGAAATTAGTGGATGAAATGCTCAGTAGGGCCTTGTCTCAGATCCTACAGTTTGTCGCTGGAAAAGGTGCATTGGCGCCAGCAAGATGCCGATGCAACGAAAGCTTTAAGCCAATGCGACTCGCATGTTTGATGATCAGTCATCCTGTTCAACGATATTGATCGGGGAGGATGCTAGAGCTAGATACACACTGCAATACACCCTAGAGATGACGCCTGATGCGCAATGCTTACGCCACAATGACCATGATTTTATTTTTGACGGCATGCAGCTCGCCGCATCAGGCACTGATTTCCACCCCATCAGTATCTGTGGCTGACAGCACGTTGGCGAAGCCATCGGTTGTACCCGCGCAAGACATCACGTTGCTGCTGCCTTCCGTTGTGTACGGTGTTTCACCTCAAGGTGATCAGCTATCTGAAGCCGATGACGCGTGCGGTGTGCTCAACTTGTTGCATTCGGACGTCTACGAGCGGCTGGAGACAAGATTTGGACTGACGCCATCTGCACGTGATGCCAGCCCAAAGACGGCACGGCTAAAACTAACAATCGTAGACTTGGTCACCATCAGTGCGCGTGGCCGTACTATCGTGATGGCCGATGCCCTGCTCGAACGCCCTGGGCGACCGGCAATACAACATCGAGCCCTGCGCCAGATGCATATGAAACGGTCTGACACCACGCCTGACGCGACGGAATGCAGCATGATCGACGCGGTAGTCGACGCGTTAGCCTTGGATATTACGACGTGGACGCTCACCCAATCCTTTGCCGAATCGCCATGAGTAGGCTCAGCAAAAGCCTGCTCTCCGCCGTGATGCTGTTTGCCTGTGTGACCATGCGCACCGTGACGTCCTGGGATGGCGAACCCTCGACGATGAGCTATGGCTTTCCTCTTCCGTGGTACACCCCGAGTCTGGCCACGTCGCTGGCCTACACGATAGCCGTTGTCCCGTTGCTGCTCGACTTTTTCATCTATTTCGTCATTTGCTGGGGACTAGCATCGCTCGTGGAGGTGAAGAGAGCTATGGCACCTAACTTTGGTCGTGTATGCGCGGGGCTACGATGGATTGGGGGAATCGCTTCAGTCGGCGTTCTAACTCTGATCATGTTAATGGGAGATCAATTTACGGCGTGGACGCTGGACAACTACTTTGGCGAGGGCGCGACGCGTAGTCGGCATGTCCATTTATTTTGGGCTCGATAGGTAGTAGGCAGGGCGACAACGGTTCCTCCCTCAAGCCACCGCGTTTGCGCGGCTAAATATCATCGTCTGGATTACGCGATGGCCGAAGCTCACCTCGGGTAACCTCCTCCGGTACTGCGAAGGAGTACCTTCCCAGCATATTGATGTGCTCGAAGATCAGTGGCGACAGCCGGGCCAGATCTTCTTCCAGAACTGGGTAGCCGTGCTGCTTCAGTCGCTCAATGGCCGCTGCCATGTACAGGGTATTCCACAGCGCGATGATGTTCACCACCAAGCCCAAGGCCCCGAGCTGATCCTCCTGACCTTCGCGGTAACGCTGGCGAAGCTCGCCACGTTTGCCATGGAACACCGCACGGGCCAGGCTGTGCCGGCCTTCGCCGCGATTCAGTTGGGTTAATGTGGAGCGGCGCTTGGACTCGTCATCGATGTAGGTCAGCGTGTGCAATGTTTTCTCGATCCGTCCGAACTCAGCCAGTGCTTGGGCCAGGCGGGTCGGACGATCCCCCGTTTGCAGCGTACGCATGATGCCGGTCGCCGGCACTCGACCGAGCTTAAGCGATCCTGCGAGACGTAACAGGTCATCCCAATGCTCAGCGATCAGATCGAGTTTGACCACTGGCGAGCCAGTCCGTTAAGTTGGCCGTAATCTGCGTCCGGGCGTGTCCGCCAGAAACGGGTACCACCGACGTCGGCCAAACGCGGGCAAAAGTGATAACCAAGTAGACGGAACAACCCGAACACCACATCGCTGTAGGCACCGGTATCGGTCATGATTTGTGTTGGCTGCAACTCGGTCTGTTGCTCTAGCACGACCGCGAGCAATACTAGGCTGTCGCGTAAGGTACCGGGCACCGTAATGGCGTTCAGGCCGGAGAACTGATCGGAAATCAAGTTGTACCAGGTGACGCCCCGCCCCGTACCGAAGTACTTCGGGTTGGGACCAGCATGCACCGTGCGCACGGGGACAACGAAACGCATGCCATCGGCGGAGGCGACTTCGCCACCACCCCAGATCTGAGCCAATTCCAGTTGACTCTGCGCCGCCACTAATATGGCGTTGGCTGCTGATAGGGTGTCGTCTCGCAGATAGTTTTGGCTCACCCAAGAAAGCCGATCACGGCGCAATGCTGGGTTATCGTTGCGGATCAATGGCTCCAAGCCGGTGTTGCACGCGCCCCCGAGAAGTACCGCGCACAGGCTTGTTACCAGGTTATCAGCGCGCGCATTACGTTCGGAGACATGTGTGAAGGCCTCAGCGAAGCCGGTACGGGCGGCGATTTCCAATAGGATTTCCGGCAGATCGACACGCGGCATCAAGTCGGCCACGGCCGCCCGCAGTTGCAGCAGCGAGTTAGGCTCTTCCAGCTTGTCCAGTGCCCCGAGAGACAGCTCGGTTTTCCCATCAGCGCTCTCGCTCAGCTGGATGGCTGGGTTTTCGGGTAAGCGGGCGGCAACGGTCTGCCACGTTGCATCCAGTTCGACAGACAAGGCATCCAGGGTCGTTTTTGCATCGATGGTCAGGCCCAGCGAGCGGCAGATGATTGGTCGCGCCGTCAGCCATTCAGCGCCATCGAGCAGGCCAATACGCGGGTCGGCATAGCGCCAACTGGGTGAAACAAAGACATCGCGCCGGCGTAAGGCTGTGCGCAGTGCATCAAGCGTACAGAATACATAGGCGCCCATATCGAGGGAGCCATCTTCGCGTGTGATGTGCTGCTTCCAAGCCTTGGCGCCGATCTCTTGCGGCGCATCCTCTTCCGGCTTTCTGCGAGGAAGGTTCTGTTGCAGCCAGTCAAGGCTCGCCGCCACGCCCTTGCCAGCTGGACTGAAGCCGAAGCGAATATGTTTCAACAGGTCGGGCAGGAAACGGCGCACGCTGCGATAGCGCTCCTCCAGGGCGAGGTAATACACATCGTTAGCCGGACGGATCAACGATGTGACCTCTTCGAGGGCCTTCTCCAGAGTGAGACGGGGAAGGTCGTTAAACAGCTGGGCACGGACGTTGTCATCGCTGATTGAGCCATCCAGCACGACCTTGCACGCCGCCGCCAGCAGTGCCGCGGAGCGATCCAAGTCTTTTAGACTACGCATCCGAGCTTTCTTATCAGCCTTCTCTGCGTTGTTGAAAATATCACGCAGCAACGCTTCCAGAACTTCCAGAGCATCGTCGTGCGCACTGGCTTCCAGGGAAAGCGCAAACGCCACCAGCGTTGCCATCCGCCGCGATGCTGGCAGCCGGTTGATCGCGGTGACCTTGGCTGTGTTGGCAAAGCGTGCCAGGGCCGCTATTCGGTTCGGCGGGATATGCGCCGCTGCGGGCAAGGTGATGCCAATGCCACGAACGTCATCCAGTCGGCGCAGCGCCCGGATCAATGCAGGCCCGCTGATCATCACCGGGCCAGAGCGCAGTTGATCCAGACGGGAGTAACGGTTGCCTTCGACCACTACCAGCAATTCTTGCAGGTGCTGTCTCTGTTCATCGGTCACGCTGCGACCCAAGGTGAGCCAGAGGCGTTCTTCAACACGACTTCGCAGTTGGGCAATAAATCGCTCCAGTACGGTTACGCCAGGCAGTAAAACCTTGTGCGTCAGCAACCAGTTCGCTGCCCGACTGAACAGTTCACCAGGACGATCTGTCCCTGTCCAGCAGAGCGCATACAGCCAGCGAGCAAGTCGAAAGCCGACGCTGGATTCAGTGAACATCCGATAGCCATAATGCTGCTGAATCTCTCCAGCATGACGTTGACGCTGGCGGGTTTCAGCATAGGCCAGAATGCAAGTCGGATCATTGATGCTGAGCTGACGACTGAGCGCTTGCAGCACCTCCTCCGGAACGGCTGAAAGGTCTTCAGGAAAGGTACCCAGGTAGCGGACGCTGGTCAGTTGCGTGGCGTAGCCGAGGCGGTTGTGTTCGCCGCGTAGCGGCATAAGGACTTTGTGGTCGTCATCGCTCAGGTGGAAATAGCGTTCCAACTCTTCGCGGCTAGGAGGATCGACATAGCGACCAAAGCCGTCGCGTTGCTCTTGAGTCAGAAAGCCAACCGGCATCGATCACAGTACCTCGGTGCAGAATACGGCGGGGGTGACAATCCGCGTACGTTCAATATGCCCACGTTGCAAGAGGCCTGCGCGGCGATCGCCGGTTACCAGGTAATCCGCATTGCCCGCCAGAGCCATGGCGAGTAGAAAAGAGTCATCGGGATCATCGGCTTCAACCTCGATGGTCAAGCGCTCCAGCACCATTGCCCGTTGCAGGTTATTGATCATGGCCCCCACTTTGGCAGGTTGCAGGATGGCTTGAAGCTTGGGGTATCGACTGGCGCGACGAATTTCGTCGAGTTGTACACGTGAGGTCACTACCTCGAAACGAGCCGAACGCCAGGCCCGATAGATTGCATCGGGAGCCCCGAGCGGTGAGATCAGCGCACTTAACAGGATGTTGGTGTCCAATACGACCCGCATCAGCGCTTACGTGCCCAGTCGAGCGCTTCATCAACCGCTTCGGTCAGTTCTGCCTCACTCAGATGAGCGTTGGAAGCCTTTGCCTGCTCGGCACTCAACTCCAGAATGTGTGCCCGAACCGCCTCTTCGATGAAACGCGACAGGTCGCCCTTACGGCCGCCGCCTTGGCTGGCCAGAAACATGCGAAGCGATTGGTCGGTATCGGTAGAGACGGCAACGTTCCAGCGAGTGGTGTTCATAACTTTTGCTCTGCAATAGGTGTATATGTGTTTATACATTCGTTCCTTCCTGCGTCGCAATAGTTCGATGAAACCTTCGATTTTTTCCGAATTCTGCGTCCTCCCTTATGTGCCTTCGGTGAAGGCATCGATTTTGAGATTTAGCTCGAGTCAGATGCATGCGTCGCTGACCGCCCACGTTGATGGCGCAGAGTGTCCAGTCTTCTGAACGGTCATTATTTATACTTGACAGGCGATGCCGAACTTCATCGATGGGGTTGGGGCTCAACGGAACAGCCAGTGTACTTTGGGGGCATTCCCCCCCCAGCCGGAACCGCCTCCTTAATGAGGAGCCTGAGGATACTTTATTTTTTATGACCGAACTTTCAAAGATCGAGCAGCAGTACCGCTTCACACTTCCGCGCACATATCGGTCGTTTGTGGAGCACGGGTACTTTGCGCACCCGAGCGAAACCTTCCTTTGGGTGCACGAGGCTGAGTGGCTTCCGCCGTCGGAAATGCTGCAAGACGGCGGTTTTTGGGGCAACCCTAAGCCGGGGTTGGTTGCGTTTGCATTCAGCGGTCGTCGCGATTTGTGGGCATGGCAGACGCAATGCATCTCGAATCTTAGTGAACCCACAATTGTCTTTTGCCCACGGGACGACTGGGAGGGAGAGTGGTTTGCGCCGTCCTTTCTCGGCTGGCTCTATCGTGTATGTTTGGAGTACGGGAGTTCACTCTGGTATGACGAACCAAAGACGAGGATGGATTTGAGTCGATGGGCTGCGGTGCTCCAGGAGCACGGAGCTCAAGAGTGGGCCAACGTCGTGCGGTCCGTTGCATGCCGTAAGATTGTCGCGGTTGAGTCTGGCGCGCACGGTTATGTCGAGAGGTCACTGATTAACAAGAGCGAAGTCGATGACCGAATCACGGCTGCGTTTGGGCCGCATTTCATCGGGGGGTCCTACATCTGGGACTGGCATGGAGAACCGCCCGCAGGCTAGTCGGGGGGCTTGCAGAAAACGGACAAAATCGAACTCCGGCTTGCCATCCCTATAAACAAAGAGCATTAGACCGGGCGGCAGCCATAACTGGCTCCAGTCGCACCAATCGGGACAATCGATAGTCACCCACGGTTGTGTGCAACACACGCTTTTTTGAGCGGCCAGAAACGCCCATCACATGGGCTGGAGCCACCAGTACTGAACGGCTTGCTCGAATAAATTGCGGAGCTGCCAGCTCTACCCCCTCGACACTGGTTTTGTGCGGCAGAAACCACTCGACGCCACTGGGCAGCACGCCAATGACATATTTCTGCTCAGCTTTGATGAGTGCAAACTCGGAAATATTCAACTCTCGATATTCGCGTCTACTCCAACATTTTAGCCTCATATCCTTCCCATATATGTCATGCAGTGGATGCCACTTGCGGTTTTAAGCTTTATCAGTGGTTTACCGTACAAAAATTCCCAGATTCTGTGATCTCCCCTTTATAAGCCCATTGCGCTCGGTGGTTCGATAAAACCTTCGTTTTGTCGAACTTTAACGCGACATGACTCGGCGCGTTAATCCAGCCTCGTTAGAGTTCAAGTAACTGGTATGCTTAATCAAAGTTCAACTATTACTAACACAGTCGAGTAAACGGTACTTTTGATGAAGATCGGTTATGCGCGGGTAAGCACTAGGGATCAGAAAGCTGACCTTCAGGTCGATGCCCTGAAACAGGCCGGATGCGAACGCATCTATCAAGACATCGCCAACGGCGCGAAAAGCGCTCGGCCGGAACTCGACAAGTTGCTGGCCAACGTTCGTGCGGGTGATGCCGTGGTGATCTGGAAGCTGGATCGTCTCGGGCGCTCGCTCAAGCACCTGGTCGAACTGGTCGGTGAACTGGCTACGCGCAAGGTTGGCTTGCAGAGCCTGAATGACCCCATCGACACCACTCACGCCCAAGGTCGCCTGGTGTTCAACCTGTTTGCCTCACTGGCCGAATTCGAGCGCGAGTTGATCCGTGAACGCACCCAAGCGGGTCTCTCTGCCGCTCGGGCACGGGGTAGAGTGGGCGGCCGTCCCAAAGGGTTGCCTACTAAGGCCGAGGCAACTGCCATGGCAGCCGAAACCCTGTACCGCGAAGGACGCCTGAGCGTCAGTGCCATCGGCGAGAGGCTGCACATCTCCAAGAGCACGCTGTACAGCTACCTGCGTCATCGTGGTGTTGATATCGGGACGTATCAAAAGAGCGGCCAGCGCAATGTCGTGTCGCCGGCAGAGTTGACCGTTGAACGGGTTGCCACCATTAGGTTGCGTTTGGCGGTGGAGAACAACAGCAAGTTCGTGCGCGGTCGGAAGAGGGCCAAGGAGAACATTGAGCGCTGTTGCCTAGAGCCATTGGGCGTGAAGTGCCTGGATTCGGGAAACTATGAACTGAAAGTTCCCTATCAGAGCGACGAAGAATTGGATAAAGCGCTGCTTGACCTGCTGAGCGAGATCAGTCAGGAAGCCGAAATGCGCAATTGCTTTATTGAGGCGGACGCCTGGGAAGAAGGTACTGAACGACGCTGGTAGGGCTTAAGTGCACTTTCTGTTCCGTTGCTCCCCAAACCCCAACATCACCCTGTCCGGTGGCCTAGACAACAGCCGAGGGCTGCTGAGCAGCGAAGCGTTGCTCGCCGTCAGCGCCGCCAACGTGATCAACCGCTTGGGCAGTCTGTCCAGCGCTGGCCAGTTGAACATTGGTAGCAGCGGCAGGGCGGTCAACTGGTAGCCGACGCAGGCCTGAGCTTGTCCAGCGCCAGCCTGGATAACAGCCAGCGCGGCAGCATCAGCGGCAAAGATGCGGTCAGTGTCAGCACCGGTGCTTTCAATAACAACGACGGCAGCCTGGGCAGCGGCGGTAGATTGGCGCTCAACGCCGGCCCGTCACTAACCAGAACGGCCGCATTGCCAGTGCCGGCGCGTTGAACGCAGCGTCACCGCACTGGATCAGCAGGGCGGTCAACTGTTCAGTAACACTAGCCTCACTCTGGACCTCAACCACGGCCAGCTCTACAACAGCAACGGTCTGATCACCGCCCCAACCTCGTCCTGAATAACATCAGCGCTGTGGTCAGCCAGGGCGACGAAATCTCCAGCGCTCAAGTCTTCACCTTCGCGGCTAACAGCCTCGACAACAGTAGTGGCAAGCTGCTCAGCAATCTGGGGCTGCCCCTGCGCATCAGTCAGGCATTGAGCAATATCAAGGGGCTGATTGGCGCCTCGACCATCGATGCCCAAGCCGGCAGTCTGGATAACAGCGGTGGCACGTGGTCAGTCAGGCGCCCTTAACCTGAACGTTAATGGTCCACTCAGCAACCAGAACCTAGGGCTGATCCATGCGGCCACGCAGCTGACGATCAGCAGCAGCGGCTTGAACAATCAGAACGGCTCTCTGCTCGTCAGTGCCATTGCCCTCGATTTCGGTGCCGCCACCGGCGACCTGTACAACCAGGGCGGTGAAATTTCCAGTGCTCAGAGCTACGCCCTCGCTGGCCGCACCCTGGATAACAGCACGGGGGATCTGATCAGCAACGGCCAGCTCACCCTCGATGCCGACACCCTGATCAACCAGAACTGTTTGCTCTCCGGGTGGCAGGGCCTGAACGTCAGCGGTGCCAGCCTCAACAATTGCAACACCGGCACCCTTTGCAGTCGCGGTGACGACGTCAACGTCAACCTCAGAGGGCATTGCTCTACAGTGTCAACGGCGCCCTGGTCCGCCAGCAAGCCTTGACCGTCACGGCCGCCATTCTCGACAACCGAGGCTGCATTCTGTCCAGTGGTACGGATCAAATCTCGACCGTCAGCGGCGGACTGGACAATGCCCAGAATGGCCTGATCGACAGCGGCGCCACGTTGCCCCTTAACGCCATGGCCTTGGGTAACATCGGCGGGATGATGAAGGCACAGCAAGACCTGTCCGTCAACGGCACCTCGTTGGATAACGGCAGCGGGAATCTGGCTGGCAAGGGCGCGGTGATCCTCAACCTGCTTGGCATTTTGACCAACACCGGCGGAAAACTCGCCAGCGCCGGGCCGCTGTTGATACAGCAGGCCAGCCAGCTCAATAGCCAGAGTGGGCAGATCGTCAGCCAAAGCCTGATGACCCTGTTGATCGGCGGCCTCGACAATAGCCAAACCGGTACCCTTGCCGCCAGTGGTCCACTGGTACTGAATGCCAGCGGCGCGGTGCTGAACAACGATGATGGCCTGATCTACAGCCAATCGGCCGATGTGCAACAGCACGCCGCGGGCCTCGCCAATGCCACCGGCACCGTACAAAGCCAGGACACCTTGGCGCTAACCCTTACGGGCGACCTCGATAACCAAATGGGGCGCCTGATCGCGCAAAACAACGATCTACTGCTCAGTGCCGGCAACGTCGACAACCGGGGTGGTTTGCTGTCTATCCTGACCGGCGTCGTCAGCGCCTGGCTGTCCGGCATGTTGAATAACGGCCAGGGCGGCATCGTCCAAGGCCAATCTCTGGACTGACTGCACAAGGCGGCATCGATAACACGGCGGGGCGTCTCGCGGCACAAGCCGGCGACGCTGTGATTCACACCAGCAGCTTGAACAACAGCAACGGCGGCCTGAATGCCACCGGTGGAATTAATGTCAGCGGTAGCTCGCTGAGTAACAGCAGCGGGCAGATTGCCGGTGATCAAATTGATCTGGCCCTGAGCGGTGCTCTCAGCAACCGCCTGGGCATTGTCGAAAGTGGCAGCACCCTGGACGTGGCCGCCGCCAGCGTCGATATCCAGAGCGGCAAACTGCGCGCGCTGGTCACCAGCGGGCAAACCGGTTTTCCAGATTGGTGGCCTGTTCGACAACCAGTACAACACCCTGGAAATCGCCGACACCGACCTGATGCTCGCCACCGGCAATTTTCTCAACGCCAAGGGACGCTGCTGCACGTCGGTACCGGCACCTTGAGCATCAACAGTCGGCAAGCCATGGCTGCGGGTTATAGCCTGGTCACGCGTGGGGCGCTGAGCCTCAGAAGTAACGGCTTGGACTTTTCAGAGATTGATTTTTTATCCTGAATCGGCTTAGCGCCCTAAACTATTGGGAGTTGCCAAGCCAACTGATTTACCGGTCATATTTTTATGGCCGCCCCGTCACCGGCCGGTTGCGTGACGCATTTGGTTGATAGTTTGGCGCGTTAGGTCAATCCTCTTACAGTATAAATAGATACACTTGCACATATCTAAATCTGTTCGATTAATTTAAATTTATTTAAGTTATGTCATAGATAAAAATCGAAACCACACCTCATTTATCTCTAAATTAAAATCTTTCTATAGTTTATTCAATCGCATCAAGTCAAAACTTGGAGATATATTGCATGGCGGATTTGAAAATTTTAGTTAAACATTCCATGGATAGCTACCCACGCTGGCTTCGACTGACCCATTGGCTCAATGCCCTAGCCGTGTTGGTGATGGTCACAAGCGGTTGGCGCATTTACAACGCCTCGCCAATTTTTGACTTCAGCTTTCCCAAGTCGATCACCCTCGGCGGCTGGCTCGGTGGCGCGTTGCAGTGGCACTTCGCGGCGATGTGGTTTTTGGCGATCAACGGTATGACCTACCTGCTGATCAACATTTTCAGCGGTCGTCTTAAACGCCGCTTTTTCCCGGTCTCGCCCAAAGGCGTGATGCAAGACCTGTGGGCCGCGCTGCGGGGCAAGTTGGGGCACGCGGATCTCAGTCATTACAACCAGGTGCAACGCATTGCCTACCTGTTCGTGATGGTCGACATCATCCTGCTGGTGTTGTCCGGACTGGTGCTGTGGAAGTCAGTGCAGTTCCCGCTGCTGCGTGAGTTGCTGTTTGGCTACGAATGCGCGCGCCGCGTGCATTTCTTCGCTATGGCCTTGCTGGTTGCATTTGTCGCGGTGCACCTCGTGATGGTGGTGCTGGTCCCGAAAACACTGGTGGCCATGATCATCGGTCGCAAGGAGCAAGTATGAAAAAGCGCATTAAGATCTCAGGACTGGACGAGTCTTCGATCCTCACCGATGCCCGCAAGATCCTCGCCCCGCAAATCGAAGACCGCTCACGCCGTTCGTTCCTGTTGCGTGGCCTGACCTTAGGCGGTGTAGCAATGTTGTCGGGCTGTAACATCACCGACAACGAAAGTGTCGACACTGCGTTGTCGTCCATGTCGCGCTTTAACGATCGGGTGCAGGGCTGGTTGTTCAACCCCAATGCAATGGCGCCGACCTATCCGGAATCGATGATCACCCGGCCGTTTCCCTTCAATGCCTTCTACGGCCTTGACGATGCGCCAACGGTGGAGGAAGAGAGCTATCGCCTGGAAGTCACCGGCATGGTTGCCGATAAACGCAGCTGGCGCCTGGAAGATCTGCGCGCCATGGCCCAAAGCGACCAGATTACCCGGCACATTTGTGTAGAGGGCTGGAGTGCCATCGGTCGCTGGGGCGGGGTGCGCTTCAGCGACTTTCTCAAGCGGGTCGGTGCCGACACTGACGCCAAATACGTCGGCTTTAAATGCGCCGACGACTACTACACCAGCATCGACATGGCCACTGCGCTGCATCCGCAGACCTTGCTGACTCTGACCTACGACGGCGCGGTGCTGCCGCGCGAATACGGCTTCCCGATGAAGCTGCGCATGCCTACCAAACTGGGCTACAAGAACCCCAAGCACATTCAGGCGATATTCGTTAGCAACACCTACAGCGGTGGCTACTGGGAAGACCAGGGCTACAACTGGTTCGGTGGTAGTTGACGGGGGCCTGATCATTTCACACCCCAATAACCCAACGCTCCAAGGAGTTTCATCATGAAAAAGTTGACCACCGTTGTACTGTCCATGTGTCTGGCTGCCGGCGCCGCTTCTGCTTTCGCAGCCAATACCATGAGCAACGAAAGCATGAGCAAGGATTCGATGTCCAAGGACGAGATGAAGAAAGACGCAATGTCTAAAGACTCTATGAGCAAGGACGAGATGAAAAAAGACGCAATGTCCAAAGACTCTATGAGCAAGGACGAGATGAAAAAAGACGCAATGTCCAAAGACTCTATGAGCAAGGACGAGATGAAAAAA
>Ga0182005_1000700_pt1 | contig 15536 bp, 38 predicted proteins | sample Sormic07211103_1_FD_123021 | JGI IMG/M metagenome (GOLD analysis project Ga0182005, IMG submission 123021) | Rhizosphere microbial communities from Sorghum bicolor, Mead, Nebraska, USA - 072115-103_1 MetaG | ecosystem: Host-associated > Plants > Roots > Rhizosphere | place: USA: Nebraska...
GCTGGACAAGATCACGGGACGCCCGTCTATCAGCATCCTGCACTCGTCAGGCAACGCGGAATCCAGTTTGGCGTAGAAGGCTTGTAGGTCGGTCATTCTGCTTCCTTCGGGGTAAGGGCGGCAAGGACCGCGCGGAGGGTGGCGGCATCAAGAAGGTCGCTCGACCGACCGGACCCCTTGAGCGGGTCGCCGTACTGCTCTTGCAGGTGAGCCTCGTACTCTTCGGCTCGGCGGATGATTTGCTTTAGTCTGGCGATGTGCTTCTTGGCGATCACGGGGCTTCCTTCATAGGGGGAGGGGAGGAGGATCCGGTGGTGGGGGACTTTTCGTCCAACTGGGCGCGAATCAGGCGTTTGGCGCGGGTGGCGCGAAACGGATTCTTCAATGATGGCGCGTACTTAGGGCATGCGCATGGTTCGCATGTCGGACTCGAAATCAGGCGTACTAGCGATAGTACCGAGGGTTCGAATCCCTCCCTCTCCTCCAATGTACATGCGGCTTTCATGCTATTAAATCCATAGCATTTAAGCCACCCGCCGCAGCTTCGTGGTGGGGGATTTTTGCCCAATCTTCCCGATGGCATCTGCCTGCCGATCGGTCGAAAGGTGGCTGTACCGGGCCGTGCTGCGCGGATCCTTGTGACCTAGCACCGCGCCCACAGCATAGAGATCCACGCCCGCGTTCACCATTTCCGATGCCGAGCTATGCCGGATGTCGTGAAAGTGCAGCCACGGCATCCCTGCGGCCACGCACGCGGCCTTCACGTTCTTCTGCACCGTGATCTTGGCGACCTTCCCCAACTTCCGAGCGCACACCGCGGCGCGCGGGTGGATCGGCACAATGCGCGGGTCCCCGTTCTTCGTCGTGGCGAGCTGCCATCGGCCGTCCACCGGCTTGGCCCGCAGGATCTCGGCCAGCCGCATTCCGCTGTAGAACCCGATGCGCAGCGCCATCCGGGCGTTGCGGTTCTTCGTGGCTCTGGCGATGCGAAGCATCTGGGCGCGACCGATGTAGACATGACGCTCGTTCTTGACCTCGGGCACCACCACCTTGGCGGCTGGATCCGCCTCCCCGAAGCCATGGTGCTTCCATGCCCAGCGGCATGCAGCCGTCAGGTAGCGGATCCGCAGGCGCACCGTGGCATCTGACAGGGGGCGCGGCTTGTCGCCGTCCTTCTTCGGCACCGACACCGACTTGAGGCGCAGCGCCTTGCACACGTCAGGCAGCGCGCTGAGAGGCCGGCCGGCGTAGAAGTGGGCGATCAGCGCCAGTTCGCGGGCGACGTTCATCCCGGTCTCTAGCTTGGGGATCCGGTCCTTGAGGTAGTGGGCGACAGCCTCCTCAATGAGGTGATGCCCGCCACCGACCCCGTTTGCTTGGGCGTAGAGCTTCGCGCTGGTCTTGCGGTCGTACTCGTCAGCCTGGGCTGGAGTCCAAGTGCGCGGAAGGCGCTTTCGAGCGCGGATCCGGGATCCGTCGATCCAGCGGTCAAACTCAAAGACGAACTGACCGCGCGCCTTATCCCTTGTGATCGACATGATGTCTTGTACTCCGTGATGTCTGTAGGTTCGAAGCGCAGGGAGCGCCCGAAGCGGTATCCCGGCAGGGTGCCCGAGGCGGCCAAATCATAGACCTGGCGGGCGCTTACGCCGAGAAGGCCGGCCACCTGGGCCGCGGTGAGAAGTGCGCTCATGCCAACTCCATCCGGATGGTGAGCGGGTAGTGCTTGCGATACCAAGCCAATTGATCTGGCGGGATCTGCCGGCCCGTCCCGACCCACTCAAATTGCGCCTTGCGCAGCATGTTCCTCGTACAGCGGACCAGTTGCGAGCGAACGCAGCTTTCTTCCATGCCCCAAACGGCATCGTTGTGAACCTGGCTGAACTTGATGTAGCTCGTTCTCATCGGGTCGTTCCTCCATTAGGATGCATGGCAGCAGCCTCCATTTCCAAATGCGCGAGCCGGTTAGCCTTGGCATCGGCTAGGGCGTTGTGCGGCAGCTGAGAGATGCCGTCTAGGTCGCGGCGAACTTCCATGGTGAGCGGCGGCGTGTTGATCCGCAAGCCCGGGCCGACGATCAGTGCGCGGCAGAAATGCTCAATGTCTTCGGGCCAATCGGCGACGATGTGCACGGTGTCGAACCACGACAGCCAGTTCTGCAGGTAGAGTGCCAATTGCTGCGGGGCGATCGGCGGCTTCCCAAGGATAGGCATGACGTTCGCGGCCACCCAGTTGCCCGGCTTCTTGCATGGCAACACTTCGTAGAACTCCCGGCCATCCTCGGCAACGAGAGCGAGCGAGATCAGTTCGCCGCGGAACTCGTTGAATTCGGTGTCGATCCAGATTCTCATTTGCGGGGCTCCTCAGTGGCAGTAGGTAGACAGCCGAATAGGGAGTCCTGATCTCGGACCTGGGCGTCGGTCAGTGGTGGTTCGGATGCAAAGGCGATTTCCTCCCATCCCGGCCGATCTGCTTGAATGGCCTGGGCGAAGTGGGTTGCGCCGACGCAAGGGCGATCAAACCGCTTGCAGCGCGGCACCAGTGCGAGCGAATCGACAGCCGCAGCCATTCGGTAGGCAAGCGGCGTCATGCACGCCGATTCGCTATACACGCCAACGTCGCAGCGACCACAAGGCATATCGTCGTCTTCGCTCATCCCCTTGGACTCGTTCACGCTGCATCCTCCCTGATGTCGATGGAGACCCGGGCCGGAGCCTTGGGGAGTGGCATCCAGTAGCCGACACCTTCGTGGTCGGCGAACGGCGTCGCAAAGCAATCGAAGAACGGGCCGTGGCCCATGTCGCGATAGACGCCCATCTGCACCTGGCTCACGTCCTGGGGGTAGTAGTTGCCATCGTCGTCTTCGCATTCGTCCTCCGCCCAAACCCACATCAGGATTACCTGATCGAGTTCGGGCTTGCGCTGATCTTCGACGCTGATCCACTCGCTCGGCTCTCCCGCCTGCTGGCCGGGGGAGCGCAATGCAGCGGCGAGCTTGTCCAGCAAGTCCGAAACCTTGTAGCCGTCCCAGCCTGGCACCATCCATTGGCCCGCGCTGTGCTTCATGCTGAACGAAAGCTCTCGGGCCAGCGCAACCAGTTCCGCGCCTTGTGTGGGGGTGGTGGTCATCCTGCCGCCTCCATTGCAAAGCGACGGGCCAGCGTCACGAGGCCGCGAGTGGTGTAGTCCCCGCGCTCGATTCGGCTCTCGTACTCGTGGCTGTCGATGATGATCTGCAGCACTGCCATGCGCTCATCGGCGTAGACCGCCACAAACCCGTGTGGGGTTCGCACGCATCCCCAGTGCCAGACCTCGCCATCCTTGGAGACGTTGCGCTGCAGCTTGTAGCCGTCGGACTTGCTGACCAGTCGGACCGATTTCGTTTCGGTGGTGCTCATTTGGTGGTGCTCCCTGGTGCAGTGGGGTTAGCCAGAACCTCGACGGCGAACAGTTCCGTGATGTCGTAGCCGGGGCCGCCTTTGCCTTGGCCGCCTCGTCGCAGCAGGGCTTCGAGCGCAGGAACGTCGATGTCCACGGTCTCAAAGTGAGCCGTCACGCAGTCGTAGCTGTTGTCGATGCGACGCTTGAGGATGAAGCGGATCACTTGCTCTCTCCCGCGCCGGCTTTAGGAGCGGCGAGACGGTCGATGGCGGCGTTGGTGTCGGCATCTCGAAGCAGCATCCAGGCCGGGCATTCAATTGCTTTGGCGATCTTCTCCAAGGATGTGATGGACATCGCGGTCTTGAGAACACCGTAGAGAGTGCCGGGCCGCCATCCTGCTCGGCGCTCCGCTTCATTGAGAGAGATGCCCGCTATCGCGGCCCGCGTGCGAATTGCCTGTGCAAGCGGCTTCATGCGCCTTCTCCTTCTTTATGAGCGGTCATAGCTGTCAGAATTCGCTTGCCGTCGTTGGTCAACGAAGGCGACCACGAGGGGCTGCCAACATAGGTTATCGCCTCCTCAATCCATTCCAGCATCATCTTCATGTCCCGCGATCTGTTGGGCGTCAAGATCGGCAATCGCCTTGCCTTCTTCCTCGGACAAGTCGATCTGCAAGCCTGTCACGGCCGGCTCTGCCCCCTCTACGGGCTCCGCGACGGCCGGGGCAACCTCCAGCACACGAATGACAGCGCGCAGCATGTCGATAGCGCCTTGGTTGCTCATGCTTCACCATCCTTCCGGGCAACGACTGCACGAGACGCGGCCGACAGGATGGCGCCGAAGGTGGTAAGAAGACGGTCGAACTGCTTGTCAGTGACTTCGATCCCCTCTGCATCAATGGTGGCGAGAGCTGCGCGCGTGGCCTTGACCAATTCATCCGCCTCGCCGCCTTCGATGCTGTCAGCAAAGCTAGTCACCCAGTCTTCGAGCAATGAAAGCAGTTTTGCCACCTCCTCTCGCGCCTGCCGCGCTTGGTCGAGGCAAAAATTGCAGGCACTCAGGTTGGCCGGCTCTACGGCTGCGGCCCGGTGCATGTCGCCGCAGTCGTGCGGATCGCAAGCCTCGCGATCGCCCTTGCAGATGCCGCAGTCGGCCGGCTGTGCTGCTACTGGAGTGGCCTCCTCGTCCGTCTCACCAAGGAACACAGCGCCTTCAGGGTCCGCGTTGTAGACCGCATACAGGCCGTTGCCCGAATGTCCGTCGCCCGTCATGAGGGTGATTTCTGTCGGCTCGTCTCCGAACATCTCCAATAGCTCTGTCGCTTGGCGAAAGTCGATGGTGACGCTCGGTGCTGCTACTGGAGTGGCCGCAAGGGCGAGGATGGCCCTGGCAAGTGCACGGTGGGGAGGAATGCCGCTGCTGATCGCTTGATCCTGCGCGGCTCGGTTCATCGCATCGATCTGCGCGTCTGTCACCGCCTCTGCCGGCTGGGATGCGTGCCATTCGTTGCCGGGGATGCTGCGCAGTTCCTCGAAAAGCTCGGTCAGCGGCTGGTCGCTCTTGGCCGGCTCGGGGGATACGGGAGCGGCCTCCGAGGCATAGACGGACTGGCGGGCGTACTCTCGTACAGCGGTGGCTAGTGGCGTGCCTTCTGGGATGATCGACGGCAGCGGCGGAAGACGATGGCGCTTCACCCAGTCGCCATTCTTCGCGGCCCACTCCTTGCCGAACGCCTTCATCAGAGCTTCCAATGCCTCACCGGGCGTATCTGCAAATCCCGCTGGCGACTGCTGCAGGTCGATGAAGTCCGGGCCGACAGCGCACCACTGATCGCCGTCCTTGTCGATGCGATAGCCGGTCACCTCTACCGCCCCCTTTGGAATGTCGGGTGGGGTGGAGAGAGAGGCGAGAGCTTCGCCGAAGATTTCCGCGAAGTAATCCAGCATGCCGCTCTTGAGGGAATCGTGGCCGTCCTTGTGCCAAGCAATGAACTGCTCGGCGGCGTTTTTGAGGTCACTTCTCATGATGGGCTCCTTGGGGGAGGGCACGGGGCGGAAGTTCATCACCATCGGGACGCTCGAACCAGAGGCTTGCCAGATAGGCGACACCAGCGGACTTGTGCTCGTGCTTCGGCTCGAAGGAGCCCTGGACGGCGGCGAGGTTGTTGATCGCCATGGCGAGATCGATCCCCTCCTTGGGGACCGGCAGGCGCTTGAGGCCGCGGTAGAACCACTCAGCTTGCCACTCTGCCCATGGGTTGCTCATCGAGCGGAACTCCTTGGGGATCTCGGCCATCGGCGGCAAGATTTCGTTCACTCGGCCACCAAAGATGGTGTCGGCCTTCGTGACGAAAATCGGCAGGTACTTTTGTTCGCTCATGATTGACTTCCAAGGCAGGCTTCCCCACCACCAGGTTTATTAAGAGACACCCCGCACTTAGATGGGGGAGAGATCAGCCTCAAGATCGCGGCGCGCACCCCTTCGCGGCGTTTGTCCATTTGGTCCGGGAGGTCCGTCTCAGGGTGGCGACGGCCCACAGAGGCCCGGCCATGCGCATAGGCTTCCGCTTGCAGCTGGTCGAGCGCTTCGTTGATGTCGTCCCACTCGAAGACGGTGAGGGGTTGCCGCGCGCTCACAGCATCTCGCCCCGCTGCTTCTGCTTCTGAGGCGCGGCCTTCTTCATCGTGAAGCCGTCAGACGGGTAGAGGCGAATCGAGCCGTCTGCGTACTTGGCGTAGACGTCGCCGTCCAGAATCTTCCAGCAGCCAGGCAGGACCTCGCCGCTGGTGGTGGTCGTGTAGAAGAAGAAAAGGCCCTGGCCGCAGTTGCTCTTTTCGTCGGTCAGCCGGATCTGGCCGCCGGCTTGCGTGGCTGAGAACGCGATCGTTTCCGCCTGGGCAGTGCCGGCCAGCAGCGCGGCGAGAAGGATGAGCGCGCGCATCATGTCACCACCAGTCGCTGACCCTGCGTCATCCGCGCGCCAGGGACTTCCTTGCCGGCTTTGATCGCGGCCTTGATCGCGGCCCGGTCGGGAGCCGGCGGCGGCGTGTCGGGCTGGAACATGTACTCGAGCGGGATCAGGTCGGGCTCGTACAGGTCGACGCTCGGCGGATTATTCTGCAGGCGGATCTTGAACAGCGGCGCTTCGATCTTCTGGATGCCCGTCGCGATCATGTGCGTCTTGAGGTAGTCGCGCAGGCCGGCTGCGGCCTTCTGGCGCTGCTTCTTGAGGGCCGTGAGGCGTTCGATCTCGGCGTCGATGGCCGGCGTGTGCATCTCCATCGTCCGGGCCACCATCTCGATGCCGCACGCCTTCTCGGCGATGTCGTCGGTCAGGCCCGAAGCCTCGATGGTGTCGGCGACGGTCTGGGCGTCGAGATCCATGTTCGCCAGGCGCTCCGCGAGCTGCTTGTACTGGTCGGCCAGGGCGTAAAGGGCTACTCCGGTCATGCGGGCTCCTCGGTTTTCTTGGGTTGCACGGCGGCCAGCTTGGCAGCGACGCGCTTGTCGATGAGGTCGATGGCGTCCGGGTCGTTCTCCCGGGTGGCCGCGGCCTTTGCGGCGGCGATGACCTGGCGCAGCGCGCCGGCCGTGGGGGCGCCGTCGATGTTCGCGAACACGTCGGCCAGCCATTCCTCGCGCTGCTTCCGGCGTGCCTCCGCCAGTTCTTCCTCGGTCGGTGCGTGCAGGTCGCCCTTGTGCCAGAGGTCAAGCGCCACGCCGAAGCGCATCGCTGCATTGCGCAGGGCGTCGCCGATGCGTTCCTTCATCGCGTCGCCGCCGGTCTTGCCTTGGGCGTCGCCGTAGCCAAGGCGGGTCACGCCGTCGATCGTCAGCTTGATCCACAGGCCGCCGTTGTTGTCGAAGGCGGGGAGGCCGCGCTCATCGAGCGACAGCGGTTCCCACGTCCAGGCCGGGTCAGCGTCGAGCAGGCGGTCGGTGATGGCCGCGTGGCCCACGTAGTCCAGGTGCGCCGCCGGCAGGCCGTGGTAGGTGCCGCATTCCTCGCACAGGCCCTTTGGCGAATCCTTCTTGTACGGCTTGGGCAGCTTCCCGATTTGGTTCGGGGGGAATGGCGAACGCAGCAGCTTCGAGATTTCGGGCGTGGTCAAAACGGTTGCCCCTCGTCGGCGAATTCTTCCCGCGCGGGGATCTCGTTGTCGGCCGCCGCAGTTTCGGCGTGATACTCGGGCGCCGCCTCGATTGGCAGCACTTTCCCCGCGAAGCCGCTGACGGTGACCGTGCCGCCATCTTCCAGTTCGAACGTGATCTCGTTCGAAACGAAGTCCCTGAATATCTTCGGCAGAACGCGGATCGCCTTGACCCCGTGAATATTGGTGGTGGTGTGCATTGCCATGACGGCTCCTCAGCGAGAGAGAAGGTGCCCGACCAGCGAGAAGATGCTGATCAGTGCGAGGGGGAGCAGGACGACGCAGGTGGCGATGAAGCCGATAGCGGGCTTCTCGGGTGCGTCGGCGCGGTGCAGGGCGCGGAGTTCTTCGCGCAGGGCGTCGATCTCGTGATCCATGTAGGCGGCCGTAGACGGGTAGATGCGCTGGTGCTCCTCGTACTCGGCGAGTTGGGCTTCGACGATGCCGATGCGCTGGGCGCGGCTACCGACCTCCAGGGCGTGGAAGCGGCTGTCGGCGAAGTCTTGGGAGGCCCAGTGGCCGGGGCGCTGGCGTGCTACGGTGGTCATTGCTGTACGTCCTTCGGCTGTGGTTGAAGTCGGGTGATGCGCTGGCGCAGCATTGCGGCCATGGCGGTGTTGAATTCGGCTGCGGCTTCGTGCTCCAGCAGCGCGCGCTCTGCCTCTTGCAACTGGTGCGTCCGAATCTTTTCGGGCTTGGTGGGGGCGAAGATCATTGGTAGAGCGCTCCAAAGGCAAAGAGAAGGGCAGCGACAGCAACAGCCGCGCAGGCGATGGCGAGGAGGCCGGCGTAGACGGCTTCGATTACGGCGGTCATGTGGCGGCTCCGGTGGCCTTGGGCGAGTGGCGCGCGTCTTCGATGAAGGTGCCCGAGCGATAGCCCGCGCGACTAAAGACATGCATGTGGCCGGTGCAGGCGATGTAGAAGCGCGCCTCGGGCAGACCGAGATGCACGAACTTCACCTCGCGCTCACGCGGGAACAACTGCCCGCGCTTCACTTGAGGCTCCCGATAGGCAGCAGGTCCAGATCAGTAGGCAGGCCGCTCGGCTGAACGACCACCTCATCGCGGCGCACGCCCGGGATGTCCTTGCCCCAAAAGTGCTTGAGCGCGTAGTCGCGGGCCTTGCCTTCAAGGACCGTCACAGAGGCGCCAACCATGTCGGCGCGCTTGGTCTCGTCGTGCTGGGTGGAGTACGCGCGACTCATGCTGCGCTCCGAGTGCGGCGGATGATCTCGTCAGCCTGCTCGACCGCCACGCGGCCAGCGGCTCGGATGGCCTTGGTGTATTCGCTCTGCGGGGCCTCGAGGATCTGGCCGCCATGCGATGCGTAGATGCCGGTCACGACACCAGCGACACAGGCATCATGGAGAACCTGTTCCTGGGTGGTGAGCGTCCGGCGCGGCACGCTGAGTCTGGTAATCATCACTGCACTCCTTGTGTGTGGTGGGCGAGTGATGTTGATTATCGGCGTTTCGATAAATGAGTCAACTGTTTTTGGATAGGCCAACCGATATTTTTTTCATCCACCAGCGTTTAAGCTGTGGCGATGGCCGAAACGAACATCCCCCGTCTACGCGAGCTGCGCGACTTTCACCAGGTCACGCAGGCGCAGATCGCCGCGCACCTGGGCATTGCCAAGCGCACAGTGATTCGCTGGGAGCAGGGAGAGCAGGACCCGAACTTGACCGATCTGCGCAAGATGGCCGAGTTCTTCGGGGTCAGCGTCGCATATCTCGTGGGGGAAGCGGAGCGTCGAGGTACACCGCAGGTGTGATCAGCACGCGATACATGCCAGAGCCGATGTAAAGGTCGGCTTGCTCTCCGCACACGGGTCCGGGGCTTCTGCAGGATGCCATGTAGGCGTTCCGCTCGTTGAACATCCTCATCACGGCCTTTCGCGCCGCAGAATGCTCTGGCGATCGGCCCCCCATGATTGAGCCGCAGTGCATCAAGGATTCGTCTCCGTCAACGACCTGGCACAGCCGCGTCGCTTCGGCCGCGGCATCTTGCAGCGGGTGAGCGAAAGACGGCAACGCGATCAAGGCGGAGAAAGCGAGAGTGACAATTTTCGTCATGTGCCGGGCGCTCCTTGTCGTGCGGGTCGTCATCTTTGTCATGCCGATGAATCAGTTAGTGATAAAACGCACGGATCAGTTACGTTCTGTTGCTTGGCACGTATGCTGCAGAGTAACCCGCAACCGGGAAGGCCCGGGTCGATAAACCAACAGGAGTTCACATGAACCGTCGTTCCATCGCTCGCCGCGCACAAGCCGGCTTCACCCTCATCGAACTGATGATCGTTGTCGCGATCATTGGCATCTTGGCTGCGGTCGCGCTGCCAGCCTATCAGGACTACACCATTCGCGCCAAGGTCACGGAAGCGCTGGGCCAGGCCGCAGCCGCCAAGCTCGCGGTCGCAGAAACCGCCGCGACACTGGGCGGTCTGGACAAGGTGAAGGCCGCCAACTCTGGCTACAGCTACACCGCACCGACCGACGCAACCAAGGGCTACATCGCCAGCGTCACCATCACGGACGATACGGGCGTCATCACGGTCACCACGCGCAACACTGGCGCCGCCACCGCGCCGGCATTCACGCTGACTCCTACGGCCGGCGCATCCACCAACGATCCGCTGACCTGGGCTTGCGCACTCTCGGCCGGCGAAGCCAAGCACCTCCCGGCAAGCTGCCGCACCGCAGCGGCCCCAGCGACCCCGCCGGCCACGCCGCCCGCCGCCCCGTAATCGGACTGAGCCCAAAAACATAAGCCGCCCGAGGGCGGCTTTTCTACGTCTAATCCAGCCCACCCCAGCCGGTCACTTCGCGGAGTCGCTTGGGCAGCCTCTGCGGCAGCGGCAAGCGCTCGTTGACTGGGCCTGCTGCGTAGTGGCCCACGCCACCATTCGCTACCAGCTTGTCGGCCATCGCGCTCAGGCCCTTGATCATGGTGTAGATCCCGAACTGCAAGCGCTGTTCGTACACCCCTGTGATCTTCACTCGGCTCTCATTGCCGTTCACGGTGAAGACCATCGCACCTTCGTTGTTGTCTCCGTGACCCTCCGCCGGGGCCGTCACGTTCCGCGCGCCGCTACCGCTTGCCTTGCGACGCTTGAACTCGTACACGTTGCTCATTCGGGTTCAGTCCTCCAGTTGGCAGGGTCAAAGTGAATCCTGCTGACCCATCATCCTGCGAACCCTGTGCCAGTGCGGCGCGCGGTAACAATTTCCACAGTGTGGCGATGATGTTTTCCGCCCGATCTGGCTCAGTCGCCAGCATTGATAACAAAGGTGCTACAGCTAGGCGCGTCTCTTTGTCGGCCGTACGCAACGTATCAGCTAATGTCCTGAGAGCCGCACTAAGGGCGTCAGGTTCTGGTCTGGTGGTATGGGTTTCGGTCTCGCCGACCATCGGGCCGGCGCCAGTCGCCAACCATTCCGGCCGGACTCCGCAGGCGGCGGCGAGCTGCGAAGTGTATGTAGACCCCTGCCCCGTCGTCTCCGCGCCGGCATAGGCCGATTGAGACATGCCAACGGCCTTCGCCAGGGCCGTCTGGGTCAGGCCGGCGTGTTTCCGAGCCTGGACGAGCCGCGAACCGTATTCAGAGCGTGCCTTTTCGCGCATGCGCGGAGGGTATCGGTCGAGCGAATCCAAAAACCGCTTGACCATATATCGGTCTTTCGATAGGCTATCGGGTATGGACTGGAAATCACTCATCGCCGACCTGAAGTTGCGTGGAGCAAATCAGGTCCAGGTAGCCGCCCTCTGCGGTTGCACCCAATCGACCATCAGCGACATCTCGACTGGCAAATCGACGCGGCCCAGCTTCGCGATCGGCCAGGCGCTGCTGAATCTTCATGGCGCCAGCAAGCGAGAACTGCAGCGGCGTCTGTCTTCCATTGAAGCAAAGGCACCCTGACACATGGCCGCCGAACAAAAGGAGCTGCGTCAGCTCACTCCGTCTGACCTTCTGAATTTCCTTGATGGCGCGGCTCTCGCTCGCAACATGGAGCGGAGCAAGCTGATCAACAAGGTTCTGATGCAATGGGCGGAACAAGAAGCGCATAGGTCCAATGTCTTACAGCGCGTCGCCCGGGGCAATCCGTTGCTGTCGGAGTCCTCCGCCCCGACGACGGATTGGGGGGAACTGGCATGAACCAGATCACCATCGACTTCGCGAGCCGCGCCCAGTTCGCTCGCCGCCTCGGATCTGAGGCCGGCGATCGTGCAGCCCACAAGGCCGAGCGCGCCGATCCCGAGTTCCGCGCACGCGCGCTGCAGTTCATCGTCGCCTACATCCGCCAGCAGGGCGAGGCCCGCGGCGAGGACGCCACCAACGCCGCAGTCCTGGCGGGCATCGAGCCGCCTGATGCACGCGCCTTCGGCCCCGTCTACCAGACGGCCATCCGCCAGGGCCTGATCCGGGTCGTGGGCTACGTGCCCCGCGTCCGTGGTCATGGCTCTATGGGCGGCAAGCTCTATCGCGCTGGAGCGGCTGGATGAGCCAGTCAGAGAAGGTCGACGCCTGGATGCCGCTGTGGATCGGCTCGTACCTGGCTGACACCATGCATCTGACGCGCGACCAGCACGGCGGATACCTGCTCCTGCTGTTCGCGTACTGGCGCAACAAGGGCCCCCTTGAAGACGACGCGGAAGACCTGGCCAACATCGCCAAGGCAACCCCCGCGGAGTGGCGCAAGCTGGGCCCGCGACTGGCGAAGTTCTTCACCGTGGCCGATGGCTACTGGTCGCACACGCGCGCAGACAAGGAACTCGAGACCGCCGGCCTGCGCAGGGCTGCAGCATCGAGCAAGGCCAAGGCTGCCGCTGAGGCGCGGTGGGCAAAGGAGCGCGAGCAGTCCATCGGGCAATCCCCGGAGCAATGCTCCGAGCATGCTCCAAGCATTGCCCAAGCATTGCGTGAGGAGTGCCCTACACCATCACCTTCTTCTACGCTTCGCTCCGAAGAAAAGAAGACACCGCGCAAGCGCGATGTCGCCCCCGAAGTTCTTCGACCTGAAGACGTCCCCGAGCAAGTTTGGAAAGACTGGGTGCAGCTTCGCAAGGGCAAGAAGGCCGCGGTAAGCCTCACAGCGCTCGACGGCGCCCGGTCTGAGGCTGGGAAGGCGGGCATGAGCCTTGAAGCCTTCCTGCGCGTCTGGTGCGCCCGCGGCTCCCAAGGACTCGAAGCCTCATGGCTCAAGCCGCATGAGCGCGGCTACTCGGCGCCGCAAGGCAAGTACGCAGCCGCCGCCGCCGGAATCTTTGGCGTCAGCCAGCAACCCCAGCAAGGAGATGTGATCGATGTTTAAGCCCATTGGCGACAGCCTGTCGAAGGTCGGCCAGCCTGACCCCGCCGCCGTTATCGCAGAGTCGGACGTGAATCGCGTCTTCGCAGTGCTGCACGGCTTCTACGGCAACCTGTTCTTCAGCAAGTTCGCGACCGGCGCTGTCGAGAACGGCGAAGACCAGGGCATCGCCAACGCGCGCCGCATCTGGGCCCATGGCCTGCGCGACTACGACGCCGAGACGATCAAGACCGCTCTGCGCAACTGCCAGGTGCGGCATCCGGAGTACCCGCCGAGCCTCCCGCAGTTCTCGGGCATGTGCGCAGCCGCGAAACTGCGCCCGACCTGGACGTCTTCCGGCCCGCGCGCCCTCGACATGAGCGATGGCCTGCGCAGTAAGTACGCCCGCCAGGCGCGCGAGATCATGGCCAAGCACGACGCCAAGCGCCGCGTGGTCCGGGATGGCTTCGTCCCCTCGGCGCCCGGGCTGGACGGCCTCAAGCAGGCGATCGCGAACGCTGTCGGGATGGCCGGTGGCGACGAGGTCGGCACGCTGCTACGCCTGGATCGCATGTTGGCGGGGAAGGCAGCATGAACAACTGGAATGCGCTCAGCCGCCACTATGGCTGGCACCACGCCGCCATCATGGCCTCGCCGTCGAACGAGTGGGCGATCGACCCCTACGAGTGGGACGGCATGGGCCTGCTGCAGATGACCCCGATCGAATCGGCGCTGTGGAGCGACATGCGCGACGAGGGCGTCGTCATGTACCCGCAGTACCCGGTCGGTGGCGTGTTCGTCGATTTCGGCAACCCGGTAGCCAAGGTCGCCGTCGAATGCGACGGTGCCGCATACCACCTCGACAAGGAAAAGGATGCCGCGCGCGACGCCAAACTCGCGGGCCTCGGCTGGAGCGTCTATCGCTTGACCGGCCGCGAGTGCAAGACCGACTTCGATGAAGAATCGATGGAATCGGGAATCGCTCGCCAGGTCATCCGGCTGATCTGCGCCAAGCATGCCGTGAGCCGGCGCCGCGTGAACGATGGCTTCACGCCGACCGCAACCGCTGTCGAATACATGCGGCATCGCCCCGGCTTCCGGACCCTGCTGGAAGGTGTCGCAGCATGACCCGCGCGCAAGCCAACCAATGCCTGTCCGCCGTGCGGGAAGGGCGCTTCGCCCCTCAGCACCGGATCAATGAGGCCCTGCGCACGACCGGCGACCTGCCGCCCGTGGCTCGCCGCACATCGCGCCGCGTGCCGAGCTTCGGCGCGGCGTGGAGGGCGCACGCATGAGCCGCAAGCGCTGCATCCGCAAGCATTGGGCCCGGGTTGACCCGATCGCCCTGGCCATCGCTGGCGCCACGATCACGACGGAGGCCGACCTTGACAAGCTGCGCCTTCGGGAGCTGTCGGCCATCGAATCGTTCGCGAAGGGCACGGCGACGCCTCCCGAGTTCCGCGACCTCTGCGACATGCTCAACCTGGCGCAGACCTTGGGCGAAACCGGCGTCGGGCCGGAAGTCCTGCCGGTGTGCATGTTGGCCGAGGCCGAATTGCTGGCCGCCAAGGACCGCCATGACCAGACCGGGCGCCTCGGCATCACTGGGGCTGGCTTGCGCGCCCTGCGTGACCTGTACGAGTTCCACGACCTCCAGCGGACCAGCATCGACCGTTCGCAGTACGAGCGGGCCATCACGCGCACCCGGAACAAGATCCGCGGCGCCCATCCTGACGTCAAGGTGCTTGCATGACCCGGAAGAATGCACAGATCACGCACACGATGGAGTCCCTGACGGCCCGCATCGACGAGGTTGGCGAGTGCCACGAGTGGAGCGGATATTTCGCAAATCGCACGCCACAAGTCAGTCATGGCGGCCGGATGCAGTCCGTGCGCCGAGTCGTCCTTGAACTGCACGGCGAGACGATAGCACCGGGGCAATTCGCCTCCTGTTCTTGCCGGAACCATGCATGCGTGCGCTACGAGCACATCGTCCGGCGCACCCAGAAGCAGCACATGCAGGCCATGGCTAACGCCGAGTTCGCCAACCCGGTCGAGCGCTCGGCCCGGATCACCGCCCACTCGCGCGCCTTCAAGGCAAAGCTCACGATTGAACTGGCTCGTGAGATTCGGGCGAGCGAGGAGCGCGCCCCAGTGCTGGCTCAGATCCACGGCGTGAGCAAGTCGGTGATCCATCGGATTCGGAACAACGAAGCGTGGCGCGATGTATCGCCATTTGCCGGGCTGGGAGGCCGCTGATGAACGACAAGCGCCGAACCGACGACGAACTCGCCCAGATGTGGGCCGACGAGGTCGCCCGCGCTCGCCAGGTCATGGCCGAGCGCCAGCGCCTGCAGGACGCCATGCGCCAGGCTGGGTTCGCCACGCCGAAGCCGAAGCTGGAAGGAGGATCGAATGCATGACGCTCGACAACAGCCAGCAGGCGGAACTAGCGCATTTGACGCGCATTGCGCTCCTGCACCCGAACTCGCGGGAATGGGCGGAATGGAAGGCGAACCAGTACGCCAGTCTTATGCCCAATCGGTGGTCATGGCTCCCGGACGCGCTGAGTGCCGCCCTGGAAAGCTCAGCACCTACACCCTGAAGGGCATCGAGACCGAGGCCGAGAACGCCGCGCGCGACAACCGAAAGCCGGTTGAGGCGTGCTCGTATGCATGGGGCAGCCGGGAGGCTCAGCACTGGCTTGCGGTGTA
>Ga0182005_1000701_pt1 | contig 15473 bp, 17 predicted proteins | sample Sormic07211103_1_FD_123021 | JGI IMG/M metagenome (GOLD analysis project Ga0182005, IMG submission 123021) | Rhizosphere microbial communities from Sorghum bicolor, Mead, Nebraska, USA - 072115-103_1 MetaG | ecosystem: Host-associated > Plants > Roots > Rhizosphere | place: USA: Nebraska...
CCAACGACTGAAGGATGACTCCCGCGAAGCGGCCTACATCAAGACCGTGCGCAGTGAGGGCTACGTTTTCTCCTTTCCGGTGGAAATGCTTGAGGCTTGACGTGCGGCGGCTCTGCACCGGCCCCCATTTGTCACGATGCATTGACACGTTGTCACAATGACTTGGCATGGGAATGCCTTAGAGAACTAATCATTGCAAAAAATGGAAAAAAAACACCCGAACCAATCGGTCCGGGTGGTTTTCTCGCATAAACGATTTGGACGTCAACGTTGATCGGAAGCGTGGCTGCTGGATAGCCCAGCTTCTGCGTCTTAGAGCCAAGATTTTAAGGCTTGAAAAGCACATCAGAAAACGGAAAGCAGCAGTTGGCGGTAACTTTTCGTAAAGGTATTTGATAAGTCCATGTAGAGGCCAGATCGCCCGCTGGTAATACATACGGCGCTGATGTGGTTGGGCCGAGCTGCATGCCTCTTTCAGTTCACAGTGTATTGAGTTATCCACTCACCATCTGTCGAACAAACCACAGGTGCAGGTGCAGGTGCACCTATAGCGCACACTACAGCCAAGTCTTCCGGCAAGTCATCGGCGATACGCTGTGAGAATCGCTTTAGTGTCGGCTTCGCAAAGACGAACAACCAGGCTTGATCGTCAATCTCGCCCATACGACGAAGGACTCTTCCCAAGACCTGACGGTAATGCAGCTCAGTACGAATTCGAATGTAATAGCAGCATACCTGGAGCCGAGGGATCTCACCTGCCTCGCTGATACCGGACACGTCGGAATACCCACTTGGCAGCTCCCCGACCGAAATAGGGGCGAGACTCTGAAGAATTAATGAACAGAAGCAGAGACTTAGGTGAGGAAGGGTGATCCAACTTGTTACTTTCTCCTGTATTTTTAGGAGGCGGCCCGTAGGTTTTCAGTATTGTTTGGATTTTTTTCACGATCTTTGAACGGACGCAGGACTACACCGCTTCCCTTTCAGGGGGCCAAAACGGTTAGAAAATGGTGGGAGGGACGCAAAAAACGCCAAGAATGTGCGGCGTTATGATGTACAAGGAGACTGCGGTTTTTATGCAGGTCCTAAGGCCGTAAGAATTCTTCGGGGGTCATTAGAAAATAAAACGCGGTCATTAGATTTTGTAACCGCAGATCTGCCCCGGAGTGCTCTGAAAGTACACAGGACGCCTGAGTTTAAAATTTCGGTCCAAAAATGCCGGGTTATAACCTAGCGCAAGGTACCTACGTGGATTATCAGCAAGCAGGCATGGCGATCAAACTGATGAAAGTAGCGTTTCAGCCGTTAACCTTTCGTGGCGAGGAGCTGTCTGGACACTCAGCCTAAATATCAGGCCGACGAATTCACATGGAGATCTAAATGGTCACGTCGATCACCGAGACATTACTAGGCTGTTTATGACTGCTGTCATCTGGCGCGATAAACCGAGATGCACCTTCGAACGTTTGTAAACGATCAGACAGCCCGATTTTAGTAGGAAGTTCGCCAAAGATTTCAATCACTCGAAGGCTCAACGGTCGCTAGAAATTCGTCAATCGTGAGAGTCTCATGACAGGATGTTGGGTATGAAACGTCGAGAGCTGCACGATGTGCCTGCTCGGTGAAATCAGCAACGGCATCACTTAAAAAGGTCCTGTGGTACCCAGCTTCAAGCGCGTCGCGTCCAGTGCCTTCGACACATGAGCGAATCAACTGTGGATAGGATGACGCCGTCATCGTCTCTTCTCATGCCGAGGTAATCAGCGATCCTTAGCCGCGTGCGGCAAGATACTGCCGCCTCAGCAGACCGAGTTGCCTTATTTGGGGCTTAAGACTGGTCCGAGATCGCTAAAAATGGCTCATAAAGTGGGACTACAGTCCAGGATGCAAGTCATGGCATTTTAATTGCTGTATATGCCACCACCCCCACGCAAAAAGGCATCAACGATGATCATCGGTAGCCGTGAGCTAGCTCTAGCACCCTGGCATAAGCCCACAATCAGTACAGACGCAATTCAAAAGGATTCGCTGTTCAACTTAGCGGCGCAGCCCCTCCCCTCTCAATCCGTATCCAGCAAGAGTGAGACATCGAGTGGTACAGGTGCCGATGACAACGGCAGCTTTGATGAAGCCTTTGCCAAGATGATGGTCAATCTGAAAACGGCGACAGCCACTTCTGGCGATGGCGCGATTGCCACTGAAACAGAACCCTCATCGGGCGACGCCATTGCTGCTGCAAACAGCACAGACACCGCGGAAAGCAAGCTGACCCTCAGCCCCAACCAAGACTCGCCGACAACAGAAAAATCTGCGACGGAAAAATTCGTGGAATACATGAATCAATCGGATGCGGAAAAAGCGCGTGAGCAACTGACTGGCGTCAGCAAAGAGGAGTACGAAAAAATGTCTCCAGAGGAACAAGCCTCTCTCGACCAAAAAGTCGAGGTGTTGACCAAGGAAAGGACTAAGCTCGAGCAAGAAGTAGTTAGAGCAAAAATTGCCATTGCGAAGGCTGAACTTGCCTGACAGCGACGCATGTAAAGAAAGGGCAGGATGGAACCACATCCCTGCCCTTTCCCTCACTGATGTCAGATCTCAAACCTCATTGAAGCGATGTACGGACAGCCATTGAATCGTAGATATGCATTGAAATTTTGGATTAAGTGATAGTCTCCCAATATATGCAGCCTCAATCGGCACGAACTAGTTAGGTGACCCTGGTAACCGGAGACGGTTCAATGCGAGGCGAGCGAGCCAGTGAAAATGCCCCCTCACATCGATTTCACGGACACAACTTCCACAAATCTAAATTTCTTTCTGGCCGTCTTAGTAGCCTCTTGCTCTGCAACGAGGGAACTCAGCGTATCGGCCTCGTGTACCATCTCGTGCATCTGGCCTTCGAATTCATTTCCCACCCGCAGCGTGACTCTCAGCCTGGGCGTAAAACCTTTTGAGACTTTCTTTTTCTTCTCTGCCGTTACCGGTTGCAGGATCACGACATCCGGGACGGGGTCTTCCACGTTGGAGTTCATTGCTGGCGCAGCGGACTCGAAATCACCGAATAGCGCCCGGTGCATCTCTTCTTCAGTCAATCCTGTATTCATACTATGCTCAGAAGCGTGTCATTTATAAGCTGACCGATTCTACAGCATGGCCTAACTCAGTAGTATAGCGTTGCTGGGTGAGACCTCCTGCCTGAGAGAGCCACGAGGTACGGCGAACATCAGCGTCGCTAGTGAGTGAGTGAGTGAGTGAGTGAGTGAGTGAGTGAGTGAGTGAGGGTTATGTCGTAGATCAACCGTTGCTGCAACCGCCCATAACTTCATATTCAAGTAGGTGCTGATTGCCCTTGGAATCTAGGTACGTCATTCGTATCGGTTCAACTCCGCATACGTCTGGTATCTGGTCTTCAGAGATTACTTTGGCGACGTCCATCTGGGTGGCATATGTATAATACTCTACAGGGATTTGTTGCCCTTCAGTTTTGGCAGTCCCTTCCTGCGCCATTACCACAGCGCTTAAGCCGAAGAGTGCGAGGATCATCATTGGAGCTTTCATAGGAAGATTTCCTTAAATATGTGTTTATATTGTTTATCAAAAAATTTGAACGGCAAGACCCATGAAGTTAATCATCGCTTCAAACGGAATATCATTTTTACCGACTATATAAAGTGACTAAGTTGCGCATCAGGGAGCCACCGAGTATTACTCGTTTGCCGTGCTGGCAGGACCTCTATGAAGCAGGCGCGCGTTTGGTAAAGACCCGTATGAATTCGGCCACAATAGTGAGATGGGACCTCTATTGGGCGGGGTCGACATCGGCATGGCGGCTTGAAATCACCTGTGGAGACTTGTTCGATCTCCAGAGACGGGCGATAGAAACTTGTTGTGCTAATAGTCGACTTCAACCCGGCGGCTGCCGCTTTTTACCGTCTCCTACTTTTCCGAAATTGCCAAATTACTGCGGCTCGTAAGAGATCCCTACTCCAGAGCGGGAACTGCCGACCACTTTGCCGCAACACAATGACTAGGCCAAATCACCCTCAATGATGATCAGTTCGCGGCGAGAACCGCGTAGCGCAAATTTCTTTGCCTCGATGTAGGCAGGGTCGTTGTAGCAGGCCTTCGCTTGTCCGTAGCTAGGAAACTCTACGGCAATTACCCGGTTACTGGATTGCGCCTCGACCAGCACGCTGGAGTCCAGAAACTTGAGCTTGGCGTTGTACTGCTCGCTAATAGGAGCCCAAAGCAGTCCATATTCCTGCTGTGCAGCGGGATCGACCACGTCAGAGCCGAAAATAATCCAATAGCCTTTCAAATTAGCTCTCCAGTGCAAGTTTGCGTTTGTCTATAGCCACTTGTTTTGGTGATGTCGGCAAGCGGAGTTATCGTGGGGACGACGTGAGATGTGGTACGGGCTCCAACGCACCGCTCTCCAGTAGCTTCTTGTACGCTAGCGCCTCAGACTCTCGGTGATAAATCCCGACAAGAACCTCACCTTGGAGCACTTCCCAAAAGGTCACGCCCGCGTTGATCGCATCATGGGACATATGGTCTTCGGTGCGTTCTCTCACGATTATTTGCATGAACGTTCTCCACGTTGCATTAAGGGGATTCGTTACAAAATATTACGCTTCGATTTTTAAAGCATCAAGGGCTGTTTGCATACATTTGCTCATTCATGAAACATGCATGGCATTCAGCGTATACACTCACCAACCTCTCGTATGAATGATCGCTCTTTCCTTTGTTAATGCGCATCAATATCCGGCTATGCAAAATTGTCGCCCTAGTGCCATTAACAGTAGGAAATGAACTGCGCGCGTCCGATAGCATCCGGCTTAACCCGATACCTGCGAGCCGGTCTCTAAGAAATGAAAAGGTTTTTCGACTTCGCCGCAGAGGCTAGCGCACGGTTGATGCAGTGTATTAGCTCATCGCTCTGGAACGGTTTATCCAGCATGCAAACCGCGCCACCATCAATGGCTCTGCGGCGAATGGAAGGTTCGGCAAAACCTGTGATGAAAATGATGGGGATCTGACTACCTGACTTATTAAGCAGCGCCTGCAGTTCCAGCCCACTCATACCCGGCATTTGCACGTCTACTATCAGGCAAATCGTGTCGGCAAAGCTCGAAGAGCACACGAAGGTTTCGGCTGAATAGAACAGCCTGACGGTAAAGCCCATCGAACGAACCAGGCTCCCGACTGAGGCGAGAATAGATTCCTCGTTGTCAATCACTGAAATAACTGTCGGTCTGTTCATGCCCGCGTCCCGTCAAAGAAAAGCAATCGCCGTATTGCGTTTGGTGCAGACCGACTGTAACTGTATTTTCCTCGTTCAAGAACCATACCCATGTATGGTTCTGGTAACACCAGTTACTTAATTAAATTAATTGGGAACAGTATGTTGCAGTAGCTGATATTCAACCCGACAACAAAACCTCCATCTTCACCAATTCGGCAAATGTGCCCGCGAGCATTTTATCCATCGCTTGCTTGCGATGAATTTTGACCGTTACTTCGCTCAATCCCAGCAGAGCAGCAATTTGCTTATTCATCAGCCCGCTGACAGCATGGCCCATCACTTGGCGCTCACGTGGGCTCAAGGTCGAATAACGAGATCGCAGCGTCATGAGCTTGAGCGTCTGCTCGCGGTACTCGACGCCTTCACGAATGGACACCGTCACAGCATCAAGCAACTCCTGATCACGAAAAGGCTTTACCAGGAAATCCAGCGCTCCGGCCTTTATCGCTGCTACCGACATCTGAATATCGCCATGGCCGCTGATAAAAACGATGGGGCTGTAAATATTTCTCTGCAGCATCTGTACCGGCAGATCAAGGCCACTTTCGCCTTGCAGACGGACGTCCAGAATCACACAATCGGGTGTGACCTCTTCCGCCGCGAGCAGGAACTTCGAGCCAGAGTTGAATGTTCTGACTCGTATGCCAGTCGACCTTAGCAGCGCACTGATGGCTTCACAGATCGCGATGTCATCATCTACGACGAACACTTCCGGCGGCGTACATTCAATAATCATATGAGCGGCCCGCCGTATCGCGGCAGTGAAAAGTTAAAGCTTGCGCCATTGCCAGGTTCGCTGCTCGCCCATATTCTTCCGCCGTGAGCTTCTATAATAGAACGGCAAATGGCTAGTCCCATTCCCACGCCTTTAGCTTTTGTGGTGAAAAAAGGCTCGAACAAATTCGGTATATTTTTTTCAAGAATCCCGGGGCCGTTGTCTCGCACGGTAACCCCAAGATCATGGGTTTCCGAGCGTTTAACTAAAATCAGCACCTCACGTGGACCGCCCACGTGATGGGACATCGCCTGCATGGCATTGATTATCAGATTGATGATGACCTGCTGCAGTTGTACCCGATCACCGTTAATTAAAGGTGCGCGCTCGTCCATGTAACATCGAAGAGTTATTTTATTTCGTTTTATCTCTCGCTCCACTAACTGAGTGGTCTCTTTCACCAATTCAGATACATCCACCTTTCCATGTTCCGGAACCGCTTTACGAGAGATCGCCCTCACCCGCTTGACCACTTCGCTCGCACGATTGGCCTGCGCAATAATTCTTTCAATGGCGTTTCGCACCTCAACGACGTCAGGTTCTTTGCGGTTTAGCCAACGCAGGCCTGACTCTGCATTAGTAATGACCGCTGCCAAGGGCTGGTTGACTTCATGCGCAATGGACGCAGCGAGTTCGCCCAATGTGGTCACTCGAGTGATGTGAGCAAGTTCGGACTGGCTGCGCTGTAACGCCTCCTCCGCTGTCCGCGCTGCAGTGACATCCATCAGTGCCCCCATGAACTCACAGGTATTGTGTGTTTCCGCAAAGGGGCTGGCGAGCATGCGCAAGGTCTTGAGCCGTCCGTCTGTCATCACTACTCGAAACTCGAGTTCCAGAGGGGCGTGGGCGGTGCCTACCTGATGAATCGCTGTCCGCACACGCGCCTGATCGTCGGCGTGAATAAGTTTCACCATTTCATCCACGGTAGGCTTTTGAACATCATCGAACTCGAATATTCGCTTCGCTTCCGTGGACCAGTACATCTCCGTGCATGGCATCAGAAATCCGAAACTTCCTGTCAGGCTAAGGCTTTGCGCTCCGGCCAGAAATGCTTCGCTGCGATTCAACAGCAGCAATTGCTCTTCCAGGTTGCTTTTCGCTGTGGAGTGTTTCAAGGCCAAATATGCAGTGACAACAATTGCGGACAGGCTGATGAAACAGCGACCGCAGGAGTCATCGCTGCACTTCAAACCATGGGAGGAAACATAGGCCAACACGGTCAACCCACAGCAACCCAACGCGATGCACAGCACACCCTTGCGGCTGAATATATCTACCGAGATCAGAATCACCGCCACGTAGAGCACTGCGATTGCAATATCCAACGTGCTGAGGCTGTCCATCAAAAAAATGAGCAGTGTCGTAATGATTGCCGCCACCCGCTTGGTTGTTTGCGTTAGACGCCCCGCATAACCTGTTACTGCAGACATCATGTTGCACTCTCCCCTGATCCACCTTAAGTACACATTGACGGCACCGTTATTGAAGTTGCTTTTTCCGCTCATCGACCATGGCAGGCGTGATCAATCCGCTATTTCGACCCAATCGCCCGGCAATGAAATTGCTCACGGCGGCGATCTCACGGCTTTCGTAAGTCCGAATAAATCCTGGCATGTAATAGTCTTTGGAACGCTCGTCTGTTTCATGCCCCAAAAGGAGCGTTCCTAACAGATTGGCGGCCGAACTGTCGTTCAACGATTTGATGCCAGTGAGGGTCGCAACTTTGGTGTTGACGCCCTGTCCGGTAAGCGCATGGCATCCCGCACAGGCATCGGCAAAGATTTTGCGGCCTAACGCATCGTCCGCCGTGTTCATGTCCGCTGTAGCGACGGCCAATGGGGGCATGACCCCGGTCGCCTGGGGCGGCGTGCTCTTCAGATAAACTGCAATTGCCCGGATGTCGGCTTCACTCAAATGGCGCAGGCTGCGCTCCACAACTTCAGCCATCGGCCCGTTCGCAAGGCCTCTGCCCGGGGTAAAACCCTTGGCCAGATAATGGGACAACTCTTCGACTGACCAATTGCCAATTCCGTACGTGGGGTCCGAACTGATGTTGTAAGCATGCCACCCCTCGACGAGAGCGCCCGCATACGCATGCGACGGTTTAACCGCCTGCATGAAGTTACGCGGCGTGTGGCATTCCCCACAGTGCCCTGGGCCTCCCACCAGAAACGCGCCACGGTTCCACTCTGCGGATTTGTCCGGTGATACTTCAAAGCGCTTGTCATCGAAAAACATCCAGCTCCAGACCACCATCCCCCACCGCTGATTAAAGGGGAACACAAGACTGTCGTCCTTGGACGGTTCGTGGATAGGCGCCAGGCTGAAGAGGTATGCCTTGATGGCTAGCACATCCTCGCGCGACATAAGCGAGTATGAGGTGAATGGGAACGCCGGATAATAATGCTTGCCATTCTTACCGACACCGCGCTGAACAGCACTGACAAAGTCGTCATCGCTCCAGAGACCGATACCGGTTTCCTTGTCGGCTGTGATATTGGGGGTAAACAAAGAACCGAAGGGTAATTTGAATTCCCTGCCACCGGTAAATGACGCCTTGCCAGGCACTGTGTGGCAAGCGACACAATCGGAAGCCAACGCAAGGTACTTCCCCCGACCGACCAGGTCCGGCTCTGCGGCGCCAGCAGGCGCCGCAGAGCACAACAAAACAGCAACGCAGATCATATAAGTAGCGACGTTCATGACAGCGCCCTATTCGTTGTGTAAAAGCCAAAGCGCTTCAACGGAAGCTGTCTGATACGTTGGCCAGAAGCCGCATGCAGTGCGTTCACCAGCGCAGGTGCGATGAGTGCAGTACCCGCCTCCCCTACTCCGCCGGGAGACTCATTGCTGCTAATAAGATGCACTTCCACAGGCGGTGCATCGCTCATGCGCAACTGACGGTATTGATGGAAGTTGTTTTGCTGCACGCGACCATCTTCGACCGTGATCTCGTTGAACAGCGACGCGGAAAGTCCAAACAGCGTGCCGCCCTCGATCTGCGCCTTGACCGATCGCGGATTGGTCACCAGCCCGCAATCGATCACGCTGACCAGACGCGTGATTTGCAACTCAGTGCCACTGCTGACGCGCAGTTGAACCAGGGTCGCGACGAAACTTCCAAAAACGCTGCTTACGGCGACTCCCCGCCCCTCCCCTGCAGGCAGTGCACTGCCCCAGTCACTTTTCTCCGCCAGCACTCGCAACACTTCTCGCGCACGCGGGTTTTGTATCAGCGCCAGCCGATACTGGACCGGATCTGTTTTCGCGTGGTGGGCAAGCTCATCGATAAAACACTCGATGGGGAAAGTGCCCCTCAAGGCGCCGACGCCTCGCCACCACGAAACCGGGAACACTTTGGGATCTTCACGAATGTAATGAAGTTTGAGGTTGCTCAAGAAGTAGATAGGGTCGCTGGCAACTTCCACTGCATCGGCATCGATGCCGGTAGCTGGCAGGCCACCGAGGTACCGGGCAATGATCGATGCGCCGGTGATTTTATGCTGCCATCCGACAAGCCGGTTTTGCGCATCCAGAGCAGCGCTCATCCGGTCGACATAGTGGGGGCGATACAAGTCGTGAGTCATGTCCTCCTCCCGACTCCAGATCAACTTAATCGGGTAACTGACTTGCTTGGCAATTTCGACAGCCTGAGTGATGAAATCAAAATCCAGGCGTCTGCCAAATGCTCCGCCAATAAGTTGGTTATGGACTTGAATAGAGGCCAACGGCAGCCCGGTCACTTTGGCGGCTGTCTGTTGGGCAGCGCCCGGTACCTGAGTGCCAACCCAAAGCGTGCAACGGTCGCTTTGAACGTGTGCGACACAGGTCATGGGCTCCAACGGCGAGCGGGACAGAAACGGTTGCTGATATACGGCGTCCAAGCGGTTTTCTGCAGTTTTCAGGGACTGCACGGCATCCCCAGTGTCCACAACGATCACGCCCTCACCCATACTTGCTGTCATCAGTGCGGACTCCAGCGCTTCGGAGTTCACCCCCGCCGACTTTCCGTAGTCCCAGATAATCTCCAGCGCCTTCAGCCCCTGAAAGCAAGCCCAAGTGGTTGTTCCCGTGATGGCGACAGCGTTTTCCAACTCGATGATGTCCAGCACGCCGGCAATCGCCTTGGCTTTGCTGCCGTCGACGCTGACCAATCTACCGCCAAACACCGGGCAGGCCATCACTGACGCAATCTTCATATCAGGCACCACCAGATCGATAGTAAACAGTGCCTTGCCATTGACCTTGTTCGGCGTATCCAGACGCTGAGCAGGAGAACCGATCAGGGTAAAATCCTGATAACGCTTCAAGGGCACATCCTCGGGCGCCGGCAATCTGGCGGCATCCTCGACCAGCTCACCGTATGCAGCCTGGAGTGTGCCGGGTCCATAAACATGTCCTAGGCGGGCATGGCATTGGCTCGGCGCAACGAGCCAACGAATCGCCGCGGCTTGAGTCAGTAAAATCCTGGCCGTCGCTCCAGCCCTACGCAGCGGCTCCCAGACATAACGTGTCGAGGTTGATCCACCCGTTACCTGGCCACCGAGCAACGGATCGGTATACAGCGCGGCATCGGGAACGGCTTCTTGCACCAACACCTGACTCAAAGGTACTTCCAGTTCTTCGGCAACCATCATTGCGATGCTGGTTTGAATCCCTTGGCCCATTTCGATTTTGGGCGATATCACCGTCACGACACCGTCCAGACCGACCCGGACAAATGCCCCGAACCCTCCAGCACCATCACCCAACCGCGCGGACTTTACGACATCTGCAGCAGCACTTCGCGGGAGGGCCAAAGGCAACCAGGCGGGGACAAGAAGACCACCAGCCAAAGCACTACCACCTTGCAAGAAACGCCTGCGCGACAGCAGGTCCGGAGATTCTGGCGGCTTACTCATTGGCATTACCTTGCGCAAGTTCAAGCGCGACGTTTTTGATCGCAGTGCGAATCCGGGTATAGGTTGCACACTTGCAAATGTTGCCGGACATAGCAGATACGATGTCCGACTCACTCACTGACGGGTTCCGATGTAAAAGTGCCACGGCACTCATTATTTGACCGGATTGACAATAACCACATTGAACAACTTCTTCGGCCAACCACGCCGCCTGAACTTTTTGTCCGATACGGTCACTGGCAATGACTTCAATAGTAGTGATGACTTGTTCCGCGATACTGCTGACAGGCAGCACACACGACCGCACAGCGACGCCATCGAGATGCACCGTGCAGGCACCGCATTGACCAATACCACAGCCGTATTTGGTACCGGTCAACCCCAGGTTATCGCGCAAGACCCATAGCAGCGGAGTGTCTGGAGATACGTCGACCGACAATGTTTTGCCATTTACCGAAAGTTTTTGCATCACCGCCCCACTCGCCATTTGTCAGCCACAAAAAATACCCAGCCGGGCACGCCGTTACTGCACACCTCGGTACACCGATGAATAGCGGATATCCCTTAACGCTTTCTAAAAAACCACCCGTATCACCCCGTGCATTCGCGCATCGCGGCACCTTTGAATTCGGCGATCAAAACGACCAGATCGCCCCGAAGAGAACGACGAGCTAAAGCAAGTCGCCGTACTTTTCTTTTCGCTTGAAAAACTTTTCCATCCGCTTGCTGATTGCCCGGAGTGTCGAAGTTTGTTCAATTAGTAGTTCGCGCAGCGGGCACTGAAAATAAACCCGCAAGAAGCGCAAATAGTCCCGTCGACTCAAACCAATATGTGCGGCGGAAAATGCCAGTGCGGCCAAATCTTTGATAAGCCATCGTCCTGTCACTTCACGGCGAACCTGAGCACGATGAAGATCGATGACCGACAGTTTCATCGGTGCCGGAGGTGCGCCGGTATGCAACAGAAAATGGCACAGGTAACAATCTCGATGGCTCACACCACCCCTGTGCATAGCGCCGACGACTCGAGCCAACTCGTCGATCAGTGCGTTCTTGAACGCAATCGGCGGAGGAGATTTGCGCCAATTAAGAGTGAGCACCTCAAGGTCTGTAGTCGGCGCCAGTTCATCGGTGATGAGAAAAGAGCGTGAGCTGGCTGGAGTTACCCCACTCATGCCGAAGGCCCTGACCGATAAAGTCGGCACACCCAGCGTGTGCATGCGTTCAACCGCACTTAACTCCATGCGAGCGCCGATAACCGGCCACTTACCGACGCAAAGGTTTTTGAACACCTCATACCAGCCGACGCCCTGATGGGTTTTGACGAAATACGCAGCACCATTGATTTCGGTACGAAACGTCCGTCGTCCAGCGACATTCCTGAACTCTTCGCCGCCCAGTGCATTCACCAAAGCGAACACATCCTTGCCGCGCCACATAGAATCAAATGGCGCTGCGAGGATCAACGCTGGCACAGGGCTGCATATTCTGTTCAGCATCGCGATACCCTCTTAACACAGCTCGTGCGAGGATTCATTCCAACTCATTGAGCATTGGAAAATCCTGTTGATGCCAAGCCGGGTAAGCCGGGCGCTGAGCACTGGCGACATCCAGGCTCGAAAGCTGTTCAGGTGTCAGATCCCAGCCAATGGCACCCAGGTTCTCCAGTAGCTGCCCTTCATTACGGGCACCGATGAGAATGCTGGCGACGGTCGGTTGCTGAATCAGCCAGTTGAGCGCGATCTGCGGAACCGTCTTGCCCGTTTCTTCGGCAATCACGTCAATCGCATCAATGATGCGAAACAGGCGCTCTTCCGAAAATTGAGGGCCAGTACCGGCAATATCATAGGCTCGTGTGCCTGGTTGAGCGGCCTGACCCCGACGAATCTTGCCAGTCAATTTCCCCCATCCCAGTGGACTCCAGATGATTGCACCGACACCCTGATCGAGGGCGAGCGGCTTCAACTCCCATTCATAGTCGCGATTCAACAACGAGTAATACGCTTGATGGGCAACGTAACGCGGGAAGCCATGGCGCTCTGAACAGGCAAGTGACTTCATCAAGTGCCAACCGGAAAAATTCGAAGCACCGATGTAGCGAACTTTACCTTCTCGCACCAATTGATCCAGAGTGCTGAGCGTTTCCTCAACCGGGGTATTCAAGTCCTGGCCGTGCAACTGCAGCACATCGATATGGTCAGTACCCAGACGGGTCAGTGCTTTTTCTACCGCCTCGATCAGGTGAATGCGAGATGCTCCGTAGTCGTTTGGCCCATCGCCAGAGGGAAAGGTCACTTTGGTCGAAATCAACAACCGATTACGCTTGCCCTTGATGGCTTCGCCAAGAATGCTTTCAGAAAGTCCATCCGAGTACACATCAGCACTGTCGAAGAGAGACACTCCGTGGTCCAGGCATGTATCAATCAGACGCGACGCTGCATCTGCTGCGGTTGAACCAAAACCACGAAAAAACTCATTGCCGCCTCCAAAACTGGCGGTACCAAAACTCAGAACCGGGACTCGAAGACCCGACTTGCCTAAACGACGATGAATCACGGTGTTGTCCTCACAAAAAAGTTGATAAGCCGGCCTCGCTTACAGACCAGGCAAGAGCGTGGCGTGCAGGGTAATGTCGGCGGTGAGCAGCTTGGAGACCGGGCAATTCAACTTCGCCGCTAATGCCAGCGCCTGGAATTGCTCTTCCGTGACGCCAGGAATCGTGGCGTTCAACACCAGATGAACAGAGGTGATCGCAAATCCTTTCTCGACAGCCTCGATTACCACTTCTGCCGAGGTCTCAAGCTGAGTAGCGGTTAATCCTGACTCACTTAACACCAGGGAAAGTGCCATGGTGAAACAACCCGAATGCGCCGCTCCGATCAATTCCTCAGGGTTTGTTCCTGGCTTGTCATCAAACCGGGATGCCAGGCCGTAGGGGTAGTCCGACAACGCCTTACTGTGCGTTGAAATGGTCCCGCTGCCATCCTTAAAGCCACCTTGCCAACGAGCTGAGCCAGTACGTTTGATCTTCATTTAACGATTCCTTAATCAACGTTAAAACAGCGATTGGTAGATCGACGCCGACAAGCGGTGTCGATTGGAATTCATCGTGATTATTCATTGCCAGGCAACGTACTCATCGCAGGAAATCTTTGAGGTACGTCAGCAGTTCGGCAGGTTTCTCTTCAGCGATGAAGTGCCCGCTGCCTTCGACTCGGAACGTTTGCGAGTTTTCAGTCTGAGCTTCCAGAGCGCCCTTGAGCCTTGGATAGCCTGGCCCCCCGAGGCCTAGTACTGGCATGCTCAACTTCTGGTACGTCTCGCTGTCGGTGATGTCTTGATTAAAGGCCTGATACCAGCCATTACCGGCTCGGGTTGCTGCGCGACTGTTATACGCGGCGGCATAAACCGCGCGGTCACGCGCATCGATAGCTGCTTCGTTCTTGAGCATGTAGCGGAAGAACCATGCCTGCTCGATGCCAACCCGGCCTTCTAGTAAATCTTCCGGCAAGCCCTTGACTTGGTGGAAGGCAAACCACCAGAGATACGGATGGTCCTCATCAATCTTGTCGTTGAAGGTGTCCGGATCCGGAAGCATCGGTATTTTCAGATAGCCAACACTGGGGTGGGCCACATCCAGCATGACCAGCTTGCGCACTTGGTCCGGATGATTGGCCGCAAGGCTAAAGGCAACCATCGCACCGATATCGTGCCCGACAACGTCGGCCTGCTCATAGCCCAGCGCATGGATGAGCTCCGCGACATCCTTAGCCATGGTTTTCTTGTCGTAGCCGCCTGAAGGTTTCGAAGAGGTACCCATGCCCCTGATGTCTACCGAGATCACACGGTGGGTCTTGGCAAGTTCCGGCATGATTTTGTGATAAGCCCACCAGGTCTCCGGCCAGCCAGGAATCAAAACGACCGGACTTCCATTTCCTCCTGTTACATAGTGCAGACGTACCCCGTTAACCTCAGCGTATCCATTGCTGAAACCAGGCAGGCTTTTAACCAGTGCCGCGTCGGAGATATCTTTGCGCTCACTGGCGAACACGAACGGAGTCAAGGCCGCCAAAGCCGAAGCCAGTGCAATTACGCCAAGGGCACGAATCGGTTTGATCAACATAGTATTTCTCAACTTTTAGATTTGAAGACTCCGTCGGCTCACGTGTATTCCAGGCCTTCGCCAGGTCAATCATCGGCCGACTACCGACATCAGCGGGTCAAGCAGTCGTAACAGAGCTCACCGGCAAGCTCCCGGGCTTTCATACGATCCAGCCTGTCGACAGCGACCGTTGAGGATTGGGTCTTATCCGAACCATCTGAGGCCAGACCACGTTCGCTGCGACTAGCAACGGCCCCTGCCCCCACATGATCAGCGCCATCGGCTGCCAATGAATGTGCTCCAACATGGTCAGCGCCATCGGTCGCCAGTGAGTGCGCGCCAACGTGATCAGCACCATCGGCTGCCAGTGAATGCGCGCCAACGTGA
>Ga0182005_1000704_pt1 | contig 15427 bp, 17 predicted proteins | sample Sormic07211103_1_FD_123021 | JGI IMG/M metagenome (GOLD analysis project Ga0182005, IMG submission 123021) | Rhizosphere microbial communities from Sorghum bicolor, Mead, Nebraska, USA - 072115-103_1 MetaG | ecosystem: Host-associated > Plants > Roots > Rhizosphere | place: USA: Nebraska...
ATGTACTTGCCTGCCGCTGCAACATAGTCCAGACGGCTAATTGGGGTATCTCCTGATAGCGCCGGGTTCATTGATGCAGCAAGGGGTACACCACGATCCCGACCAGCGCCGCGCCAATCACGATGACTGGTTCAGGCAGTTTCTTGAATTTCCATAACAGCGCAGCAGTTGCCAGCGCCAGCAGCGCGGTCGGGATGTCGATGATCGACCTCTGCGCGATCACCACCACCGACCCGGCGATGGCGCCGATGGCTGCCGCCGTGATGCCATCGACGAAGGCGATCAGCGCCGGCAGCTTGCCGTATTTCTTGAAGTATGGTGCGGCGATGACGGTGGCCAGGTAGCAGGGAACAAATGTCCCTATGGCTGCCAGAATGGCGCCCGGCAGGCCGCTGATCAGGTAGCCAATGAATCCGGTCGTGATCACCACCGGTCCTGGTGTAATCATCGCGACGGCCACGGCATCGACAAACTGCTTTTCGGTAAGCCAGTGGTGTTCCGTCACAACGCCGCTATAGAGAAAGGGCACGATGGCCAGGCCGGAGCCGAACACGAAGGCGCCGGCCTTGGTGAAAAAAAGCACGATCTGAATCAGGGTGCTGGTATCGGTCGCGGATGCAAGGGCGATATTCGGCAACTGCGTCGGCAGCAGTACGGCCATGCTCGACGTGCCAAACCTGGGCCTGCAGCGGATCACCCAAACCAGCACGCCGGCGCCGATGAACAGCAACGCAATTTCGGACTGCGTGATGATGGTCACGGCCGCCAGCAACAAGAAAATGCCCCACAGCAGCTTGTCACGTCCCAGGTTCTTGCTGGCGAGCTTATGCGCACTGATTGCCATGATGCCGATCACGGAAGCGCCCACGCCGTAGAAAACGGACTGCATCCAGGTCAGCCCGCCGAACGCCACGTAGGCCCATCCCAGGGCGACCACCATCAGGAACGATGGCAACACGAAAGCAAGTCCCGCCACTGTCGCGCCGAGCAACCGGAAGTGTACGAATCCCAGGTAAATCCCCAATTGGGCAGCTAGCGGACCGGGCGCGATCTGCGCCAGCGCCAGCCCCTCCTTGTAGTCTGATTCACTGATCCAGCCGCGGCGCTCGACCAGGTCGCGGTGCATATAGCCAACCAATGCAACCGGCCCGCCAAAGCCAAATGTACCCAGGCGCAAAAAATACAGGATCAGCTGCCACAAGGTGTAAGTCGGTCTATTCGCCTGGTCCATGATCACGATCCCTGTTGCGGCGCGGCTTCTTGCTGAAATGCGGTCAGCAGCCCATCGAACACGTTGCCGGCTGTCGCCAGAAGCTGGTCGTCATCGGTAATGGCTTCGCGCAGGCCGGCCAGGACGCTTTCAATTCCGACGGACTCCGGCGGCTGCACGCCGCCGACATCGAGGTAGTGCACTAGCGCGCCAAGACGCTTGAGCGCTGCTTGCTCAAGGCCGAAACTCGCCAGCAGCACCTCGAAGCTGACACGGCTTCCTACATGGCTGAAGGTCGCGCCGTCGAAGTCAAAGCCCAAGGCATCGGCGGGGCAATCGCCGGGAGAGGCCAGCCACAGCAGCCGGGCCTGCGGATCAATGAAACGACGGATCAGCCAGGCACAGGCCAGCCGATCCACCCAGGGGCGCCGCCGTGTTGCCCAGGTGCGTCCCTGGTATTGCTGCAATGGCAGGGCAGTGATGGTTCCATGCACTGGATGGGGTTCGTCCGGCGCCAATACGCGGGCAGCGGCCAGCTCCAGCTCTTGCAGGGTAGTGTCGGTTTGCCGTTGGGCTTCGCCGGGGAAGAAGTCGATATCGGCAAGACTGGCAAAGGATTTGCGCAGCTTGCGAATCTGCTTGAGTGTTTCCAGCACGGTGCCGGCGGTGAGCGTTTCCCGCATCTTGGCCGCGTCTGTCAGCAACGCCGCGTAATCCTCGCTACGGTCGAATAGTCCAGCAAAATCAGCGCCATCGGGTTCTTCAACGCGCAAGACAAAGGCGGTGCCGCCGCCGGACAGCACATCGGCAGCGACTGCCTCAAAGGTGTTGCGGCAGGCCTCGCGCTCCGGCATCAAATAAACGCCGTCGCGCAAGACGGCCGCGCCGCTCGCCTTGAGTGCGCGCCAGGCACGCATCCGGGCCGTTGCGTTCTCTGTTGGAAGGCTGGTAATGAGAGAGAGGTATGTGGTCATGTAGATTATTCTACGAAATGGTATTGATATCTACAAGTTTACTTTTATGGAAAATTGCGATGATTCGGTTTACACCTAGGGGGGGTATGGTATAGGCTGAGCGTATGAATACGATACATCCACACAAACACGAATCCCATCCCAACGTCATCAAGCGGCTCCGCATGGTGGCTGGCCAGGTCAACTCCATCATCGGCATGATCGAGGAGGGGCGATCTTGCACTGACGTCGCCATGCAACTTCAGGCCGCAGAGAAAGCCCTGGTCCAAGCCAAAAAGACGCTTATTTACGACCACCTTGAACATTGTCTCGAAGACGGGATTGAAACGTCGCCAAAGGCGACGTTGGATGAGTTCAAAGAAATCTCAAAGTACCTTTAAGGAATCCCGCATGACTGAATTTTCTGAACTGCTCCGGCAAGGAGCTAGCAACGCTTGGCTGTTTGTGCCAAGCGCCATCCTGCTGGGCGCTTTACATGGACTTGAGCCAGGACATTCAAAAACAATGATGGCGGCTTTTATCGTCGCCATTCGCGGCACTGTGTCCCAGGCTGTCTTATTGGGGCTGTCGGCGACAATTTCGCATACCGCCGTTGTGTGGCTTGTTGCTCTCGTTGGCATGAAGCTGGGGGGAAACCTGAATGCCGAAGCGACGGAACCTTATTTCCAATTGGGCTCCGCCGTCCTGATCATCGGAATAGCGGTCTGGATGCTTCTTCGGACTTACCGCGACCTGAAGCGAGAAAACGACGAAACGAGCCACAGCCATCATGCGCACGATCATGGCCATGGCCTCGAAATCCGACGCATTGATACGGATCACAGCCAGGCAGTGGATCTCGAAATATTTGAAACAGCTTGTCCGCCACGCTTCCGCTTGCATTTTTTTGACAAGGGCGCCGCTATTGCGCCGGCCGATGCACGCCAGATCAAAGTGCAAACCATTCGCCCGGATGGCGCGGTCCAGGCATTCGCATTTGCCAGGAAGGGTGATTACCTGGAATCGATAGACGAGATTCCCGAGCCGCATGAATTCGTGGCTAGGCTGTCGATGACACACCATGCTCATACGCACGACTATGACGTAAGTTTTGAGGAAGGCGCACATCATGGCCACGGCGGCCTGGATGTTGGCGCTGTCGGATATCAGGACGCGCACGAACTGGCGCATGCAAACGACATTAAACGCAAATTTGCGGATAAAAACATTACTACCGGTCAAATCGTCATGTTTGGCTTGACTGGGGGATTGATCCCTTGTCCCGCGTCAATCACCGTCTTACTGTTGTGCTTGCAGCTGAAACAATACAGCCTAGGCGTCGTGCTGGTGCTTTGCTTCAGTATCGGTCTCGCACTGACAATGGTGGCGTCGGGGACTATCGCGGCGCTGAGCGTGCGCCAAGTCTCAAAACGCTGGAACGGTTTCGGAGCATTTGCAAGAAAAGCACCGTATTTTTCCAGTGCGTTGATCATATTGGTTGGATTATATACAGGCTATCTGGGATGGAGCGGCTTGAACGCCCATGCCATATAGGGGCCGCGAGCAAAGCGTTTACTTGATGCAAATGGATATATAGCGGACAAATCCTGTCCCGCAATCAAATGTAAAAAAGCCCGGATCGTTGAACGACCGGGCTTTTTGTTGCCAGCGCGACTACACGATAAGTTGCAGGCAATGCACTATTTCATGTCGCTAAAAATCACTTCTTGCTCGAATGAGCGGCGCCCTTGGTAGCGGCTTGCGACAGTTGATCGACAGCGCTGTTGACGTTGGTTTCCAGCGCTTCAACGGCTTGCTTGGTGTTCTTGGCCAACTGTTCGTAACCGGCGTTGGCGCTGCCGATCGCCGATTTGACGAAAGCAACTGCGCTTTCTGCACCTGGCGGCACGTTTTTCGTGGCGAGGTCGACGAACTCGACGACTTTACGCTTGGTTTCCGCAACCTGGGCTTCGGCAACCTTGGTCAGCTCGGCTTGCGTGCTGGATGCGATGCTGGCGAAATGCCGGCCGTAAGCGACGGCTTTTTCCGCGTTCGGTTGAGCCAGCGCTGCGCTCAGCGAGAAAAATTCTTGCGGGTCTTTGGCGGCGAAAAGTTTCTGGGTAGTAGCGGTCGACTCTTGCAGTGAAGCTTTACCAGCGCTCAGGTTGAGCTCGATCAGTTTTTCCACGCCGGCAAATGCTTTGGTCGTGAGATCAGTGTACAGAGCCAAGTTGGCTTCAAAATTAGCTTTGGCGGCAGCTGAGAATTGTTCTGCAATGGTAGACATGGTTTCTCCAAGGGTTCGGTGTCGCAAAAACAGACGACATCGGTAAGACGACGAAAGACGGCTAAAGACTAGCCGTCGGTTGCAGAGCGCCATTGATTGACATGGCGTATTGTGCGGCGCACAAATTAGATTGTAGATTTTTGTCGCCAGATGTCTAGCTGGTAGTTTTGACAGTGCGAACGATATTCTTGATGGAATGATAAGGCGTTGAGGTGCTGTAGTTTCACGCACCCCTCGCAATCCCGCACTCATGGGCGAAGTTCAATGCGTTGTGGATGCGACGACTGATCCAATCAGGGGGAGGTTGTATTTTTACCAGTATGCAGTGGTCGTTGCGCATGGTAGTGTTGCCTTACGGATACCATCTGTGGGGGACATATGCCGCAATTCGAGATAGAGCACAAAGGGCACACGATCAGGGTCGCGAGCACGATCGTCAGGGGCGGCAAGTATCGTTGGGCCGTTTTGATTGACGGAGTGTTGCAGTCGCCGCCGGAGATCGCCCCGTCCAATACCTGGGACGCTGCCCGTGACCAGGGCATGGCGTTCGCAAAAGATCTGATCGACGTCGTCAAGTAATTCCGGCCCACTTTGCTTTATAAAGGCAGCAAATGCCAGAAAGCCCGCGCAACTGCGGGCTTTTTTTTGTTTGCCGGTAACGATGCGTAGCGTAGAGGCATTAAAAATGTTGAAGGGAATGGGGAATGTGACGGCCGATTGCCTTGAAGTGCGATCGCCTGGCCCAGCAAGCCATACCGGGCCAGGGCCTTGTCCCTATCTTAGTTGCGGAGGGTCGATCGGCGCACTGGTCGTGGCAGGAGAGTTGGGAACATTCGAGGTCGAACCCGCTACGGCACGGACGCACAAGAGGGTAGATGCAGCTTCAGGGCGTATATAGCACAGGGGGTTCTTCTCTTGATTCCAGCCGGTTGGGATTGGCTGTGTCGTGATGCCGACCACGACATCCGAGACCAGCGTCGTTGGGTAGGTACCGCACGTAACTACTTTTGGCTGGACGACCTTTTGTATATCGGCCACGACTTCGGCAGTGTCTTTTGCGTTACATAGATGATATGTAACGGAAAACACAGCGCCGCACTTCGCTGCCGCTTCGTTGGGCAGCGTACATTGCCCTTTGATTGTAAATATCTGGCATGCGGCCAATTTCGCATAGTCAGAGCCAGGCTCCGGTTTCTTTACGCTGATTCCGCTGCATTCAAAATTGTAGCAGTGGCAGATTTTCAAACCCGGCCCGCCGCCAGTTTGTACGTCAGTTGAAGGGCCGGAGGGAATCGGCTGCACCGGGGGGGGGACGGAGGGCGGGAATACGCAAGGTCTTGGGTAGCACTTGCGGATACAGTTGCTAGCCTTGACGTTATTCCATTGTCCGCAGCAATTCCGCACATAATTGTCGGCTGGCGTGGCAATGATCACTACGGAGCAGGAATCGCAACCTGGCGGGAGAACTGCACACGGATACTTTGCGATATCCCAACCTGCCGGCAACGGACCTCTTGTTACATGGATGGCGAAATCCCTGACTTTGCATATGGGATAGCTGGTGCAGGTAAAGATTTGCGTTGGAATCAGCGTCGAGCAGTCGACAAGAACATGGTTGTTATTGTCGACGGCCACCAGCAGGAATGAAACTGCGTAGCTTATGTGATAGTAGCTGCTGGCGTCAGCCGAGTTTATGCCGATGCATTGGGACGAGATGATCAGTTTCCTGCAATCCTCGATTTTCCTGTATTCAGGGTCTGGATCCTGGAACTTGGTATCGATAACCTCAAAATCAATTGCCATGAAAGCCTCCGAGTTTGAAAACATTGGGAAAATTTCGCAAGCAGATGGAAAAATTTCCGGGCGATGCATCTGCCAATCATTCTCCGGAACTCTTTGAGGGTTCTGGCCCGACGACGGTTATCAGCGTCCAACGGTGTTTAACGATGAAAACAGCAATACAGCTTTGTTGATGGGTTTTCAACTAGCAGTATTGATAGTTGCGGGGGAGTGGGAAGTGGGATAGCCAGGCGGCTTTCCTGGCCGCTGTCGTACGTGGCATGGCATAGGAAATAAGACATTGTTTTCATGTGAAAATGTACTAGGTTGACGACTTGGGGGAAGGGCGCACGCTAGATGATTTTTGCGGTCTGTTCGAATCACTCTTGCGGCGCCATGGTCGTTTGATCTGCTAAAGGGGAGGATGAAATGAAAGAATTTCGTCAGCTAATCCGCAGGCGCTTCTTGTATGACGAGGTTGGAAGAGAAAGCAAAATCCTGCGGCTGATTGCAGTCATCTGGTTTGGCGTGCTGCTGATAAGCCTGTGGTCTGGAACAGAGCTGTGGCGCGGCACGTGGAGACGGTCATCGGAATTTCAGATATTTGTTCTTGGCACGCTCACTTGCATCGTTATCTATTGGCTATGCTTTGCCAAGGATGAGTTTGTGCTGGTGGGCGACGTGCAGGTCACCGCCAGCATTAGCGAGAAGCATCACAAAAAACTAAGGAGGTTGGCAAGGCAGCAGGACACAACTATCGGCGACATCATTGAACAACTGATGGATGCCATTGTGAATGCCAGGTCTCAGACGCTTAGATCTTCAAGTGACGCACCGCGCATCTCGAGTCAGCAACGCTCGATCAGTGAGGTTGAAACCGGGTAAGATCCGGGCCGGCTGATCATGACCTTTGCCGGTCCGGGCTTGGTCTGGCATGTATTGTACGAATTCCTGTCCGGAAACGACCCAGCGTAGCAGCAGCCAACCCTGGAAAGCAGGCGCTCAGTCGGCGAAATTCAGCGTTCGATAGTGATAACGTGCGCCTGGATCTTGCCGTCCACAGGACCAGGCCCGAACCGTCGGGCGATGGCTCCCGCGGCGATGTCGGTTGCTTCGTAGAGCCGCGATTTGCCGCGTGCCTCGATTTCGCTGCGCAGCGGTGTCCCCTGGCAGTATGCGATCGCAGGGATCCGCGGCGACGCTGCCTGGCTGCGCGCCGCGATAGTACTCATCTGGGGCGGTGAACTGAAGCCGCCGGCTTTCAGGTCTTGCGCAATGGTTGCGAGGTCATGGTAGCCATGGGGCGTGCGGGTCATGAAGCGTGGCGGATCCTCGGGAAAGAGGGACGCGAGCGCCGTCGACACGACATGAGCGAACTCGTTCTCCTCGATGCGGTCCCAGACGTTGAAAATGAGGACGCCCCCTGGCCGGAGAACACGGCGCATTTCCGAAAATGCCTTCGGCTTGTCGGGAAAGAACATGACTCCGAACTGGCACGCGACGGCGTCAAACACGGAATCCTCGAAGGGCAGTTGCATGGCGTTTGCCTGGCGCCACTCCACTGGACGCTTGGTCCCGACTTCGGCAGCGCGGTCCAGCATCGGCTGATTAAGGTCCGTGGCTACAATGGACACGCTTTTCGGCAGCGCGGCTGCCAAATGGCGCGTCACGACGCCTGTGCCGGCGGCAATCTCCAGCATGCGGGCAAGAGGCCGCGAAGCTGCACGATTCGCCAAGTCCACTGCATACGGCTCAAAGATCAGCGGAACAAGATACGCTTCATAGAGCCTTGGTATTGCGTCGGTAAAGTTTTTGTCGATGTCGGGACTGTTCAAGGTGTTCCCCTTTGCGCCACCGTTACTGCCCAAAAAACATAGCCTGCGGTTGATCTTCCTCCTGTCAGCTCCTGAGGATTCCTTGCAGGCGGATAGTTTCAAACATCGCCGTCCATGCCTGATCCATGACGATGGCGGACTCTAACAATGCCATTGCTCCTATCGGTATATGAGTACCGGTATTTTGCTATGAGTTAACACCTTCTGTGCTTCGCTGCCGAGAAGGAGGCCCCTCATTCCTTTTCTGCCGTGCGACGCCATGGTGATCAAGTCGCAGCCGTTGGCATTGGCCGCTTTGATGATTTCTTCATAGGGATGGTCGCCGATGGCATAGGTGGTGTCGCAAGATACACCTGCCATATTGGCTGCGTCTTCAATGGTCGCAAGCAATTTTTCCGCTTGAGACCGGCTATGTTTAGCGAAATCGTCTTCTGTCTCTGCCAGCATTTCCATCTGAAAAGATAGTGCATGATATGGCGGGCTTACGTAAAAGCCGGTTACCTTGGCGTTGATGCTTTTGGCGAACTGCATGGTATTTCGAATCGCGACTTCAGACAATGGCGAACCATCGGTTGGTAGTAGAAGATGCTTGTACATAGCTTCTCCTCGGTTGGATAGGTACTTTCAGTTTATGACGCGATTGCCCCTTTCGCAACATGCGAACAGGCAATAGGATCTGCTGGAAGTGCGGGGCGAGCTGTGTATAATGATAATCAAATTATCATTCATGCCTATCCATTCCATGGAATCGAAAACTGCGCGCCTCACAATCCTGATTGATCCGGTCAAGAAGAAGGCGTTCGACGAGCTATGCCTTGCGCAAGACTTGACGCCATCCCAGGTGATCCGCCAGATGATCCGCGAGTACCTGGAGCGGCACGACGTCGATTACGCGACAAAAGCCGTTGTCAGGTCCCCGAAGCCAGGCAAAAAATAAGCTCCCGCTGTCAGCCGGCGACGCTTTTTTTGCCGGGTCAGTCTTTACCGCCCCAAAAATAGTCTTTACTGGTCTTGATCAGGTTTTCCGCATAGCTGCTCATTTTGGGGGATTTCCTGGCGCGCGGAGCGTGAGCATCGTGTGCCGTCAACTCCTGGCTTTGGCTTAACGCCGATGCAAAGTCCTCGCGATAATCGTCGGCGCCGATCAATTCCAGCAGCCCGGCCCGCGCCAGCTTTGTTTTCACCTTGTGGTTGGCCTCGCACAATATCATCCGGACACCGCGCTTGCGCATGTTCAGCACCACTTCTTCCAAGGTCAGCAGCCCCGTCATGTCGACGAATGGGACCCAGCGCAGGCGCAGTATCAGTATCCGCGGCTCGGTATGGGTATGGACCAGCGCTCTTTCAAAGTTCTCGACGGCGCCGAAGAAAACCGGTCCTTCGATCGCATAGACCAGCACGCCGGGCGGCAGTGTCGTCCAGCCATGCTGGGCCAGTTCGGCTTTCAGTTCAAGCTCGGTAAAATGCTGCACCTCGACCGCCGCCGCCATCCTGCGCATGAACTGCATGATCGCCAGGATGACGCCGATGTTGACTGCCACCACCAGGTCCGTCAGCACTGTCAATAAAAAGGTCACGACCAAAATGACGACGTCGGCGCGCGGCGCCCGGCGCAGCATTTTGGCGAAATGCTTCCATTCGCTCATGTTGTAGGCGACCACGAACAGGATCGCCGCAAACGCCGCCAAGGGGACATTTGTCGCCAGCGGCGCCAGGAGCACGATCACCAGGACCAGCATGCCGGCGTGGATGATGCCGGCCAGCGGGCTGCTGCCGCCGTTGCGGATGTTGGTTGCCGTCCGCGCTATGGCCCCGGTTGCGGCAAAGCCGCCGAACAGCGGCGTCACCATGTTGGCCAGCCCCTGGCCGATCAATTCCTGGTTCGAATCGTGTTTGCTGCCGACCATGCCGTCGGCCACTACCGCTGACAGCAGCGATTCGATCGCGCCCAGCATGGCGATCGTAAACGCCGGGCCTATCAGTTCGACTACATGCGACATGGTAATGGCCGGGACCGAAAATGACGGCAAATGCTGCGGGATCTCGCCGAAAGCGCTGCCGATGGTGGCGACGCCGTCGAATTGGAAAATCGACTGCAGCACGGTGGCCCCTACCAGCGCCAGCAGCGGTCCAGGGATGCGCTTGAAGCGGCCAAGCCTGGAAGAGCAGGTCGCCAGGCCCAGGCTGACCAGCGCAATGGCAGTCGTTGCAGGGTGCAGTTGCGGCAGGGCTTCAACCAGATGCCAGAGCTTTTCATGAAAGTGCCCGCCGGGAATTGCCGGCAAGCCGAAAAAATCCTTCCATTGTCCGACCCAGATGATGACGGCGATGCCGGTGGTAAAGCCGACGATGACCGGCGCCGGAATAAATTTGATCACGCTGCCCATTTTGGCGATGCCCATGAACAGCAGCATTGCGCCGGCCATCAAGGTGGCTATCTGCAAGCCGGAAATACCGTATTTGGCCGTGATGCCGGCCAGGATGACGATAAACGCACCGGTGGGCCCGGCGATCTGGGCGCGGCTCCCGCCAAACATCGAAACCAGGAAACCGGCGACGATTGCCGTGTACAGGCCCTGCTCGGGCCGGGCTCCCGAAGCAATGGCGAAAGCCATCGACAGCGGAAGCGTCACTACGCATACGATCGCGCCGGCAACTACGTTGGGCAGCAGCTTGTCTCGTGCGAAGAGTCCCGCCTTGCGGGCTTCCAGGATATTAATCACACATCACCGTGGGTTATGCCGGAAAACGCATCGTTGCTCGGAATGAAGCCGTGCAATCCGCCGCCGCATGGACTGCCAGGTCCTAATTTACACCATATGCGTATGCTATGATCATATGTAATCATAGTGTAATCATAGTATGATAATTGTATTATCATGTTATGCAGTATATGAAATCCTGCGGGTGCGAGTAATCAATGGACAAACACAGCCAGACAATCAAATTCCTCAGGGAGCGCATCCCTGCATTTGCCTGCGTTCCGGGGTGCCACGATTGCTGCGGCCCGGTGCTGGCATCCAGTGTTGAAATGGCGCGGCTGCCGCGCAAGAGCAAGCAGGAACAGGATGCCGCGCTTGCCGCATTGAGCTGCCCGCATCTGGGAGCCGGCGGCTGCCAGGTATATGAGGAACGTCCGCTGGTTTGCCGGCTGTTCGGGACGACGCCCAGGCTGGCCTGTCCGAACGGCAAGCGGCCTGCGGCAATGGTCGCCCCGGCGGTCGAAGAGCGGGTCTACCGCTATTTCGAGCAGGTACGCCATGTATTGGTGTGATTCCCGGTTTTATCCGATGACGTTGAAGATACAACCATGCTTTTAGATAATGTCCGCGAACTTTCAGCGTTTTCCAGCGACGGCAAACCATTCATTTATAAAAACGCGCATTCAGTCTCCCTGCAATTCGACAATACCGCGGTGCAAAGCGAAATGTACGTGGCGGCGCCTGATGCGCTCTTGCTTGGCTACACCGTGACAATGATGGGCTTCCTGCTGTTCAAGCATAGCCCCGGCACGATCGCCATGATCGGGCTGGGCGGCGGCTCGCTGGCCAAATACTGTTATCGCAACCTGCCGCACGCGGCTATCGTCGTCGCCGAAAATAACCCTGAAGTCATTGCATTAAAGGATCATTTCCACATTCCTGAGGATGGCCGCAGGCTGCAGATCCGTTGCCAGGATGGACGCGACCTGGTGCGGGAGGCCGACAACGATTACGAGATCCTGCTGGTAGATGGATTCGACCACACGGGACAGCCGCCCCAGCTGTGCAGCCAGGCCTTCTACGACGACTGTTATCAGGCCCTGGCGCCGGAAGGCATCATGGTCGTCAATTTGCTGGGCAGCAGGGTCAACATGACGCACTACCTCGACCGCATTCAACGCAGCTTTGACGGTGCGGTGATCGCTGTCGACGCCCTGGAATCGAGCAACATGATTGTGTTTGCATGCAAAGGAAAATCGCTGGAGATGCCCGACCAGGCGATCATGCACGGATTGAAAGACCTGGAGCTCCGGCATGCCCTGCTGCTGCGCATGACCGCACAAAACATATTGCGGCAGCGCCGGACCGATAAATTGATTGCAGCGCTGCATCTCTCCGCCGAACAACTGCGGGCAGGGTAAAAATCGGGATAACCAGAGATGCCGCGCCATTATTTGCGCCAGCTATTACACTGGCCTTTGAAATACAAATCCGCTTGATCGATATCCGGTCGGCGGCACGCTGCGTACCCACATCACATGACGAACCTTAATCGCTTTGAACTGCTGCTCCAGCAAAGTGGAGGAAAGCCCTTTGTCTTCGATCACGACGACATGCGCACACTGCATTTCGATCACCAGTACATACAGAGCGCGATGTCGATTTCCGCACCCGACAAGCTGCTGCTGAGCTACACGCGGGCCATGATGGGTTTCCTGCTGTTCCAGGCAGCGCCAAAACACATCTTGATGGTTGGCCTGGGCGGCGGATCGCTGGTCAAGTATTGCTACCGGAATTTTCCCGCAGCCCGCATCACCGTGCTGGAGCTGCATGCTGAAGTCATTGCGTTGCGCGACCAGTTCATGATCCCGGCGGATGACCAGCGCCTTCAGGTCATCCACGCGGACGCTGCGGCCTATATGCAAGCCCGGCCGGAAAACAGCGTCGATGTCGTCATGCTGGACGGGTTTTCCGCCGATGGGCCCGCATCCGAATTAAATACCAGCGGCTTCTATAAAGCCTGCCTGCGCAGCCTTACTCCGCAAGGCGTCCTGGTATCGAATTTATGGGATCGTCCGACTCCCGCGGTTCCAGCTATTGCCCAGGCGTTGCTGGGAACCGATTGGCGCATATGGTGGTGCAGGACCGAGGACAGCCACAACTACATCGCCTTTTTCGTCAAAGGCAACGATGCCGGCGTATTTCGTCCTGTAGTGCTCAATCGCGCGCAGAAATTGGATCAACGCTTTGATCTGCGGCTATCTGAACTGGTGCCTTCTTTCCAGCTCGTCAAGCATTTGTCGGAAGAAGCGTGAGCAGACGGTTGCAGCCCCCGGAAGGGGAGCGCAACCAGGCTGCACAAGGCGCTCAACGTTCCTTTGAATGTGCATCAAGCAGCTGCTGATGGCGTGCTTCGGTTGCGTCGTCGGCAGGAAACATGCATTCCAGGCGCAGCTCTTGGGCGGCGACATTTTGCGGCGTTCCGACGCTCGTCACCATCGAAAAATAGCGAAGCACCACGCCTTCGCTGATGAAACCAAGCGGAATGACCGGCATCGCCGGCGCCGCGGACGGCGCGTGATACGTGTTCCAGTCGCGCGGCACACCGGGATACGCGAGCAGTTCATCGAGCAGGCCTCTGGCGCCGCCGTCAAGCACATGGCCGACCGATTCGCGATACACCCGCTGCAGCAGGCTGCGCGAGACATCGTCCCAATCGGCCACAAACGGACGCATGCCTTGCGGATCGAAGATCAGGTGCAGCATGTTGCGCGGACCTTCGCGCGAGGCCATGTCGATGAAACAGTTGAAAAAGCGCGGCGCTGCATCGTTGGTCATCAGCACGTTCCAGTTACGGTCCATCACGATCGCGGGAAACGGTTCATGCTGGCGCATGACCCGCTCAAGCGCGCGGATCACGCCGTGCATCTCCTGTGCGTTCCAAGGCGCCTCCGAATACACGGGGGCGTAGCCGGCGGCGAGCAGCAGCGCATTGCGTTCGCGCAGCGGCACGTCGAGCGTCTGCGCGATAGTCAGGACTGTGTGCCGGCCCGGTACGCTGCGCCCGCTTTCAATGAAGCTGATCTGGCGCTGCGAGACACCGGCCTCGAGCGACAGGTCGAGCTGGCTCACGCCACGCACGTCCCGCCAATAACGCAACAAATCGCCAAATTCGTTCGGCGGCACTTTCGGATCGGAACTGGTGACGGTCATCGGGTTTCCTAATCAAGGCGGACAAATGCAACCGGTTCAGGATGCGGGCGCATGCCAGGCGAATCCTTCGAACGGTGTTTCGAGCGCCGGCCGGGTAACGCTGCCAGTGTAGTTCGTGATAGTAGACGCGGCAACCACCGCAATGACTTCAAGTATCTGCTCGGAGCTGAACCCGGCTTCGAGAAAGCGCCCCTGGTCCGATTCGGCAAGGCGGCCGCGCTTTTCGATCAGCGTGCGCGCCAGCGTTGACAGTGCGGCCAGCCTGGCGTCGCCCGGCAGGCCGCCGCGCCGGATTGCGTCAACGTCCGCGGGATGTACGCCCTGCTTCAACGCGAGCGCGGTATGAAACGCGACCGGCCATTCACTGGCGTTCGTGACCGCGTTGGTCAGCAGCAGCGCCTGGATCTGCGGCTCCGTCAGGCTGCTCGCATGCACCCGCTCGAACAGGCCGATGAAGCCGTTGATCAGCACCGGTGAAGCGGCCATCGTGGCTGCGATGTTCGGGATCAGGCCGAACGCCTGTTGCAATTGCTTGAGCACCGGCTTCGATTGCGCGGGCGCGGATTCGATCGTGTGTACCGGATAGCTGGACATGGTATCTCCTTGACGGTGAGCGCCACCGGAATGGCGGCGCGATAGCCAAAGAGTAGGGGCAGCTGCGAGGTGCGGCAATTACATCGGATGTAATCGCCGCGCAGCCCAGGACCCGGTCGGAACAGCATGGATTCGATCGATTCAGCCGGTCTTCAGCGAAGCATCCCCGTTCAACGCCAACGGCAGCGCCCTGGCCCATCGGTTGGCCGACAGCGAAAAGGTCAGCGCGCGGACCTGGTGATACCACCCCGCCGGCACATACAGGAGTTCGCCAGGCTGCATGATGCATTCGATCATTGCTGCCTGGCGCGCAAGCGGGAATTTCTCGAAATCCGGCGCTTCGGGGTTGAACGGCGAACCGAACAAGATGGCGTTCGCCTCGCGCGGGTAAAGGAATTCGTCGTGGTGAGGCGGCGACAGGAAAATGCGCTTGCTGCCCCAGATCTGCGCAAAAATATTATCGTCATAGTCGCAATGCAGCGGCGTCACCGTTCCCGACGGGCCAAGCCAGAAGCGCGGCGGGCCCATTTTATTAAAATAGGCGGGCCAGTGGCACAACGCATTCAATTCGCGCAATTCGAGATTGCCCAGGTACGGCGGCAGGTCCTGCGTATCATTTGCGACAAGTTCAAGATACGCCAGCAGAGTCATGTCCTGCATCGCCCGGTCAGGCGCGAAAGCGGTATTGATATAGTCGCCCACTCGCGCGCGCACGTGCAGCTCGCCAAAGCGCTCGCGCAGCGTTTGCGGCGTAAGGGCGGACAGCGACCATTTGCCGACGAGCCCGGTGACGACGAATGGCAGGCCTTTTGCCGCATGCATGCGTAATGCGGCAGCGTCGAACATGCCCATGC
>Ga0182005_1000705_pt1 | contig 15416 bp, 6 predicted proteins | sample Sormic07211103_1_FD_123021 | JGI IMG/M metagenome (GOLD analysis project Ga0182005, IMG submission 123021) | Rhizosphere microbial communities from Sorghum bicolor, Mead, Nebraska, USA - 072115-103_1 MetaG | ecosystem: Host-associated > Plants > Roots > Rhizosphere | place: USA: Nebraska...
CTCTATGTATTATCGTCATGGTGGCGATATGCAGGGTATCATCAATCACCTGGGCTACCTGCAGGAACTGGGCGCTACTGCCCTTTGGATGACGCCGATGATCACCAACGATCAGCCACAGGCATCTTACCACGGGTACGCTGCTACAGAACAGTACCGTACAGATCCCCGCTATGGTACCAATGAATTATACAAGACACTGGCTGATAGTCTGCACAAGCGTGGTATGAAGTTAGTCATGGACCTGGTGCACAACCACATTGGTAGCCAGCACTGGACTATGAAAGACATGCCGATGAAAAGCTGGGTACACCAGTGGCCTGAATTTACCCGTTCCAGTTTCAGGGCACAGCCTGACTTTGATCCTTATGCATCACAGTATGATAAGGATGTCATGACTAACGGCTGGTTTGATAACCATATGCCTGACCTGGATCAATCCAATCCTTTTGTACGCAATTACTTTACACAAAGTCATATCTGGTGGATCGAGTATGCGGGAGTGGATGCATTCCGGCTGGATACTTATCCTTACAATGATCCGGCGTTTATGGCAGAATGGGGTAAGGCAATTAAGGATGCTTATCCAACCTTTACCTTCTTTGGTGAAGTGTGGGTGAAAGGTGTAGCAGACCAGGTGTGGTTTACACAGGGGAAAACAGTGAATCAACACCTCGATACACAGTTACCCGGACTGACAGATTTCAATTCACTCTGGGCCATTACGGGGGCAATGAATGATAAAGCTGCGTGGGATGATGGTGCTGTAAAGTTATATACTACACTGGCATCAGATTATCAATACCAGGATCCAATGCGTAACGTGGTATTCCTGGATAACCATGACCTGAGCCGTTTCTACTCAGTAATAGGAGAGAACAAAGGAAAATATAAAGCTGCGTTAGCCTGGTTGCTGACCACCCGTGGTATACCTCAGTTGTATTACGGAAATGAAATTGGAATGAAGAATTTCAGTGCACCGGATGGATTGGTACGTGAAGATTTTAAAGGTGGCTGGAAGAACGATAAGGTGAATAAGTTTACGGCAGCAGGTCGTAATGAAGAAGAAAATGAACTGCATGACTATGTACAGAAGCTGGCTAACTACAGAAAGAACAACCCTGTGGTACAAACAGGTAAGCTGATGCAATACATTCCGCAGGGCAATGTCTATACCTTCTTCAGGTATAATGCTGACAAGACAGTGATGGTGGTCCTGAATCCAAACAGCGATGCTGTCACTATTGATGTAAGCAGATTCAAAGAGAGAACAACTGGATTTTCCAGTGCGCACGATATAGTAACTGAAAAAACCTATAGCCTTTCAGACAGCCTGCATGTACCAGCTACTACGACACTGGTAATGGAACTCGCTCGCTGAGAATGCAATTTAAATGGATGATATGGACAGAATAGACGCATGTATTTTCGACCTTGATGGCGTGATCGTTGACACCGCAAAGTACCATTATAAGGCCTGGAAAAGGTTGGCAAATGAATTGGGGTTTGACTTCACAGAGGAACAAAATGAACTACTCAAAGGTCTGAGCCGTACCCGCTCCCTGGAGATTATTCTGGAGATAGGTAAGGTGCAGTTATCCGCAGAAGAGCAGGCTGTAATGGCCGCCCGTAAGAATGAATGGTATGTGGATATGATCCGGCATATGCAACCGGATGAAGTACTGCCTGGTGCCAGAGCATTTCTGGAAAGTCTGCGGGAAGCAGGTGTGAAAACAGCCCTTGGTTCTGCGAGTAAAAATGCGGGCACTATTCTCGAAAAAGTTGGTTTAGCTGCGTTGTTCGATGTAGTGGTGGATGGTAATGCTGTGACAGCATCTAAACCTGATCCTGAAGTGTTCCTGAAAGGAGCTGCCGGTGTGCAGGCAGATCCTGCATATTGTGTAGTGTTTGAAGATGCGGTAGCGGGCGTACAAGCTGCCAAAGCGGGTGGTATGAAAGTGGTGGGAATTGGAGATGCTTCCGTTTTGAATGCAGCAGATATGGTTGTCAGTGGCCTTGAAGACATGAGTCTTCAGCATTTAAAAAATTTGAAATAATGAAGCAGTATATAAAAGTAGATGAGTGGAACATCATCGAAGAAGATTTTATACCGGGTTACAACAAAATCTCAGAAAGTATCTTCAGTCTCGGCAATGGCCGTATGGGGCAGCGGGGCAATTTTGAAGAGACGTATTCAGGCGAAAGGTTGCAGGGTAGCTATGTAGCAGGGATCTATTATCCTGATAAGACGCGAGTGGGTTGGTGGAAAAATGGCTATCCTGAATACTTTGCCAAGGTATTGAATGCTGCAAACTGGATTGGGTTGGAGATCCGGATTGACGGAGAGGTACTGGATCTGCATCAGGCGGAAGTAAGTAATTTTCGTCGGGTGTTGAACATGAAGGAAGGGTACCTGGAAAGGACTTTTACAGCCACTTTGTCTTCAGGTAAACAGGTAGCTGTTCGCGCGGTGCGTTTTTGCAGTATCGTAGATGATGAGGCAGGTGCATTGCGCTATAGTATTACACCGCTGAATTTTGATGGGGAGATTGAAATAGTCTCTTTTATAGATGGTGCTATTAGAAATCAGGATTCCAATTATGACGAGGGATTCTGGGACCTGGTGGATAGTAAGATCCAGGACAATAGCGCTTATATTACTTTGCGTACCAGGAAAACAGGATTTGATGTGTGTACCGGAATGTTGTTCCAGGTATATCAGGGAGGACACCAACTGACATCAGCCATTTCACCTGTGGAGAAGGATAAATTTGTAGGTGGGAAAATGGTGGTCGCAGCAAAGCGCGGTGAAGCCACTGTAATATATAAATATGCGGCTAACCTGACTTCTGAAAATCATGGCCGTGAGGTGCTGGTTGCTGAGTGTCAGAAAGTAGTGGCTACCGTAGCTGCGAAAGGATTTGAAAAGCTACAGGAAGAACAGGCGGCAGCATGGGCTGCGAAATGGGAAGAAAGTGATATCGTGATCACAGGAGATGCTGCAGCACAACAAGGTATTCGTTTCAATATTTTCCAGCTGAACCAGACGTATACTGGTGAAGATGCGCGTTTAAATATCGGTCCTAAGGGCTTTACCGGGGAGAAATACGGTGGGTCTACTTACTGGGATACCGAAGCGTATTGTATACCTTTCTACCTGGCCACTGCTGACCAGCAGGTAGCTAAAAATCTGTTGGTGTATCGGCATAACCAGTTAGGTAAAGCGATAGAAAATGCAGCTAAGCTGGGGTTTGATAAAGGTGCGGCGTTGTATCCAATGGTGACTATGAATGGGGAAGAGTGCCATAATGAGTGGGAGATCACGTTTGAAGAAATTCACAGAAATGGTGCGATCGCTTTTGCTATTTATAATTACATCCGGTATACAGGTGATGTGGAATACTTAGCGGAATACGGTCTGGAGGTGTTGATCGGCATTGCCCGTTTCTGGGCACAGCGGGTGAACTGGAGCGAAGCGCGTCAGCAGTATGTAATGCTGGGGGTAACGGGTCCTAATGAGTACGAGAATAACATCAACAATAACTGGTATACCAATACGATGGCGACCTGGTGTATGCAGTATACCATCGAGGCATTGGGGTTAGTAGATGCAGCGGCAGTTATTAAGAAAACAGCATTCGATGCTGGTACCGAAATTGCCCAATGGCAACATATCATAGATCACATGTATTATCCGGAGGATACTGAGCGTGGCATTTTCCTGCAGCAGGATGGTTATCTGGATAAGGAGCAGATCCTGGTGAAAGACCTGGATCCTTCACAAAGACCATTGAATCAGAAGTGGAGTTGGGATAGAATTCTGAGAAGTTGTTTCATTAAGCAGGCCGATGTATTGCAGGGATTTTATTTCCTGGAAGACAGGTTTGATATGGATGCGCTGCGCAGGAATTTCGATTTCTATGAGCCACGTACGGTACATGAAAGTTCATTATCACCTTGTATCCATGCGATACTGGCGGCGAAGCTGGGAGATGGGGAAAGGGCGTACGAATTTTACCTACGTACATCACGGCTGGATCTGGATGATTATAATAATGATACAGAGGATGGGTTGCATATCACTTCTATGGCAGGTACCTGGATGAGTGTGGTAGAAGGATTTGCCGGTATGCGTGTACGTGAGGGGCAGTTGCAGTTTACGCCATTCCTGCCCGGTAAGTGGCAGTCATTTGCTTTCAGTATCCGTTTCAGAAGTAATATTTTGAAAGTGGAAATAAACAAACATCGGATTGTGTTAGAGAATAAGGAAGGTGGTGATGTGGCAGTAAAAGTGTATGATGAGGTGTATATTGTAAAAGCAGGTACGACTGTACAGCTGAACAATAGAAACAAATAATTTTGAAAGAGGGGAATTCCACTGCGTGAATGAACCTCTTTCAGGTAAATATGAATTCCATGAAAGGCATGACAAAACCGCGCTTATCTGCGGCAAGGATCTGGAACATGAGCATGGGGTTTTTCGGGATACAGTTTGGTTTTGCCTTACAGAATGGCAATGCATCCCGTATCCTGCAGACCTATGGCGCAGAGGTAGAGCATTTATCCCTATTCTGGTTAGCGGCACCGGTAACTGGAATGATTGTACAGCCCATCATCGGGCATTACAGTGATCGTACCTGGAACAGGCTGGGCCGCCGCCGGCCTTACTTTCTGGTGGGTGCAATACTGACGGCGCTGGCATTGATCCTGTTACCGAATTCATCGATGCTGGCGTATTTGTTACCGCCGATGTTGATAGGAGCGGGAATGCTGACATTAATGGATGCAAGTATCAATGTGGCGATGGAACCGTTTCGGGCGCTGGTATCAGATAATTTACCGGATGAACAGCGGAGCACGGGCTTTTCAGTACAAACGTTTCTGATAGGTGCGGGTGCAGTGTTGGGTTCTTCCCTGCCTTATCTGCTGGCAGAGTATTTTAATGTATCAAAGGTGGCAGCACCGGGTGTGGTACCGGACAATGTGATCTATTCTTTTTACATAGGTGCTGTGGTATTGATTGCTACTATCCTTTGGTCCATTTTCATGAGTCGTGAATATAGTCCGGAGGAGTTTGCGCAGTTTAATCCTGTTGCAGAAGAGGGGAGTACCCGTTCGGGCTTAGGCTCCATCGTCAAAGACTTTGCCGCTATGCCTTCGGCGATGCGTCAGTTAGGTCTTGTTCAGTTTTGTAGCTGGTTTGCTTTGTTTTCTATGTGGGTGTTTACAACACCAGCGGTAGCGCAACATATCTACAAGGTCATGCCGGGAGATACCTCTTCATCCAGTTATGCGGATGCGGGGAATAAGGTAGGGTTCCTGTTCAGTATTTATAGCGCAGTATCTGCGGTGTATTCATTGATCCTGCCTACGATAGCACGTAAAACAAACCGTCGGGTCACGCATGCCTTCTCTTTGGTAGCTGGGGGCGTATCGCTGATCTCCATATTTTTCATTCAATCTCCTGACTTGCTGGTACTACCTATGATCGGTATTGGTTTTGCATGGGGAAGCATTTTATCAACGCCTTATGCTATCCTATCAGGTGTGATACCTCCGCATAAGACGGGGGTGTATATGGGCATCTTTAATTTCTTTATCACATTCCCACAGATTGTGAATGGCTTGTTCGGTGGTATCATCGTCAGGTATTGTTTTCACGATCAGCCTATCTATGCGTTGGTAATGGGGGGTGTATTTATGATAATAGCTGCGGCAGCGGTGTTGAATGTGAAAGAACAGAAGGCCTGACACTTTTAACCTAAAATCTGACCGGGACTGGCGTGCGCTGGTTCCGGTTTTTTATTGCCCTGTTAAATAGGGCAGTGGATAAATTAAGCAGGCTGCAGACCCTTGTCAACTCCTTCTTACTGTTATCGTAAGTAACTGTGAGAAGGAGTTGATATTTTGCAAAGGATAAATGAAGTGGATACACTATTGCAAAAAAATATTTTAATATTTGAAATATTTCTATATAAATTTGCAAACCATACCTATTACATTATTTCGATTTTTAGCCTCAATCCTGGAAAAGCCATTATTAGTAAACGATTTGAATTATTATCCCTATTAGTTGTAAATGTACAATCAAAAAAGGAGAGAATTTTTCAGAAACGTAGCATGGATAGTGCCTGCACTTGCCGTTATGCCGTCGTCTGTATTCTCTAAAAATGTTCGTAATGGTTTGCGTACGGGGATTATCGGCACTGGAAACTGGGGCCGCCAATATCTGTCAGCAGCACTTACCCTGAAAGATCTGACTATCACTGCAATATGTGATGCAGACGCAACTTCCCTGAGGGAAGGCCTACAATTATTTAAAGGATCTGATCGTCCTCACGTATTTGATTCATGGCAGCAATTGCTGGCCAGTGATGACGTGGATGTCGTGATCATTGCTACTCCTGCACATACGCATTATACCATAGCCAAAGCAGCCATGCTGGCCGGTAAACATGTGGCGTGTGGTCCGATAATGGGGGAGACGGTAGAAGAGCACAAAGACATTGTAAGGACCAGTAATCACACCGGACGTCATTATTTCATGCTGGACGAGCAAAGTTACAGGCATGACCTGCAGGCGATGACTGGTATCGATTTCGGGCTACTGGACAGCGTTTATGCAGGTGCGCCTTATAATGTATTGCCTCCGGAAGATGATACGTATCCGTTATACCCATCATTATTCTTACACCGTTTCCTGGGCAAGGATAATCGCTTTGAGACGATATCAGCTATTACGCAGCAGAGGGAATATGTCGTTCACAAGGTAAATCCAAAGACGGGGAAGGAAAAAATCATTGTAAAAAATGGGATGATCCCGTTGATTTGTCTGACTACATCACAAGGACAGCGGGTATATCTACAGGTAGAAAAGGGGTATTCTACGGGTACCTATATTCATGGTACAGGAGTCACCTGGATTGATTTCACAAAATCTATGCAGGTGGGCATCAACCAATGGGAAGAAGACAAATTACACCTACAACAGCATGCATCCTCTCCGGTTGCAATGGCATTGAATGAGTTTGTAAACACATTAAAAAATCCGGACCATTACCAGTCTGTATCTGTTGCCGCAACAAATAGTCTGATCGCTTTACTCGGGCGTCAGTCTGCTGCTCAGGGAGGAAGGGTATTTGCATTTCCCGGTTGTCAACTTATCTAATAATCACCACAATAAAATTTCTGCACAATGGATGAACCATTTTTAGCTATGATATGCCTTTGCGCATTCAATTTTGCTCCCTCAGGATGGGAAATATGTCAAGGTACCATATTTTCAATTGCTCAAAACAGCGCTGTATTTGCTCTTGTCGGCACTTATTATGGTGGGAATGGCATGAGTACTTTTGGTATTCCTGACCTAAGGGGAAGAACACCAATCGGCTTCGGACAGGGACCAGGTCTTTCTAATTACTATCAGGGGGAGACTGGAGGAACCGAGACCATTACGCTTACTTCTTCTCAGATGCCTATGCATACGCATACCATTACCAATACATTATCTGTAGCACAAAAAGCAAGCACGCAGGCCGGTACAAGCAGTGCGCCTGGTGCAACCGTAGTTCCTGCAGTATTACCAACCATTGGGGCGGGAGTAAATACCTTTCCGGTAAATGGTTATGGCACTACTGCAGATACTACCTTATTGCCTACACCTGTTTCTGGTGGCATTACAGCAGCTGTTGCCGGAGGTAATCTGCCATTTTCTGTTATGCAGCCTTACCTGGCATTGAACTATTGTTTCTCTATGCAAGGAATATTCCCTTCCCGTGGTTAGTATGAAGCAACCATCTATTGGTTTTTTGACACCTTATAGTGGTGTATATCCTTTTTACTCAGCGCACCTGATGGCAGGTTGGTTGTTGGGGATGGGCCTGGATCCTGCACGTCAGCGTAACGTGCAGATCATGCCCGAATTTACAAGAAGCGGAAGTCCGAAAGCAACAACTGAGGCGGCAAAAAAACTGATGTTTTTTAACCAAACCGACGTGTTATCCGGATTGATCAGCTATAGATCATTGCCTTCACTCATGCCAGTGATAGAAGCACAACGTAAGGTGGGTTTCTTTTTTGATATGGGAGAATTGATACCTGATCATACTGCTGTAAGTCCGGATGTCTTTTATGCTTCTCACCAGATCTGGCAATCACAATATGCATTGGGGCGCTGGGCACAAAAAAGATTTGGCAATGGGGGGCATATCGTGATGCCATTGTATGAATCAGGCTATCATTTGGGGAATGCGTTTCAGCAAGGGGCTTTCAATGCGGGCGCACAGGAGCTGCGGGTAAGTGTATTGCAGCATAATCCTGCAGATACAGCTGCATTGGATCTCACTGCATTTTTTGCTGAGATAGAGAAAAATCCGCCTCCTTATGTACATGCAATTTTTGGCGGCGAGATGGGTACCCGCTTTCTGCATGCCTGGAAAGAAAGTCGTTTTAATAAAACCATTCCATTGACAGTAGTGGAGACAATGGCTTATGAAGATATACTGGATGATGTAAAGCACCTGGAATTAGAACTCTATAGTGCACTTACCTGGTTGAAGGATGATGAGCGCAAAGAAAATAAGTTGTTCGTAAAGACATTTGAGCAAAAAGCACAACAGCCTGCAAATATTTATGGCCTGATGGGTTATGAAGCAGGACTGGTGTGGAAAGAATTATTACCCTATGCACAGAAAGGAGACTGGGAAAAAGTAAAAGCACAACTGCGCACGAGCACTATTCGTGGCCCCAGAGGAGAGAAAGGCTTCCATCCTTCCAGTGGATTGGGATTGCCTGTGTCTAATATTTTAAAACTGAATACAACAACCCAAAAGATAAATAAAATAATTCTTGACCAGGGCGAAGGAGTTCGTCATGACGATGCCAGCTTACAGATCATTCACCAGGAGAATGTATCTGGTTGGCAGAATCCTTTTCTCTGTATTTAACAGGTTTATATGAACTATACCTTTACACGATGCATCAGAATATTTCTGATGGTCATCGTAGCTGTAACAGCCTTCCTTACGGGTAAGGCACAGAATGTATTGTCTACGGTGGAAACAGGTGGGGTTTACACAGCTACCGCAACTGATGGCTCGAATAATATTTACGCCGCCAAACGGAATAGCAGTACCGGATTTTACGATGTGGTGAAATTTACGGGAGGCACAGGTACCCCAACTGTGATTTATTCCGGTTTGAGTTATGGTACCAATATACAGGGAGATAATCCCTGGGGCCTGGCTGTTAATACGAACGGTGATTTGTTTGTACTTAACTCATTAGAGACAGCCAAAGGGCAGATTATCCGGCTGAGGGCACCTGATTACACGCCTGTCGTAATACAATCGGGAAGGTATTTTTCCGCTATAACAGTAGACAAAAGGTCTAATTACCTGTTTGCGATAGAATATAATAGTTCGACATCAAAATATGATATAGTCAGGTATAATAGTGGATTTGAAGAGGGACCGGGTACCCCCATATATGATGGTCTTTCGCTCCCAGCTGCAGGTACCTCTTATCCCTGGGGAATAGCAGCAGACGCCAACCTCAATCTTTATTTTACAGATTTCATGGAGAGCGCTGCGAATCCAGGCGGTGCAATCTGGAAAACGGATATATTTGGTAGTACCTTGTCCAGAGTGTCTACAGGCAAAGAGTATTCCGCATTAGCCACGGATGCCAGTAATAATTTGTATACGATAGAAGCAGTTAGAAAGGGAAGAGCGGCTATTGTAAAATATACGACTCCCGGCGGTACCGGGAAAATCCTGGATTCCTCCCTGACCATATCTGGCGTAGGATATCCGACGGGATTGACTGTAACTACTGATGGTGCGGTGTATGCAGCAGATCCATTTGCCAGTGGAAATGGACGGCTCATAAAGATTATAGAACCTAAAGTAGTGAGTATAACCACCAGTGCGTCATCGCCAACGAATGCCACTTCGATGACTTTTACAGTGGTCTTTAATGCAAATGTAACGGGTGTTACTACCAGTTCTTTTTCTTTATCAACGACTGGTATAACTGGTGCGGGTATAACCAGTGTATCAACATCAGACGCTGTTACTTATACTGTTACTGTGAATACAGGCACAGGAGATGGCCAGCTTAGCCTGGTAGTAAATGGTACAGGTGTTACACCTACCCTGGGAAATGTGCCATTCTATAGCGGTTCGTATACGATCGATAAGACGCCACCAGTGATTTCACTGGCTATCAACGGAGGAGACATCGCTACGAACAATACAGCTGTAACGCTGTCCGAAACGGCTACAGATGCAACTACACCTATGCAGATGCAGTTCTCTGTGGATAGTACTAACTGGAGTGCTTACGAAACGTTTGCCGCCAGCAAATCCTATACGTTGCCTGCCGGAGATGGTGTGAAGAAAATATATATGCAGGTAAAGGACAATCTGGGCAACGTGAGAGGTACAAGTGCTTCGATAACGCTGGACCAGACGGCACCTATGGTTTCATTTACGTCCACGCCACCAGCACTTACCAATGGCACTTCAGCTACAGTTAGTTTTATGTCCAATGAAACGGGGACAGTTTATACTGCAAGGATAGATGAAGGTGCTTATGCACCGGTCACTTCTCCATTGTCCTTTACTGGTCTGGCTGAGGGATCGCATACCATTTATGTAAGGGCAACGGATGTTGCGAATAATACAGGTAATGCTGCCAGCTATACCTGGAATATAGATTTGACCTCACCAACCATCCAAAATATTAGCTACTCAGCTGCCGGTACTTATTATATAGGACAGGTAATTACGCTGACGGCGAACATGAGTGAACCAGTGTATTCTGATAATGCAGCAGGGTTGCCTTACATCAGTATGACGATTGGTAGCAAAGTGGTGAAAGCTGAATATGTAGCAGGTGCTGGCACGAATGTGTGGACCTTTACATATACCGTACAGGATGGTGATCTTGACAATGACGGAATAGCAGTAGCTTCTCCGGTTCAGGCAAATAATAATATGCTGTTTGACCCGGCAGGTAATGTACTGGATGGATCCTTTACGGCAACTGCAACAGGAATCAATGTGAATGGTATTCGTCCTGTTGCAACCCTGCATGCGCCGGCTGTTTCCAATGCAACAACGATGACGGTAGCACTTGATTTTAATGAATCTGTGACGGGAGTGAATGCTGCTTCGCTGACATTGTCAGGAATCGCAGGTGCCACAGTTACGGGTGTTACTCCGGATGCAACAACTTCCACTACTACCTATACCATTACGATTTCAGTACCGGCAAACAGTAAAGGTACCCTGCATATGGCACTGGCACCTAATGCCGCTAGTGCTACGCAGAGTCATAATATGAATGCTGCTGCTACTGCCGATGTGGATTATGATAACATTGCGCCGGTAATTACCAGTGTAAGTGTGCCTGGCAATGGTTATTACAAAGCGGGTAGTACATTGGACTTTACAGTCACCTTTGATAAAGATATTACGGTTGCTACTGCTGCAGGAGCACTTTATATGCCGGTAACAATTGGCAATACAGTAGTGCATGCTGCTTATGCAGGTGGCAGTGGTACAAAGGATCTTACCTTTAGTTATACAGTGGTAGCGGGTGAAAATGATGATGACGGTATTCAGATTGGGAATGCGCTGACGGCAGATGCTGGAACGCTGAAAGATAAATATGGTAACAATGCTGCTGTTGCTATCAGTGGAGCAGGTGTTACGAATGGCGTATTTGTGAATACGGTTATTCCTTCAGTGGTTTTATCTGCTGGTAGTACACTTGTGAGTAATCCATTCACTGTCACTGCTACATTTAGTGAAGCTGTGACTGGGCTGACAGATGATGATTTCACGGTAACCAATGGTACGGTATCTAATGTTCAGACAATAGACAATATCGTGTATACAATGGATGTGACGCCGTCTGTAAATGGAACCGTTTCCGTTCAGTTACCAGCTGATGCTGCGGTGAATGTTGGCGGTAATGGTAACTCAGTTTCGAATACAGTACAGGCGGAAGCAGATTTTACACCTCCGGTAATAGTGAGTGTGAGTGGACCGGCAGATGGTTATTATCATGCGGGTGATCAGTTGACCTTTGTTGTTCGTTTTAGTGAGGACCTTGTTTTCAATATCACCACTGAGCAGCCTTACCTGGCTGTAAATATGAATTCTGGTGTGGTGCCAGCTTATTATACAGGTAGAGATGGTAACAATGGTATGATCTTCCGTTATACAATAGTGGATGGAGATGATGATGGAGATGGTATTGAAATGGGCGCTGGTATTGGATTGAGCAATTTGTTATTGACAGATAAGGCGGGAAATCCGGCAGTTGTAGTCATCAATCCTATACCATCATTTGCGGGTGTGAAGGTAAATACCACGCATCCGGCAGTGATATTGTCAGCTGGAACATTGGTGAATGGTGCGTATCCGGTAACGGCCACCTTTACAGAATTGGTAAGAGGTTTGTCTGCCAGTGCGTTTACGGTTGTAAATGGTACAGCCAGCGACTTACAGACAAGTGACAGCATTGTGTACACAGTGACCATCACACCGGATACAGATGGTACAGTATCGGTTACCTTACCGGTAAATGTTGCTGAGAATATAGCACGTAATGGCAACTCTGCTTCCAATACGGTGTCTACCCTGGCAGACCTTACAGCGCCTGTGGTGACTGGGGGAACCGTACCAGCTGCTGGTTATAATAAATCCGGTGCGGTATTAAACTTTGCAGTCAACTTCAGCGAAGTCGTCAATGTAACCGGTACTCCACGTTTGGCTATCAATATGGGGGGCAGCACGGTGTATGCTAATTATATCAGTGGCACAGGAACTTCCAAATTGAACTTCTCTTATACAGTGGTGAATGGGGATCAGGATCTGGATGGCATAGCCATCGACGCATTAACAGATGGTATTATCAGAGATGCGGCGGGTAATGATGCAGTGCGAACACTTGTCGGAATAAATCCGCTGGGCGTTAAGGTAAATACAATAGCACCGGTTATCACGCAGGTGGATGTTCCGGCGAATGGTATTTACAATGCAACCCGCACACTTAATTTCCCGGTACAGTTCAATCATGTGGTGAATGTGACCGGTACTCCGGTGTTACCTGTAACGATTGGTAGTACAGTTGTGAATGCTAACTATGTGAGCGGCACTGGTACTTCAACACTGACATTCTCTTATACTGTTCAGGATGGAGAAAATGACCTGGATGGAATTGCCCTTTCGGCGATAACTGGTACAATTCGGGATGAATATGGTAATGATGCCGTTTTAACGTTGAATAATACAGGAAGTACTGCTGGGGTATTAGTATATACTGATAAATCGACAGTGGTTCTTTCTACTTCCGCTACTTTGGTGAATAGTAGTTATGATATAACCGCTACTTTTAGCGAGAAGGTACGAGGGTTATCAGCTACAGACTTTACGGTTATTAATGGAACAGTCAACGATGTGCAGACGAGTGATAGTATTAGTTATACTATTACAATCCTCCCATCAGCGGACGGTAATGCAACAGTTACCCTGCCTGCGGATGTAACTGTGAATAAAGGCAATAATGGTAATACAGCGTCTAATACACTCACTACGGTAGTTGACCTTACAAAACCTGCTATTACAATGGTTACTGGTCCAGCGAACGGATATTATAAATCTGGAAGTGTATTAACTTTCACCGTGACGTATAGTGAGGTGGTGAATGTAACAGGTACACCAAGGATTCCATTTACCATCGGCAATAGTACGGTCTATGCGGATTACACCAGTGGTGCTGGTTCCTCAACACTGACCTTTACTTATACCGTGAAAAACGGGGATCAGGATCTGGATGGCATCCTTATGGACCCTTCTATTGATCCAACAAATGGAAATGCTGCTGATGTAGCTGGAAATACGGCTGAAACAAATATTACTAACAGGCCGAATACAACAGGTGTATTGGTAAATACGATTGCGCCGGTAGTAAGTGCAGTAAGTGTGCCGGTAAATGGTTACTATAAGGCCGGTCAGACACTTAATTTCTCAGTACAGTTTAATAATGTAGTAAATGTAACGGGATCTCCGGTACTGCATGTAACTATTGGTAATACAACAGTGGATGCGGTATATACGGGTGGTACGGGTACTTCAACGTTGACTTTTGCATATACAGTACAGGATGGAGATAATGACCGGGATGGTATTGAGTTGTCAACGTTCACGGGAACAATCCAGGATGTGTATGGTAATGATGCGGTACTGACGCTGAATAATGCAGGTAGCACAGCCGGGGTATTTGTTTATACAGTACATCCTACGGTGACGTTGTCTACTTCAACTATTTTAGCGAATGGGGCTTTTGAGGTGACAGCTACTTTTAGCGAAGCAGTTTCAGGACTGGCTGCGGCGGAGTTTACCGTAACGAATGGTACGGCGGGCAACCTGCAGACAAGTAATAATATCACTTATACGGTTACCATTACCCCATCTGCAGATGGTAATGTGTCGGTTTCGCTGCCTGTTGATATGGCAGTGAATATCGGGGATAATGGAAATACAGCTTCTAACATCCTGACAGTAGCAGCTGATGTGACAGCGCCTGCTGTTACAAGTATAGCGGTACCAGTGAATGGTCATTATAAAGCAGGCGATGTATTGAACTTTGACGTCACCTTTGGAGAGGTTGTAAATGTAACCGGTACTCCACGTATTGCTGTCACAATGGGTAGCAGTACAGTATATGCCGATTATACCGGCGGTAATGGTACGTCAACATTAAGTTTTGCTTATACGATAGTGGATGGCGACCAGGATCTGGACGGAATAGCGATTAGCTCATTAGCTGGTGGAGGTATTAAAGATGTGGCGGGTAATGCTGCGGTGTTGACTTTCATGCCGCCCTCTACGGCTGGTGTATTGGTAAATACAATTGCTCCGGTAGTTAGTTCTGTATCAGTTCCGACAAATGGTTATTACCATGCTGCGCAGATACTTCACTTCTCCGTTCAGTTTAATGCTGATGTGAATGTAACAGGTACACCTGTGTTGCCGGTAACGATTGGTAATACTATCGTGAATGCTAACTATGTAAGTGGCTCTGGTAGTTCAACACTGACATTCTCTTATACAGTACAGGATGGAGAGAATGACCTGGATGGTATTGCACTTTCCGCAATCACAGGAACCATTCAGGATGTATTCGGTAATGAGGCGGTGAAAACGTTGAACAATGCAGGAAGTACTGCTGGTGTGTTTGTCTATACAGTTCATCCGACAGTAGTATTATCTACCGGTGCAATGAGTGTGAATGCACCTTATACAGTAACCGCTGCCTTCAGCGAAGCGGTAACAGGGCTGACCACTGCTGACTTTACCGTTACGAATGGTGCAGCCAGTAACCTGCAAACAAGCGATAATATC
>Ga0182005_1000706_pt1 | contig 15415 bp, 14 predicted proteins | sample Sormic07211103_1_FD_123021 | JGI IMG/M metagenome (GOLD analysis project Ga0182005, IMG submission 123021) | Rhizosphere microbial communities from Sorghum bicolor, Mead, Nebraska, USA - 072115-103_1 MetaG | ecosystem: Host-associated > Plants > Roots > Rhizosphere | place: USA: Nebraska...
CGAGGTGATGCGCCGCATTGCCCGGGCCGCACGTCATGTCCTGGCTGGTCTCAGGCGGCCCTGGTGCGGGTCGTCAGGAATGCGCGGGCGGCGTCGATCACTTCCGGCGCCTTCAGGATCCGGCGATGGCCCAGGCCGTCGAAGCGGAGCAGCTGGGCGCCTTGCCAGGCCTCGGCGATTTCCACGCCAAGCGACACCGGCACCACGCGGTCATCGTTCGAATGCACGATCAGCACCGCTTGCTTGAGGCTGGCGGCGGCCTTCGGCGTATCGACGTCGGCGACATCGACGCCCTGTTCTTTCAGCAAGGCGATCATGGCCGCTACCTGGTGCCGGTCCAGGCCGGCCTGGACGCCGAAGCCGACGGCGTAATCGAAGTAGCGCGCCGGCGGCGCGACCAGCACCAGGCGCTCGACCTGCAGGCCGTGCCGCACCGCTTCCACGGTGAGGGCGCAGCCGACCGAATGGGCGATGGCGGCATACACCGGACCGATCAGGTCCTGGAATTTCAGCAGCGCGGCGGCGCAGGCCGGGATCGACGAGGTCGTTCCTTCGGACTCGCCATGCGCCGGCAGGTCGACCAGCACCACGCGGTAGCCCGATTCAAGCAGCGGCCGGATGAACGGCGCCATGTCGCTGGAGCGGCCTTCCCAGCCGTGGACCAGCAATACTGTCGGGCCCCGGCCGGCTTGCCAGGACACCAGCTTGCCGCTCGGGCCATTGGTCTCTACCCGGCTGGCGCCTTCAAAACCGGCCGTGGCCGGGGTCCGCTCATCGGTCCGCGGCGTGAGGAACGCCTTGGCGACGGATTCGGGGGTGGGCGCTAACTGTTCGGCGGGGGTGCTCACGATGGCGGTCTCCTGTTGATATTGTGGTTTGCGGCCTGGTGCTGTTGCATGGCGCCGGCGCGGTTACGCCGATTTCACCAGGGTGGGCGGCAGCACCTGGGTTTCCTTTTGCAGCAGCACGTCGAGGATCTGGCGCGCGGCGATCGATGCCTGGTCCACCGCCAGGTGGATGAACACGGCGTCGTTGCCCCAGTTTGCCTGCGCCTGCTGGCAGATATACACGTCTTCCGCGATGGTGGTGCGCAGTTCCTTGGCGATGGCGTCCGACAGCGGCTGGCTGTCGATGCCGAAATCGCGGTAGAGGCCGGCCCAGAGATGGCAGGTGGTCTCGGTTTCCGGGGTAAAGATGCCCAGCGTCGAGATGCGCATGTTCATGCCTTCCGGCTGGCCCGGCGGATGCGCGGTGGTGTCTATCCTGGTGTTCCCGACCGGGAAGAAGATCGCATCCTGGATGCGGTCGATATGCTCGAGGTTCATCATTTTCTTGAGCAGCGGCGAACTCTTCTCCATGCGCAGGATGCGGCGTACGCGCACTTCGCTTGGCGTCACCATGATCTCCGGCGAGGCTTCGGTGACGGCTTGCGACATCACGGTGCTCAGGTGCACGAAGGACACATGCGATGGATCGAGGAAATTGTCGATGCCGAGACGGTAGTCGGTATTGGCGTGGGCGTAGAACATCTCGCCGGCGTGGCGTGGCGAGGTGCAGACGGAATGGTCCGGGATCAGCGCTTCGTCGCACAGGTCGCGGTCGCCCATCCAGATCCATGCGAAGCCGTATTTTTCCACCAGGGGAAAAGATTTGACGCTGGCGCGCTGGGGGATGATTTTCTGGCTGGGTATGTGGACGCAGGCGCCGCCCGCATTGAAGCGGATGCCGTGGTAGGCGCATTGCACCTGGTCGCCGACCAGGCAGCCCTTGGACAGCGGCACATGCCGGTGCGAGCAGCGGTCTTCCAGCGCCGCCAGCTTGCCGTCGGAGGTGCGGTACATCACGACGTGCTTGTTCAATAGGGTCCGCGGGAACAGCTCGGCCTTGATGTCGGACGCCAGCGCCGCGACGTACCATGCATTATGAATAAACATAGTGTTTTCCATTTCTAGTGGTATCGATGACAACCTGCAAGCTGACTGGCGGCGTTCGGAAATCTTACCGCCGCCGCAGGATTCCGACACCCTGTCAAAGTTGATAGGTTCCCATGCGGTTGTGGCAACGCTATTGGTGCAAATGGCGCAAGTGATGCAATTGCGGCAGCTTAAAATTCCACCATGGTGAAATCCTCTTTCTTGACGCCGCACTCAGGGCAGGTCCAGGTGTCCGGGATGTCGTCCCAGCGGGTGCCCGGCGCCAAGCCTTCGCTGGGAGCGCCATCCTTTTCCGAATAGATCCAGCCGCACACCAGGCACATCAGTGTCTTGAATTCAGTTTCTGTTTCAGTCATTGCTAGGTTCCAGGCTAGTTGAGGTCAGATGGGATTCGCTGATGAAGCGGGTGATCAGTTCCTTGACCGGGGCGGCCGACAGTATCCGGCTGTGCCCGAGGCCGGAGGTCTGTTCCAGGCGCACGTTTTTCAGGCTGCGCATCAGCCTCTGGGCCTCGGTCAGCGGCACCACCGGATCATGCTCGTCGTGCACCACCAGCACCGGCACATCCATGGCCGCGCCCAGCACGCTGATATCCCAGTGGCTGACCGGGACGCCGTTCTGCACGTGCAGGCGGTCGTAGATCTTGCCGATCACGGCCGGCGGCAGCTGCTGGCGCTGGTTGCTCGACCAGCGTTCCAGCACGGTGGCAAGCGACACCGGGGCGGCGATCAGCACCATGCGCCTGACGGCTTCCGCATGCCTTGGGCTGGCGTGGGCGATGGCGGCCACCGAGGCAATCGCGCCGAGCGAGTGGCCGACCACGATTTGCACGTTGTCGAGCGACTTGATGGCCGCGCCGACCGCTTTGACAAAGCGCGTCATGGTGGTCTTGTTGCCGGCCGATTCGCCATGCGCCGGCGCATCGAACGACGCCACCTGGAACCCGAGCGCCAGCAGCGGCTTGACGAAACCGATCATGCTGCTGCTGTCGGAGCCCCAGCCGTGCACCAGCAGCACGGTAGGACCCTGGTTTTTCCAGAGATAGCCGTGGCGTACGTCTTCATTGCCGGCGATCTCGAAGGTTTGCGCGCCCAGCGGCATCCTGAACAAGGTGCGGCCGCCTTTCGAGCGCGAACGGCCGAAGGCGTCGGCCGCAATCCGTCCGGCCAGCCCGGGCGCCAGCATGCCGCCCAGCTGGTAGCCCGCCTTTGCCAGGCTGGCGCCGATGCCGATGGCCGGCGCTGCCGCCGGCTGTTGCGACAGCGGCGGCGATGGTGAAGTGATGTCAGTCATGTCGTCAGGTCCTGCGGTTGGCCCGGCACGGGTTGATGAAGGATCAGGTATTGGGAACCGAGGTGGCGCCGCCGTTGACCACGGCACGCTGTTCCGCCGAATCCTTGTAATAACCCGAATCGAGATCGTAGAAATGGCAGTTCTTTATGACCCACAGCAAGTCGCCGAAGCTGAAATTCTTTTCCCTGATCATGCCCGGATAAGCCTGCTTCAACGCCGTCTGCGCTTTCTGCAGGTTATAGAACGGCACCACCGGCGCCACATGGTGGGCGGTATGGATAGAGATGTTGTGGGTCAGGAACAGCAGCCATTTCGGATAGCGGTAGTCGGTGGTGACCAGCATGCGGCTAGCGTTCGGCGTCCAGTGTTCCGAGGTCAGGAACGGGATGTCGGCCGAGGTGTGGTGCATCAGCGTGGTCACGCTGAACCAGGTATGGATCGCGATCCACGGCGCAAAGAACAGCAGGAAGAAGCCTGCGATGCCGGTAAAGTAGATGAGCGCCGAAAAATACACAATCGACGCCAGCACGACGAAAGCGATCGAACGTTTGACATCGCTGCGCATGTCCTTCTTCGGGAAAAATCCTGGACGAAAGCCCGACACGATCCAGTAATTGATGGTGCCGGCCCAGAACAGCCAGGTCCGGGTGCCCATGTAGACAAAGCGCTGGCCGAACGACATGCGTTTGTACATGTCGCGCGGGATCGGCCGCCAGTCGGTATCGAGCTCAAGGTTGTTGGTGTGGAAGTGATGCAGGTTATGCACATGCTTCCATGAATAGAACGGATACAGCAGCGGCAGCAGCGACAGGTGGCCGATGGCGATGTTGAGCTTCTTGTTGCGCGAGAACGAATTGTGCCCGCAGTCGTGCGCGATGCAATGCAGGCCCCATCCGCCCAGCCCGGCGACGATGTACAGGGGGATATAGAAGCCCCAGTGCGGCGCATAGGCGACGCCGACAATGGCGCCGATATACAGCGCATAGCTGATGAAGAAGCCGGCCAGGCCGCGCCAGGCTTGCGGTTCGAAATACGATTTAGGGATCGCTTCGGCCAGGCGGGCGCCTTCCAGGGTCTTGCTCTTGTCCAGGAACGCCTCGAATTCGGGTCCCGGCGATGAAGGGTAACTAGTTGCGGACGGCATTGATTTCTCCCAGATTATGCGATGGCGTTGAGCCCGAGTTCGGTGGCCAGGTGAGCGCTCAGCTCGTCGATGCTTGGGTGTTCGAACAGCAGCGCCGGCGACAGGCGCTGCTCGACCAGTTTTTCCAGGTCGCCGGAAACCCGCACCGCGACAATCGAATCGAGGCCGTACAGCTCGAACTTCTTGGCGGTGTCGATCGCGCTCGGGTCGACCTTCACCTGCTTGGCCAGCCGCTTGACCAGCCACTGGCGGATCACTTCTTCGCTTAACGGCTCATTGCTTTGGACTTCCTCTCCGCCTTTGCGGAAGAAGCCGAACAGGCCGCCCGACTTGTTTTCTTGAGACATGGTTTCTCCTGGGATGAATGTGAATCAGATATGTGTTTGGGTTTTGCAGCGTTCAGCGGGCGCGCATCCGCATCTTTTCAATCGCTTTTTCGTCAGGCGAGCGCAGGTTCCAGACCACGCCGATCTTTCCCAGCCCGGCCAGCAGCCAGCCGCTCAGGTCCGGCTCCCACCATTTCACGCCGTGCCGGTACGATCCCGGGAATGCATGGTGGTTGTTCTGCAAGCCTTCGCCGAAGGTGAGGATGGCGACGGTCCAGTTGTTGGCGCTGTTGTCGTCGGTCTTGAACGGCTTGCCGCCGATCATGTGGCACACCGAGCCGACGCACCAGGCAGCCTGGTTGGCCAGGAAAATCCGCGCCAGCCCACCGAACAGGAAACCGCTGAACGCCGCGTCCCAGGTGCCGCCGACCGCGCCGCCGATGGCCGCCGGCAGCGCCAGGCCGAGCACGATCCAGAGGCCGTAGGTGCGGTGGTAGAAGAACAGCTTGCGGTTGGCGAGGATATCCGGCGCAAAGAAATTCCAGCCCGACACGTCCCTGGCCAGCATCCACGGCATGTGCGCGTACCAGATGCCGCGCAGGCGGCCGAGCAGCCCCGGGCCGTGCAGGTTGGGCGAATGCGGATCGCCGTGCTGGTCGCTGTAGGTGTGGTGGCGGCGGTGGGTGGTGACCCAGAACATGATCGGCCCCTGCGCCGCCATCGAGCCGCTGATCAGCAGCAGCCCCTCGAAAAAGGGCGAGGTGCTGAATGTCTTGTGCGCCAGGTAGCGATGGAAACCCATCGTGATGCCGCCCATGTGGAGGAAATAGAAAACGCCGAACAGCACTACGTCGATGGTCGACATGCGCCCTTCCAGCGCGCGCTGCAGCGCCACCGCGAAGCCGGCCAGCGGCACCAGCATGACCACCAGCGCGGTGACCTGCTTGATGGTGGCGCCGGTGCCGGTGAGCGGTGCGACGCCCGGCCTCAGTGCAGGACCGGCGGCGCTCGCCGGCTTGGGAGGTAAGACATTGGTTTGCGTAGTCATGGCGTTTTCCCGACGTTAATCGTTATTGAAAAGTTTCTGGTCCAGCGGATCGGCGCTCTGGCGTTGCCGGATATCCCATGCCAGGCCGACCAGGCCCAGGAAGCGGATCACCCAGGCCGTGGTGTCGATCTGCCAGAAATGGAAATCGTTGTGCGCCAGCGCCGGATTGGCGTGGTGGTTGTTGTGCCAGCCGCCGCCGGCGGACACCAGCGCCAGCCAGCCGATGTTGCCGCTGGTGTCTCTGGTCTGGTTAGGCCGCTTGCCGAAGGTATGGCCGATCGAGTTGACCGCCCAGGTCACCTGGTCCAGCAGGAAGATGCGGGCCAGGCCGCCCCACAGCAGGCCGCCCACCGCGCCTTCGATGCCGCTCAGCGCAGCGCCGGCCGCGGTCGGTATCGCCAGGCCGAGGAACACCCAGATCAGGTAGTGCTGGTTGACGAACAGCACCAGCTTGCTGCCGAACAGGTCCGGCACGTAGCTGCTCCAGTTGCTGCGCTTGACGGTAAACAGCCAGCCCACATGGCCGTGCCACAACGCCTTGATGCGTCCGCGCAGGCCGGGCGACAGCACCCGCGGCGAATGCGGGTCGCCGTCCTGGTCGGTGAAGACGTGGTGCATGCGGTGCGTCGCTGCCCAGAACAGGATCGGGCCTTGCGCCGCCATGCAGCCGAGGATGCCGATGGCCGCGGTCACCACCGGTCCGGCCTTGAAAGCGCGATGCGAAAAGAAGCGGTGCAATCCGCCCTCGACACCGAACGAAGTCAGGAAATACATGACGCCGAACAGCACCATGTCTTGCTGCCTGAAGCCGAACTGGATCGAATACCAGAGCGCGCCGACAAAACCGGCGGCAGGCGTCAGCACTGTCAGGTAAGCCAGCCTGCGCGCCTTGGTGTCGCCGTCCCTGAGCGCTTGCACTTTTTCGCCAGGCACGGTGGCCGCCGGAGTTTTGGTATTGGTCACTGCTTACCCCTGTTGGAAAAGTGTGGTGCTGTCGGTTTCGGTTCCGGCTACCGCTGCTGCCGATGGCGCGGGGCGGGCCTTGGCGTACGCCAGCGCGCCGGCATTGAAGGCGTCGCGGCAGGCGCTGCGGCGCACCTTGCCGCTGGTGGTCAACGGAATCGTCGATACCGGCGCCAGGTGCACGGTGTGCGGCGCCAGGCCGTGGCTGCGGGTGATGGCGGCGGCAATCGCGTCTTCGACGTTTTCCAGGTCTTCGCCGCTGAGCTTGGCTGAACGCAGGATCTCGGCCACCACTACCAGCTGTTCCGCGTCGTCCCGGGTCACCGAGAATGCCGCCACGCCGTTGGTGCGGATCGCCGGGTGGCTGGCCTGGGCGGCGGCTTCGATGTCCTGTGGATAGAGATTGCGGCCGGCGAAAATGATGACGTCCTTGATGCGGCCGGTGATATACAGCTCTTCATCGAGCACGAAGCCGAGATCGCCGGTGCGCAGGTAGGGGCCGTCCTGCGGGTCGCCGGCGATGAAGGCATTGAATACTTCGGCGCTGGCCTCGGCCTGGTTCAGGTAACCTTGCGCCACGCTGGCGCCCTTGAACCAGAGTTCGCCTACCGCGCCTGGCGGCAGCTGTTGCCGGGTATCGGGATCAACCACAGCCATGACGTGGCCGCTGGCCACCGTGCCGCAGCTGATGACCGCGGCGGCGGGCGCATCTGCGCTGGCCGGGCGGGCCAGGCCGCCGGCCAGCGATTCCTGGTCCAGCAGCAGCGTCCTGGGCGTGGCGTCGCGGTCCGATTTTCCTGAAATGAACAGGGTGGCTTCAGCCAGGCCGTAACACGGCACAAACGCCGCGCTGGAAAAGCCGGCCGCCTTGAATTTTTCCGTGAAGCGGTCAAGCGTGGCTTGCCGCACCGGCTCGGCGCCGCAAAACAGCATCTTCAGCCTGCTCAGGTCGAGTTCGGCGATTTCTTCGTCGGTAATCGTATCGACGCAGAGGTCGAGCGCGAAATTGGGCGCCACCGAAGTGGTGACCTGGTGCGTCGACAAGCCTTTCAGCCAGCGCAGCGGGCGCTGCACGAAATGCGCCGGAGTCATCACCACCAGCGTGAATCCGCTGTAGATAGACAGCAGCAGCGCGCCCATCAGGCCCATGTCGTGATAGGGCGGCAGCCAGGTAAAGCCGATATGTTTTTCCGCCGACCCCAGCCGGATGTCGAGCACGCGGCTGTTGCTGATCAGGTTGGCGGCGGACAGGATCACGCCCTTGGGATTGCCGGTGGAGCCGGAAGTGTATTGCAGCAGCGCCGGAAACTGTGCGCCGCTGCGCGCAGCGTCATCCGCCTGCGCAGGTATTTGCTGCGTGTCCTGCGTCTCGAAAAAATCGCTGCCGACAAACAGCCATTCAGGAACATTTCCTTCGGCCGAGAGCGAAGCATTGAGGCGGTCGACCGAGGCCTGCAAGCTGCCTTCGGCGATCACCAGCTGCGCATTGCAGTCGTTGCAGATGCTGGCGAAGCGCGAGACGGCGCGGGTTCCGACCGGCGGAAACGACGGCACCGCGGTGGCGCCGGCCTTGAAAATGGCGAACAGTGCCGTGACGTAGTTCAGGCCCGGCTCCAGCACCAGCAGAACCCGGGCGCCCGGCGCCAGCTGCTGTTGGAGCTGGCGGGACAGGCTGGCGGCGCGCAAGTCGAGTTGACGATAGGTCAATTCGGCGATCTCGTCTTCGCCGTTTTTCAGGAAACGCAGAGCGACCTCGTCCGGCGTTGCCGCGGCGCGCCGGCGCAGGATCGCGTCCATGTCGATATCCTGCGCGGCCAGTTCCTGAACCAACAATGCCGCTTCGCTCATGCTCAAGCTGGATGTCATTCGATACTCCGTTATTTGATTGCCGGGGAAACGCTGCGCTGCGCGGCGAGGGCAGGCCGGCGTTGCGCCGTTGCACACGGCCGCTCGATCTACGAGACGACTATATGGATTACGTTGTGCCGTGTCTGTTGCGGCGGCGGCCAATTTGATTGCTGTGCGAGACAATTTGCTGCAGCGCACTGCCGCACGTATATCGATCTGCGCATCATTCATATGGCGCGGAGCGGGGCCACGCGCTCCGCGCCATATCGACGCCGGTTTACCGAACGAACTGTCGATGTCCGGCAAGCCTGTCCTGCCGCAACCGCTAGACGATTTCGACGCCGGCTTCGCCCATCCTGCTGTCTATGGGCGTCGCGTTGCGCAGGTCGAATTCAACGATGCCCCGCTCGCGCACGCCTGCCTCCTGCAGCCGCAGGTCGGCCAGCATGCGGCGCGCAGCCGCGGCCGCCTGGTCGACCGCGAGGTAGACGATGGGCGCGCTTTGCTTCCAGTTCTGCTGCAGGTGTTCGGTGACGTCCTTGTCCTCGAGCACGGTCTTGACCACCTCTTGCAGGATCATCTGCGTCAGCGGCTGGTTGTCGAGCGCAAAGTCGCGATGCATGCCGACCCAGATATGGCTGCTGTCGACCGTTTCCGGCGTGAAAATCGACGTAGTGAACAGGCGCAGCGCGGGACCGTCCGCTTCGCCGGGCGCGCGTGCGGTGGTTTCGACCCGCGTGTTCCCGACCGGCCAGAAAATCACTTCCTGGGTGCGGTCGATATAATCGAGGCCCATCATTTTCTTGAGCAGCGGCGAATTTTTTTCCTTGCGCAGCACCCGGCTCACACGCACTTCGCGCTCGCTCACGGTGATAGCGGGCGGCGTCTCGGCCACCGCTATCGAACTGATGGTTTCCGTATGCACGTAATTGATGTGGGTCAGGTCGAGCAGGTTGTCGATCGCCAGGCGGTAATCCGTCAGCACGTGGGTGTAGCACATTTCGCCGGCGAACTGCGCCGAGCTGCATACCGAGTGATCGGGAATCAGCGCCTCGTCGCAGAGCGCGGGTTCGCCCATCCACAGCCACACGAAGCCGTATTTTTCGGCGGCCGGATACGTCTTGACGCAGGCGCGCTGGGGAATCAGCTGCTGGCTGGGGATGTGGATGCACTTGCCCTTGGCGTCGAACTGCAGGCCGTGATACCAGCAGACCAGCGTGTCGCCCTGGAGCCGGCCTTTCGACAGCGGCACCTGGCGGTGCGGGCAGCGGTCCTCGAGCACCGCCAGCGTACCGTCCGAGGTGCGGTACATGACGATGTTTTCGTTCAGGATTTTGCGGGCGAACAATTCGGTCTTGATTTCAGACGACAGTGCGGCGACATACCAGGAATTTCGAATCAGCATAGTGCGCTTTCCAAGTTGTTTTGTGGCGCGGCAGCTGCGAAACCAGGTGCGCAGGCGAGCCGGCCCGGGCCGTACGGCAAGTGCAGTACGGCCGGCAGGCAAACGGCGGCGGGCTGGTTTCGCAACAGCCTCGGTGTTGTGAATGCGAGGCTTTGGTTGAGAGAACTTGCGGCGGTTTTATTTACCCCATTCACGCACGTAGACGGGAAGTTCGGCGTTCAATTCCAGTTTTACTTTTTTCGTGATGTCGTCGCTCAGGACTTCTTCACGGCCGAGCTCGATGGCTTCCAGCGTTTGCCGGACCACTTCTTCCGGTTTGGTCTTAGGGCCTTCGACGTGCTTGGCCATGTCGGTGTCGATATAGGCCGCATGCACGGCGACCACCAGCGTGCGGTTGCCCCGCAACTCGTTGCGCAGGCCGTTGGTCAGCGCCCATGCGGCGGCCTTCGACGCGCAGTAGGATCCGATCGGCGGCAGGTTGAGCCAGCTCAGCACCGACAGCACATTGACCATGGCGCCGCCGCCGTTCTCATGCAGGACCGGCGCGAATGCCTGGGCCATGGCCAGGGTGCCGAAGAAATTGGTTTCCAGCTGCCGGCGGCTGGCTGCGGCGCCGTTCTCGCCGAGGAAGGCGCCGGGCGCCAGGATGCCTGCGTTGTTGATGAGTATATTGGTGTCCGCGGCGATGGTCGCCGCAGCCAGTACGTCGTCCGGATTGGTGATGTCGAGCTTGACGGTCTGCACGCCCGGTATCGAGATCGTTGCCGGATCGCGCGCGCCGGCATACACCTTGCTGGCGCCGGCGGCCAGCAAGCCGTGCACGAACGCCAGGCCGAGGCCGCGATTGGCGCCGGTCACAAAAACTACAGAACCTTTGATATTCAATTCATTGCTCCTTTGTGTGGTCACTGACTGGCGAGGTTGTACGGTCAGTCAAACCTTCGGAGTGACTATAGGTACTTAGGCGATCCATGTATGTTGCGCGGGCGGCCAATTTTATTGCTGGCGGAGACAATCGGCACCCTGCAAAACTTACGTAACGCGATTGTCCCGGCCAGCAATAAAATTGGCCGCCTGCGCAACATACACAGCTGCGCTTACTACCTATAGTTTCCTGCCAGTTTGGCATCAACGGGAGATTCAATGGATCACGACATGAGCACAGGATCGAAGATCGACGCGCTGGAACGCGCAGCGCTCAGCGGCAGGATCGGCCGCCGCGATTTTCTTGCGCGTTTGCTTGCGCTGGGCGTCAGCGCAAGTTCGGCCGGTTTGCTGGCGATGCACGCCGAGGCCGCCAATCGCAACCAGGCCGCCCAGCGTGCGGCGCTGCGCGACGAGTATGACTATATTATCGTCGGCGCGGGATCCTCGGGATGCATACTGGCCAACCGCATTTCGGCCAGCGGCGCCTCGGTGCTGCTGGTCGAGGCAGGCGGCGCCGACATCGGCCAGCCGAAGATTGCGCAGGCCCAGCTGTGGCAGCAGAACCTGTTCAGCGACACCGACTGGGGACGCACCAGCATTCCGGAGCCGGGCCTGGGCGATCGCCGGCAGGCGGCGTCAGGAGGAAAAATCTGGGGCGGATCCGGCAGCATCAACGCCATGATCTGGCTGCGCGGCGATGTCCGCGATTACCTGCACTGGGCGGAACAAGTCGGCCCGGAATGGAACCTGCCGGCGCTGCACCGCGCCTACCTGCGGCTGGCGACGCCGCTGCCGAGCGCGCGACCCTTGCGTTCGCCGGCCGGCACCGGCCCGATCACCTTCGGCCGCTATGCGCCGCAGCATCCGCTGACGCCGGCTTACCTTGCCGCCGGAAGTGAATTCGGCCTGGGCGAAATCGAACTGAATGCGGGCGGTTTGCTGGACGGCATCGGCGTCGCGGAAGTCAACGCGACTGCGGACGGCCGCCGCTCGGGGCCGGCGCAAGCCTACCTGGTGCCGGCGCTGACGCGTCCGAACCTGACAGTGCTGTCAGATACGCTGGTTACCAGGCTGGAGCTGCAGGGAGACAGATGCCGCGGCATCAGCATCGTCGTTGACGGCGTGCCGAAGACCATTACCGCCGCGCGGCAAACCATCCTCTGCGCAGGTGCTTTCGAATCGCCGAAATTGCTGATGCTGTCGGGACTCGGCTGCGCCGACCAGCTTGCGCCGCTTGGCATCCCGCTGCTGCATGAGATGCCGCATGTCGGGAAAAACCTGCAAGACCATATCCTGCTGCTGAACATCCTGTTCAAGTCGCAGGCTGTCTTGCCGCCGCCGGTCTCGAACGGCGCTTCCGCGTTCGCCTACTTCAGCAACCGGTCGCGCCTGTGGGCGCCGGATGTCCAGGTAATGTGCCTGCAGAGCCCGTTCCTGACCAATGCCTTGCCGGTTGGCGCCGGCTTCAGCATTGCGCCCTTCCTTGCCAAACCGCGCAGCCGGGGCGCCGCCAAGCTGGTCAGCGCCGATCCGCGCAAGGCGTTGCGCATCGATCCGCGCTACCTGCAGGAACGGGTCGACCAGGACAACATGATCCTCGGCCTGGAACGCGCCATCGACATCGGCAACAGCCGCGCCCTTAAACCGTTCTCGGCGGGACTGAACACCCCGTCGGCGCTGAATACGCGCAGCGAGAAGCTGGCGTTCATCGCGCAAAACGGCGGCGCCGGTTTCCACTATGTCAGCACCTGTTCGGCCGGCAGCAATCCCGGCAACAGCGTGGTTGACGCGCGTTTCAGGGTATGGGGCGTCGAGCGGCTGATGGTGGTCGACGCTTCGGTGATCCCGGAGGTCACGGCGGTCAACACCCACGTAGCAACCATGATGCTGGCGGAGCTTGCCGCCGAACAGCTGGGCATGGCGCCGCAGGTTTAGGGATTTGTTTTCAATCCCCTAAATCTATCAACGCTGCCAGCGGCACTCCCTCCGGCGCTTCGTAAAGCGCAATCACCCAGGCTTGCGCCGGATCGGCCGCGGCCTGGTTGAGCGTCTTGACGACAAAGTTGATGGAGGCCTTGTCCAGCCCGGCAAACGGGTCATCCAGCAGGTTGAGCCGGGCGCCGGCGGCAAACGCCGCCGCCAGCCAGACTTTCCGTTTGCTGCCGGTGGACAGCATGAACAGCTTCTTGTCCAGGTGCGGCGTCAGCGACAAGCCTTCGGACAGGCCGGGCAGCTGCGTATCGTCAAACCCGGGATAAGCCGCGTGCAGCGATGCAAAATATTCGCGCGCCGTCATCTGGTCGAATTCTTCCGAACGCGGATCCATCCAGAATACCTGCCGCCGGTAGTGCTCCGGCTGTCCGGCCAGGGATGCCCCATCGATAAACAAGCTGCCGGCCTGGGCCGGCAGCGCCCCGGCCAGCAAGCGCAGCAGGCTGCTCTTGCCCCGCCCGTCGCCGCCGCGCACCAGCGTCACGCCGGCGGGAATGCCGGCCGACCAATCGCTGAACAATTCCCGTTCGGGATAGTGGAAAGTCAGGCCGGCGGCCTGGAGGATGACTGTGGAGGGTTGTTTCATCGGTGTGGTTTTCCGGTTTCCATGCTGGGCTGTTGGTACCGCGATTGTAGAGGAAAGCATTTGTGCATAAATAATTTGCCGGTCCATGGCCCTTTTTTTTGTTTCGCTGGGCAACCCTGATGAGAATCAGAGAAAGAGTCTCGTCGCCGTGATGCGCGGTTTGGTACGAGATCCATCCGTAAGAACCGGTATCACCTACCGTTCCCGCAGGAACAAGCAAGGCCTCATAAAGGAATCTCGGCAATGAATATGCATACCAGGTACACATGTAGCGGTTTGTTCGTCTTGTCGCTGGCTCTCGCAGCAGCATCCGCAGCGGCGGCAGACCGGCCGGCCGTCCCGGCCAATGCTCCCAAGGCAGGCCCGGCAGCCCAGAACCAGGCCAAGCGCCCTGGCGACGGCGTCGAGATGGTGGAAACCGCGCCTTCGCCGCTGGTCGCGGTGAAAGGAGCGGACGGCCGCGTCGTGGTGCAGCACTCCAACGACACGGTAGCGCCTCAGAAGAAAAACGAGGTGCGCTGATGAGAAACCTCGCTTGCAGTGCCGGGCTTGTCGTCCTCCTTGCTGGTTTGCCGGCGGCGCACGCCGCCGATTTTGTCCTGGTTAACCAGGATGCGCCGGGAGCGGGCCTGAATGACCTTACCGCGGCGGCGCCGGTGGGCGGCAATCCCGGGAAGACCCTGGGCGAACAGCGGCGCCTGGTCTATCAGTTTGCGCTCGAAATGTACGGCGCGCTGCTCAACAGCGCAGTGCCGGTGCGAGTACAAGCGTCGTTCGCTTCGCTCGGCCAGAATGCCGCCGGTAACAATATCCTGGGCCAGGCCGGTCCGATCAGCAGCTATCGCGATTTCGCCAATGCTCCGCTGGCCAATACCTGGTACAACGCTGCGCTGGCCAATGCCTTGCGCGGCGCCCAGAACAACCCGGGCAAAGACGATATCCAGTCGCAGTTCACCACCGACATCGATGTCGGCGGCGCCGGCCAGGGCTGGTATTACGGGCTGGATGGCCGCACGCCCAAGGGACAGACCAATTTCCTCGATGTGGTCACCCACGAAATCGGCCACGGGCTGGGTTTTACCGGCGACAATTCCACCGTGCGCGCCGCGGCAGACCCGAGCCGGATCTACAACCGCTACATGCGCAGCGCCGGCGGACTCGACTGGAATGCGATGAGCGACGCCCAGCGCGCCGCCGCCCGCATCAGCGACAACCTGGTGTGGACCGGGCCGCAGGTAACGACGGAAGTGCCGATCAAGCTGCAGCCGGAAATCGCCCTGCGCATCTCGGCGCCGGCCGCGGCCGCAGGTTATAACCCGTTCGCCACCGCGGATTTCGGTTCGCCCGCCAGCAGCGCGGCGTTTACCGGCAACCTGGTGCAAGCCACCTATACCGATGCCGGCAACGTCATCCATACCGACGGCTGCCTGCCGGTCACCAACGGCGCGGCGCTCGCCGGCCGCATTGCCCTGGTCGACCGCGGCGTCTGCAATTTCTCGCAGAAGACGCTCAATGCCCAGCAGGCCGGCGCGGTGGCGGTGGTCATCGCCAGCAACAAGCCTGACGCGCTGGCGCCGATGGCCGCCGGCGACGCCAACGTGGCGGCGCAGATCACCATCCCGACCGTGCTGGTGACGCAAGCACTGGGCAACCAGCTCAAGGCCAACCTGCAAGGACTGGCTGCGGCGGGCATCGGTCCCTATGCGGACCGCCACCTGGCTGCCGTGCTGGCGGATGGCGTGGATGCCAACGGCCAGGCTGTACGGCGCGTCAAGCTCTACGCGCCGCCGGGATTCTTGCCGGGATCGACCATCTCGCATTTCGACCAGCTGACGGTGCCTACCGCCTTGATGGCGCCTAGCGCCAGCGCCACCGTGATCGCCCAGGCCGACCTCGACCTGACGCCGGCGCTGTTCATGGATATCGGCTGGAGCGTCAACCGCGGTCCG